>Ga0184629_10000232_pt1 | contig 24939 bp, 13 predicted proteins | sample PLM4_32_b1_FD_133158 | JGI IMG/M metagenome (GOLD analysis project Ga0184629, IMG submission 133158) | Groundwater sediment microbial communities from an aquifer in East River, Colorado, USA - PLM4_32_b1 | ecosystem: Environmental > Terrestrial > Soil > Riparian zone | place: USA: East River...
ACTGAAAACCAGGTCCGAAGGACAGGACGCCACGATCGACAAGCAACAGGGGGAGCTCGCCGCACTGGAGCAGCAGCTCCTGGCGCTCACCCAGCGCCTCGACGAGCTGCAGGGGAAGGTGCCCGACCAGGCGATCCTCGAGGAGCGGCTGAAGAAGCTCCAGGAGGCGGCGGAGAAGGAGCCGGAGATCCCACCGGACGTCGTCTCCGCGGGGGACTTTCCCGGCTCGATCCGTATCCCGGGCACCGACGCCGCGATCAAGTTCGGCGGCCGGATCCGCATGGCCGCCGTCTTCACGCTGGAGTCCCTCGGCTCCGAGGACCGGTTCCTCACCAACTCGATCCCGGTGGATGACAGCGATCAGGCCGCGGGGAAGGGGGCCCGCACGTCGTTCTCCGCCAACACGAGCCGCTTCAACTTCGAGATGCGCACCCCGACGGGGGGCGGCCAGATGCGCGCCTTCATCGAGGGGGACTTCTTCGGCTCGAATGGGGCCGAGGCGCGGACGGCCTTCCGCCTCCGCCACGCCTACGCTCAGTTCCGCGGCTTCATCGTGGGCCAGACCTGGTCGACCTTCTCCGACCCGGCCGCGAACCACCAGGATCTGGACTTCGAGGGGATCAACGGCGAGAACCTGATCCGCCAGGCGCTGATCCGCTACACCTGGACGGTGCGGGAGGATCTCAGCGTCGCGGTGGCGGCGGAGACCCCGGAGGTGTCGCTGACCGGCGGGGAGGGCGTGAACCTCGTGCCCGACCTCGTCGGCCGCACCATCTGGACGTTCAAGGAGGACGGGCACCTGCAGGCGGCCGTGGTCTTCCGCCAGATCCGTGGGGAGTCCGACCTCCAGCCGGACGAGACCCAGTCGGCGGAGGCCTGGGGCGCCAGCCTCAGCGGGGTCGTGCCGTTCCGGGTCCTCCGTCTGACCGACCGGTTCCTCTTCCAGCTGAACCTCGGCGAGGGGAACGCGCGCTACATCAACGACCTGAGCTCACTGGGGGGCGAAGACGCGGTCTTCGATCCGGCGACCGGCGAGCTGCGTTCGCTGCCAGGGGGGTTCTATCTCGTCTACGAGCACCAGTGGAAGGCGTGGGAGAGGACCCGCTCGATGAATCTGCGCTCCTCCATCATCTGGAGCTTCGTAACCGTGGACAACCTCGACTTCCAGACGGACGAGTCGTACCACAAGACCAATCGGCTCTCGGCCAACCTCGTCTTCTCGCCTATCCCGCGGATCGACGTCGGCATCGAGTACATCGCCGGGACGCGCGAGAACAAGGACGGCAACCGCGGGAACTCCTCCCAGTTCCAGGCGGTGGGGATCTTCCGATTTTAGCGCAGCTACTGCGCCGGGATGGTGATCAACGGCATCTGCTCGCTGCCGCCGGATCCCGCCAGCGTGAAGAAGAACATGACCGCCGTGAGCGCCCGCTTCGTCTGCCAGTCGCCGTCGTCGATCCAGAACCAGTATTCGCGGTAACGCACGGCGGCGAACACGCTCTCCGGTGGCTCCTTGCCGCTGTGAATCGCCACCACCTGCCGACCGTCCGGCGCGCCCTCCTCGACTGCGGGCATGGCGCTGTGGCTTTGCAGGTGCGCTTCCGGCACGTCGATGTAGGAGGCGAAGGCCCCCATGATCTGCAGCATGGAGCGGCTGTTCACGGCCAGTTCGTCATCCGCCCCGCGCACCGGCGAGTAGGTGAGAACGAGTTTTTGCTGGTTCGGCGGCAGCTTCAGCAACCTCCGGATCTCCGCCGTCTCTTCCACGATCTCGGCCGACACGTCGTCACGCCGGAAGAACACGACGCCGGTCGATCCCTTCTCCTTGTCGTCCTCGATGCGCAATCCGACGGCGCCCGCCGCCTGCACCTCGCGCAGCAGCTGCAGGGCGCGCACGAACTCCGGGTCCGCCTCTCGCATCACGCCGCCCGCCGTCGAGCGATTGCGCACCCCGTTCAACGACTCGACCGTGAGGCCGAGGATGAAGTCCGCCGCGTAGCCGGTCTGTAGCATGGAGAAGATGTTCTTGGGGTCGATCGGCGTGATCAGGCTGCGCAGGAACTTCTCCCCGGTCAGCGGCACGTAGGTGATGGTGGGCCGGTCGGTGTAGACCGCCTGCCCCCCCGCCGACAGGTAGTTCCCCTGGACGGCTCGCGGAGAGGAGACGACGCCGCCGATGTTGACCCCCGTCTGCAGCGAGTAGCCGGCGACGATCGACGCCACGTCCACGAACACCGGCAGGTCCATGTAGCGCAGCTTGACGATGTTCAGGAGCGTCTGCTGCTTCCACGACTCGGCGATCGACGAGCTGTAGTCGAAGCGGTCCACCGGGATGGTCTTGGGGCCCAGGTGCACGCAGCCGGCGAGCAGCGCCAAGGACAGGAGACACACGCCCAGCCTCGTTCGCCAGTCTCCCACGGCTACTCAGCCGCCTTCCGCGCAATCCGTGCCTGCCGTAGCTCGTCCAGGCTCGCGGCAGCCAGCTTCACCGGCCCAACCTCGACGACCACCTTCCGGATCGTTCCCGTGAAGGCGTTGTCACCTTCCTTGTAGTCGCTCGACACGGGTGTCTCACCATCCAGGCCCACGTCCACGCCCTCGTCGGCCGAGAAGATCATCGCCTGCGTGCGGTCGATCTTCCCTGCGGCGACCTGCTTGCCGTTGACGAGGATCGTCCCGGTGCCCCCCTTGCCCATACCGCCGCCATCGTAGGCGAACTCGAAGCGGATGCTCGCCTTGCCGGCGGGGACGGCCTCGGTCGCGGCGACCTTGTACGTGCTCAGGCCGAGGAAGTTGTAGGCGTACGTCGGCCTGCCGTCCTTGAGATACAGGCTCCAGCCGCCGAACCGGCCCGCCTGGGAGATGATCACGCCGCTCGCTCCGCCCTTGGGGATCTCGACCTCGGCGGTGATGGTGTGCGAGCGGTTCTTCGTGTTGATGAAGACATTCTCCGTCATCCCGATCATGCCTTCGTACACCGTCAGCGAGGTGCGGCCGCCCATCAGGTCCGGACGCCCGACCAGCGAGGCGTTCGTGCGCTCGAGGAAGCGGTCATCCAGGGGCAATGCCTGGTTGCTGGCCGCCTCCGTCAGGAAAAGCTCCTGCAGCTCCTTGAGCTTCGCGGGGCTCTTCGCCGCCAGATCGGTCGCCGCGCTGAAGTCCTCCGCCACGTGGTAGAGCTCCCACTTGTCCTCGAGGAATGGGTGCCGAGGCTTGCTCTCCCAGGCGGCGCGGTGGACCGTATGCGCCAGCCAGCCGTCGTGGTAGATCCCCCGGTTGCCGAAGATCTCGAAGTACTGCGTGGGGTGCCGCCCCTTCGCCCTGGCATCCGCGAACGAGTAGACCATGCTGACGCCCTCGATGGGCGTCTGCGGCGTCCCGTTCACCGACTTCGGCTCGGGCAGACCGGCTGCCTCCAGGATGGTCGGGGCGATGTCGATGACGTGATGCCACTGCGACCGCACTTCCCCCTTCGCTGCGATCCCCTTGGGCCAGTGTACGACCAGCGGATTGCGGCAGCCGCCATAGCTGCCCGCGATCTGCTTCGTCCAGGTGAACGGCGTATCTCCCGCCACCGCCCAGCCTGCGGCAAAGTGGGGGTAGGACTCCGGACCGCCCAGATCGTCGATGTGCGCGAGAATCTCAGAGACCGTCTCGGGAACGCCGTTGAAGTACGTTGCCTCGTTCAGGAGGCCGTTCATGGTCCCTTCGGCGCTGGCGCCGTTGTCGCCGACCTCGTAGAAGATGAGCGTGTTGTCGAGCTGCCCCAGGTCGTCGATCGCCTGGATGAGGCGGCCGATCTCGAAGTCGGTGTACTCACCGAAGCCCGCGAAGACCTCCATCTGGCGTGCGAAGAGCCGCTTCTCGTCGGCGCTGAGCGTGTCCCAGTCCTTGATCGCCTCGGGCTTCGGGGCGAGCCTGGTGCCTGCGGGAACGACGCCGAGCTTGATCTGGCGGGCCAGCGTCTCCTCCCGGACCTTGTCCCACCCCTGGTCGAACTTCCCCTTGTATTTGGCGATCCACTCCTTCGGGACGTGATGGGGGGCGTGCGTCGCGCCCGGCGCGAAGTAGGTGAAGAACGGCCTGTCCGGCGTCAGCGACTTCTGCGCCTGCGTCCACTTGATCGCCTGGTTCGTCATGTCGGTCATGAAGTGGTAGTTCGGGTCCCTCGGCAGCTCGATCCGGCTGAGGTTCTCGTAGATGGCCGGCGCCCACTGGTTCGTCTCACCGCCGATGAAGCCGTAGAAGTGGTCGAAGCCGGAGCGGGTCGGCCAGCGATCGGTCGGACCCGAAGGGCTGACCTCCCAGGCAGCGGTCTCGTGCGACTTGCCGAACGCGGCGGTGCTGTAGCCGTTGAGCCGCAGCATCTCGGCCAGCGGCGCGACGCTGTTGGGCCGTTGCCCAGTCTGACCTGGAAACGCGGTCGCGGTCTCGGTGATCGAGCCCATGTTGTTGACGTGGTGGTTGCGGCCGCTGAGCAGCGCCGCGCGGGTGGGCGAGCAGAGTGCCGTGGTGTGGAACTGGTTGTAGCGCAGTCCACCCTTCGCCAGCCGCTCCAGCGTCGGCATGTAGACTGGCCCGCCGAAGGCGCTGGCCTGGCCGAAGCCCATGTCGTCGATCAGGACGATCAGCACGTTGGGCGCCTGCGCGGGCGCCCGGACCTCGAATCGCGCCGGGGCCTTCGCGTTGCGAGCATCGAGCTCGGTGACGGGAGCGGGTTTCGGCTCCGGGATCGGCAGCACCGTGCGATCGAGGGGGTCCGCCGCACTTGCGGCCAGGCAGGGCGCCAGCCCTGAGAGGAGCACGATGGCGAGCAGGATTCTTCTGCAGTTGGTTTGCACGGTTTGTCCCTCACGCGGTGGTTGCGACGACGGTGTCGTGAATGCAATTGGCAGGAGGATAAGCGCAAGCCGGTGGATCGTCAACTGGAAGGGTTGAGGTGTAAAGTGTAACCCCCTATCGTTCTCTGCTCACGGCTCGAGGCCCCCATGGCGATCAACTGGCAGGACGTGCGTTACCGCGGCGATGTCCGCGACGTCGAGGAGATGTTCGAGACCTACCGGGTCGGGGACTATCTCGAGACCTTCGAGGAGAATGCGCGGCAGCGGGACGAGGGGATCCGCGGGCAGCTGCTGCGTGACGGCATTCGCCTGACCGCGAAGCTCTCCCCCCGCATCTTCTCCCTCTTCTACCAGGTCTGCGAGCGCCTCGAGCTGAAGGCAACGGCGGACGTCTTCTGCCTGTCGAGCCCCGAGATCAACGCCTTCGCCGCCCGGGACATGCGCGGCACGGAGACGACCTACCTGGTCGGCGTCACAGCCCGGGCCCTCGAGCAGCTCGACGACGCAGAGCTCAGGTCGATCCTCGGACACGAGGTCGGCCACTTCCTCTACGGGAACAATCGACTCAACGCGCTGATCTCCATGGATCAGGGGAACCCGTCCGCCACCGTCCTGCCCGCGCTCGGGGAGAGCCTCTTCCTGCGCTGGCGCAAGAAGGCGGAGATCAGCGCCGACCGTGCCGGGCTGCTGGCGAGCGGCGACTTCGGCGCCTCGGCGCGATCGCTGCTCAAGGCCACCTTCGGGTTGAGCGAGAAGAACCTCAACCTGGACGTCGGCTCGCTGCTGGCGCAAGTCGAGGAGATCAAGGGGAAGCCGGAGCTGGTCGAGGAGGCGTTCGCCTCGCACCCACTCCTGCCGATCCGCCTCAAGGCGCTGGAGCTGTTCTCCACCTCGGAGAAGGCGAGCCGCAACGGGTTCCCCGCGAGCGGACCCCTCCTTACGGACGACGATCTCGAGGGACAGGTGGACGATCTGATCCGGCTCACGCGCCGGTATCCGCACGATCCGCTGCACGAGGACCTGATGCGGCTGGTGGCGCTCGGCGGCGCCCTGCTGCTGAGCGCGGACGGGGACGTGAGCGACGACGAGGTCAAGATCCTCGTCCGGATCCTGCACCAGTACTTCACCGACGAGCCCGAACAGGAGATCGTGACCGACCGGCAGGAGATTCAGGCGCGCCTCGCGGAGGTCACGAAACGGGTCCGCGAGAAGGGGGATGACGGCGACGCGCGGTTCATCCTGTCCCGCCTCGCCGAGGTGGCACTCGCGGACGGGGCCCTGCTCGACTCCGAGGGAACCGTCATCCTCGAGATCGCGGAGATGCTGGGAGTCCCGAGCAAGGTCGCCTACGGCATCCTCGTGGGTGCGGCGCAGGCGTTCGGGTTCCGCGCGGACGTCAAACTGAACCGGATCGCCGAGCAGCTGCGGCGCAACCTCCAGACCGGCTTCAAGCAGAACCCGGCACCGCCGCCGGGACCCGCGCGCTAGCCGTCTCGCTAACCCGCGAACAACCTCACCACCTTCACGACGCCCCAGGCCACCCCGAAGCAGACCGGGAAGGTGAGGATCCAGGCGGTCACGATCTCCCCCGTCACGCCCCAGCGCACCGCCGAGGCGCGACGGCAGGATCCCACCCCCATGATCGCGGTCGAGATGGTGTGGGTCGTGCTGAGGGGGATGCCGAACCTCGAGGCGAACTCGATCGTGGCGGCCGCGCCGATCTCGGCCGCGAACCCCTGATGCGGCTCGAGCTTCGTCATCCGCATGCCCATGGTGCGGATGATCTTCCAGCCCCCCGTGGCGGTGCCCAGAGCCATCACGCCGCCGCAGAGCAGGATCACCCAGAGCGGGATATCGAACGTGGGGAGCACGCCGCTGATGACCAGGGCGAGCGTGAACGCTCCCATGAACTTCTGTCCGTCGTTGCTGCCGTGGCCGAACGCCATGAAGGCCGACGACATGATCTGCAGCACCCGGAACAGCCCCCGCACCTTTCCCGGCGCCTGGCGGCGGAAGCCCCAGTAGATCGCGATCATCACCAGGAGCCCCACGCCGAACCCGAGGAACGTGGAGAAGAAGAGACCCAGCAGGACCTTCTGCCACCCCGCCCAGAGCAGCACGCTGGGGCCTGCGGTCGCGAACCCGGCGCCGGCGAGCCCGGCCACGAGCGCGTGCGACTCGCTGGTGGGCAGCCCCCAGCGTGCGGCGAGGGTCGACCAGAGGATGAGGCCGACCATGGCTCCTCCCACGGTCACCAGGTCCACCGCCTTCGGATCGACGATCCCCTTGCTGATAGTGCTGGCGACGGCGGTGCCCGACAGGGTGCCCAGGAGGTTGAACACGGCGGCCATCAGCACCGCCTGACGTGGCGACAGCGCGCGGGTCGAGACGACCGTCGCGATGGCGTTCGGGGCATCGGTCCAGCCGTTGACGTACTCCGCCCACAAGATCAGAAAGAGGACAAGGAGAAGCCCCGGTTGGAGGAAGGTCATCGGGGGAAAGCCGCTCTCAGCCTTGTTTCACGATGATCGACTCCATCGTGTTGGCGACGTCCTCGCACTTGTCGATCGCCGCCTCGGTGACCTCGTAGACCTCCTTCCACTTCATCACCTCGAGCGGATCCGGGGTCCCCTGGAACAACCGCCCGAGAGCCAGCCCGAGCGCGTGGTCGCCCGCGTTCTCGAGCCGGTTGATCTCGATGCAGTAGTCGAGCAGCCGGCGTTGCTTCTCGGGCGCCTGCATCTCCCGCACCGCCTTGCGGATGTTCTCGGTGCTCTGCAGCAGGATATCGGCCATCTGCACCAGCTCGTCCGAGCCATGGTCGATGCGGTAGAGGAACATCCGCGAGGAGATCGCCTGGATGATGTCGACGATATCGTCGAGCTCGGACGCGAGGGCGTGGATGTCCTCCCGATCGAACGGCGTGACGAAGGTCCGGTTGAGGCGATCCTTGATCTCGTGCGTGGTGATGTCCGCCTCGTGCTCGATCTCGCGCAGACGATCGAAGGCGGGCGACTCCAGGCTCCACTTCTGCACGAGCTCCTTGAAGACGCGCGCGGCCTCGACGTTGTGCGCCGCCTGCGCCTCGAACAGCTCGAAGAACTTCTGCTCCTTCGGGATCAGGCTGAACGCCATGCGGGCTCCCGCGCGGGCGAATCCGAACGCCGGCGCGGAAAACGACGCGGCCGCGTCGGCAGGACTCACCAGGTTGTCCGTCGTTGTCGTGAGTCTACGGGCCGGCGCTTACGCTCCGCCGGCCGGCGCCACCGGGTCTCTACACCCGCCGGCGGCGCCATTCTAATGCAACCGGCCCCCTCGCCCCACCCCCACCATTGTCCCGGCGGAAGATACAAGCCGGAGTCCACCGACCGCCCGTGTGCGTGGTCGACCTGGGAGGTCCGCAGGCGGGACGATGGGCACCGTGGCCAGCGGGATCACCACGCCACCGGTGGACCCCGGCGGAAGCCGGGGTGACGCAGATGGAGTGGCGTCGCCCCTCCCCAGGCGCCGTCATTCCGGCGCAAGCCGGAATCCACCGACCGCCCGTACGCGTGGCCGAGCTAGGCGCTTCGGGGCCGCGATGACAAGCAGCGTGGCCGCACCGGAACGACCCGACCCTGACGCCGCGCCAGAATCCCCGACTATTCCTGGCAGCCGGCCGATGCTTGTCGCTCGCGCGGCGGCGCACGAGTCACAATCTGCGCCACGCCGGTGCAGCGGTGGATGAGCGCTTGTGTGGTAGGGTCGCGCAACTGTACGGAGAACGGCAGAATGCCATCGACGAACCCTCCCTCGGGCGCCGGCCCCGCAGAGCCGAGCGACGAGACCTTGCGCCGGTTCCTCATGCGCGAGCCTGAGGCGTTGGCGCGAGTCGCACGGGAGATCGACGCGGTCGTGCGACAGCGCGGGTTCTTCATTCCCGCGGATCACCGCGCGGACGTCGCCCAGGACGCCCACGTCAGCCTCTGGGAGGCCTGCGCCCGCCGCGGGTTTGCGGTGCGCGAGAGCTTCCTCGCTTTCGTGCGCAAGATCGCCTACCGCCGCTGCATTGACTGGCTGCGCGCACAGCGCCCCTCGGCACCGCTCGACCCCGAGATGCCCGACGGCGACCCGCGCCCCGACGAGCGCCACCTGGCGCGCGAGGAGTTGCGGCTGGCGCTCCTCGTCCTGCAAGGGCTGCGCGAGCCGTGTCGAGAGATCCTGCGCCTGCAGATCGTCGACCGGATGGGGTACGCGGAGATGGCCGTGCAGCTCGGCCGGAGCGCGGGGGCGCTCCGCACCCAGATGTTCGAATGTCTGAAGGAGGCGCGGGCGGCGTTTGCGAAGCTGCAGGGACAGGCACCCACGGAGAGGAAACGACCATGAACCACGATCAGGCCGCGCTGTTCCTGCCGGAGTATCTGCAAGGCCGCCTGTCCGCGGGCGACCGCGAGGGCGTGGCCGCGCATCTTCGGGAATGCGACGAATGCGCGGCGCTCGCCCGCACCCATCGCGTCCTGGCAGAGGCGCTGGCGGAAGCCGCCGCGGCCGGTGCGCCGGCGCATCCCGGCAGCGATGAGATTGTCGACTACGCGCTCAACGGAGACCAGATGCCGACTCCCGACCTCGCGCGGATCGGGGCACACCTGCAGCAGTGCGGACCCTGCCGGCAGGCGGTTGACGCGACCCGCGAAGCGGAGACGAGCCTGCGCCTGGGGAGCGGAGCGGGACGGTCCGGGCTGGCCGGGCTGCTCGCCCGGTTCCGGGGACAGGGGGGGCTCGCGATGGCCGCCGGCTTGGCGCTGTTGCTCCTCGGCGGCGCGGCGTTCTTCCCCCTGTACTGGGCGCCGCGGATGAACGCGGTGATCGAGGAACTGCGGGCCGAGAACCGGCGACTGGGAGCCGAGATCAGCGACCTGAGCACGGCGGCGGCACGAGCCCCGCTGGAGTGGAGCGGCGCGATCCATCTCCCGGTATTTGCGAGCCCGCAGCGGGGGGAGAAGGCCCGACTCCGCGTCGAGGTGCGGGAGGGACAGCCCTCTATCCCGGTGGTAGTGGTGCCACCGGATCTCGACGATCTGCCGGATACTACCTCGCTTCGGTTGGAACTGCGGCATGACACCGGTCAAATTGCCTGGGACTCGGCCCTGACAGTGCGGCAGGCCCGGACCGCCCTGTCGAAGGCGAACCTCCTGGCGTTCTCGGTCCCGGCGTCGCGCCTCACACCCGGCTCGTACGTGCTGACGCTCGCGACCAGCCCCTCCCCCGCCCAGCCGCTGTTGCTCGTTCCCTTCGACATCGTTGTCGCAAACTGAGCCTCCGGCTACCGCCAGTCCCCCGCCGCCACGAACGCACCCCAGGTGAACGGATGCGTGGCACGCCCCGCGCGCCGCAGCGCCTCGAGCGTCCCGACCTGGGCGGCGCGCACCGCCGCGTCGGTCGCCGCGCCCGCCAGTCGCGCCTCGTAGAGTCGGCGCATCCAGCCACGCGCCGCGTCGTCCTGCACGGGCCAGAGGCTGGTAACGACCGTCCGAGCACCGGCGGTCTGGAACGCGCGGCGGAGGCCGAGGATCCCCTCCCACGCCTGCTGCTCGCCAAGTCCAGTGTCGCAGGCCGACAGCACGACCCAGTCGGTCGCGCGCAGATCGAGCGAGGCGATCTCCTCCGCGGTCAGCAGGCCATCCTCGCTCGTCGCGGGGGCATCGTGCCGGTTGGCGCCGACGAGCGCCAGGCCGGAGCGGAGCAGGGGGCTCTCCGCCACCGCGGGCGGCAGCGTCTCGGAGTCCCACGGCCCCGCGCGTCCCGCCACGGCCGACGGCGGCGTGGCGCAGCGGTCCTGGAGGAGGAAGCCGTGGGTCGCGAGGTGCACCAGTCGGTGTCCCGGCGCACGTGCCTTGACCGCCGCCTCTGTGGCCGCGGTGGCGAGAAGCACCGCTACGTCGCCGGCACCCGCGTGGGCCCTCCAGGCCCCTGCCACATCCTCCGCCTCCGCCCGCGCCTGCGGCAGCGGGTCGAAGCGCAGAGCGTCACCGCGCAGGCAGGGGTCGGTTTTCGGGGAACGCAGTGCCGGCTCCGCGGTACCCGCATTAGCCGCGCTCGCGACGCTGGTAGCCCCGGCGACGGCCTCAAAGTCCGGCCCGCCGACCGCCAGAAGCCCCGCTCCTCGGACGTCCCGTGGACGGACGGTGGCGTCGCGTTCCGCGACCAGCAGGTGGATCTTCGGCCCGGACTCGGCGAGGTAACCGCCGCGACGCGCCGGGAGCGCGGAGAAGTTCACCAACGACAGCGCACCGTCGGGCACGACCAGGATCCGGCTCGCCTTCCCGGCGGCGCGCGCGACCGGATCCCACACCACCCGCCGCAGCGCGTCGCCAGCCTTCCGGCAGCGCTCCTCGTCGGCGCGCGCCAGCTCCGGGATCGGGCTCGGCGCGGTCGAGGCCTCGCGCCGCCAGTGGTCCACGAGCGGCGCAATGGCTGGGTCGGGCCCCAGCAGCAGCGCCAGCGGCTGGACCGCCCCCGGCGGCAGGACCAGGGCCAGATGCGTCAGAACCGGCGCGGCGGGCCCGCGCGGTGCTCCCGCGCCATTCGGGGCCGGAACCCGTGCCAAGTGGACGAATGCCACGAGTGCAGCCCCTTCCGGGAGCGAGCGTGCGACCTCGGCGAGGCCGACTTCCGCGCGCGACTGCTCGTCGCGGAAGGCGCCGCTCCGCTCGGCGAGCGCCCGCTCCGCCTCTTCCTTGGCGCGGCGAGCCTCGGCGAGCTTGGCGAGGTAGACCTCAGGGATCATCGCCTCCGGGCGCCGCAGCATCAGATGCGCCAGGCGCTCCCGCGCCGCGGCGAGCGCTTGGCGCGCATCCTCGGCAGCCGGCTCCGCGAGGCCGAGCGCCGCTCGATGCCGCCCCGCCATCTCGTCGAGCACCAGGGCACGCGTCCGCACCACGGTGTCGAATGCGCGGGCCAGATCGGCCGGGTCGCCGCCGTCGAGGGCGATCGACAGGGCCAGGTCGATCCGCCCGGAATGGAGCGTGGCGAGGCGGAGCAACTGGCGCTCCGCCAGAGCCTGTCCGACCAGGCGGAGTTGCCGCCGCGAGATCTCCACCGCCTCGAGGGCCGAGGCGAGGGCGGCCGGCCGATCCCCGATCTGACGGTGGACGGCCGCCACGTAGCCCAGGATCACCGGCACCTGCGGGCTCTCCGCCCCGAGGGTCTGCCGCGCCAAGAGCAGCGCCTCCTGGAGGGTGCTCAGTCCCGCCTTCGGCGCACCAAGAGCGGCCTGGGTGATTCCGAGGTTCGTGAGCGGCACGACCAGGTCCGGGTGATCCGGCCCAAGTGACTTCCGCAGGATTGCGACGGCCCGCTCCTGCAGTCGCCGTGCCTCCTCCCATTCCCCCCTACCGCTGGCGAGCACCCCAAGGTTCGCGAGGCTGCGGGCAACGAGGGGATGCTCGCTCCCGACCACCTGCTCGCGCAGCGCGAGCGCCTGGTGGTGAAGCGCCTCGGCGCGGCCCGAATCGCCCGTCCTCCAGAGGACGTTCGCCAGGTTCTCGTAGCTGAGTGCGCGTCGCTCCTGGTCGCTGTCGGGCCGCTCCTCCCAGATCTTGATCGCGCGCTCAAGCAGCGGTCGGGCCTCGCTGTAGTCCCCCATGGTGTAGGCCATGTGGCCGGCGTTGTTGAGCGCGAGCGCCGTTGCCGGGTCGTCGGGACCGTTGCGCGCCTCCAACGCACGCCAGGTCGCGTCGAACTGGCGCATGGCGCCGACTGCATCGCCGCGGTCCCGAAGGATCGCCGCGTAGTTCGCGCGCACCTGCGGTAGGCCCACCCCCGCTGGATCGGAGCGCTCGAGGATCCGGATCGCCTCGAGGTAGTCCTGCTCTGCTCCGACGTAGTCTCCCGCCAGGTAGCGCACGACCGCCAAGCTGTTGAGCGCGACTCCGAGGTCGGGATGATCGGGGCCGAGCTTGGCGCGACGGATTGCGACCGCGCGCTCGAGGAGTGGCCGCGCCGCCTCGTAGTCGCCGAGGTCCTGGAGAAGCGATCCGAGGCTGCGGAGGCTGTTCGACAGCTTCGGGTCGTCAGGCGCCAGCGTTCGCTCGCGGATAGCGAGCGCGCGCTCGAGGAGCGGACGGGCGGCGGATCTTCTCCCCAGCTTCGACAGCTCGAGGCCGAGGTTGTTCAGCGTGGCGACGAGATCGCCGTCGTCGGGGGGAAGCAGGCGCTCCCGGATGGCGAGGGCGCGCTCGAACGCCACGCGCGCCTCCGGGCGTTCCACGCGGGCGTCGCGGACGTTTCCGAGGGTGTGCAGGGCGCGGGCGAGATCAATCTCCATATCCGGCGCCTGTTCGAGGATCGCGACCGCGCGTTCCGCAAGACTAAGGGCTTCCGGCTCGCGCTGCTTTTCGGCGCGCCAGAGCGATTCGACGAGGGGGTCGAGGACGCGGGCGGCGTCCGGAGAGTCCGCCCCCGACGCCGCCTCGACCCGGGACAGCAGGTGGCGAGCCCCTCGCTCGGCCGCCGCGAACTCGCGGCGGCCAATCTGGATGCGCAGCGAGGCCAGCTCGACCGCAAGGTCGGGCGGCATCTCGGCGAGCGCCGCTGCAGACGCCAGCGCTACTGCAAGCAGCGACAGTCTGAGCCTTTGCAACACGATGCGACGAATGCTCAACAAGTCCTCAAGGAACCGGGCGGATGTGACGAGACTATCTGACAGCCCGGACCCGGGCGTCAAGGCAGGGCTGGCGCTGCATGCCGGATAGTTTTTTTCGACCACTTCTTGGCGATTTCGGGCTAATATCGTGTTCGCTCCCACGACTCATAACAAGATGTGTCGTTGCTCTGCACTGGGACAACTGGATCCGAGTGGTATCCCTGGTGGCGGGGAGTTTTCTGGGCCGGCGCAGCCGCACGCGTTGGAACGCTCCGCTGCCGTGCCGTACCACTCCTGCTCGCGAAGGAACGGAGAGTATTTCTGTGGGCAGCATCGAGGATGCTATCAGGACGGCATTTTTCCGCAACCCGGTTTGGGTAGCGTAGGCGCCCTCGAAATCTTCTGCCGATGGAGTGATTTTGTCAGTCTCAGTTCGTCGTTCGACGGAAAGTGACCATTTGATGTCTGGAGGTGGAATGATCTCGTCTCGTACCGTTGGAGGCGAGTTCGTGTCTACGATTCGGGCGTCAACCATCTTCGCCGGGATTTCGTCGCCGGTCGGGAAGGCCGGATCCCTCTGCCATTAGGAGTTCGTCATGAGTCGGTCGCGCTTGGTCATCGCTCTACTTGGCGTCCTCTCGATCCCAACGTTGACGCTTGACGGAGCGGTCGCTTCCGATCAGCTGACCACGGGCGGTTTTTCGGCACCGCAGGATGCACGGCGCTTCAAGAAACACACGGACCTCGCAGCCTTCCGCGCGATGCCGATACTCGTGTCGAAGCACTCAACCGAACTCTCGGTTCCGATGGGGCAGATCGTCCGGTATGACCTACGCACTGGCGTGCAGACGATCACAGAGACCAGCGTTTGCCCAAGCAGTGCTTCGGGTGCGAGCGAGCCGGGGCCTTCGACTCTACTCCGGAGCGCTGCGGCGACCGAGAGCCTGGATGTTCTGAGCCCTGAGGCCTTTGGCGGTCGACTCCTGGTGGCCGACACAATGACCTACCCGGAGAGTGCAGTCAGCAGACTCCTGATGACTTTTCATGTTCCGGGATTACCGGACGCAGGTTTCGGCTGTTCGGCCGCTCTGGTTGGCCCAAGGCACTTGCTCACGGCCGCTCACTGTGTGTACGCCCACGACGACGGTAACGGGCATCCAATAAACGCTTGGGCCTTCACCGCGTTCGCCGCTCCCGGCTACGACAGGAGCGAGACACCATTTGGCACTGCAGACGCTGTCGCCTTCTTTACGTGGACCAACTGGATCGCTGATGGAGCGCTCGGATACGACTTGGCCGTTGTCGAGCTCGACCGAGCCGTCGGCGGGATCGCCGGGCAGCTGCAGATAGCGTCGTCGTCTGTGACCTGTCCCACTAGCTCTGACTGTCCTCCATACACCACAAGCGTCTTCCGTCATGCCGGCTACCCAGGAGAGGAAGGCTATGACTTCGAGCAGATGTACGTATCAACCGGCGATTACGATTTCGTGCAGTCCGAGGAGCTCGGGTATGACCCGACGGGAATCCACGGAGAGAGCGGATCGCCAAGCTACATCTTGGATGCGGCGACAGTCTATGGCGTGCTCTCGCATACCCATTGCGACTTCCCAACTGGTTGCGATGGTTATGACACGAGAATCACAGACGCCAAACGAGTTGCCCTCGAGAGTTTTATCGCGCAAAGGTCGCCGACGACCTGCAGTCTCGTACCACTGGCGGTGGAAACATCAACCACATCGATCGCGGCCGGTTCCTCGCTCGCGGACTTTAGCTACACTGTCGTGAACGACTCAACGACTCGATGCGGCGGGACCCACATCGGGAGGGTCTACTTATCGACAGACCCGACGATCTCGGCGGACGATAGGCTCTTGCATACTGTCGGCTTTCAGACCAGTCTCGAGCCCAAAGCAAGCCTCGTGACAGGCGTCGGCGAATCGACACCCGTCGTCATCCCATGTGACATCGCATCGTCCGGTACCTATTGGCTGGGGGTCATCGTTGACGGTGTCAACGCGACAGACTCGCAGGATGCTCAGTCGGTCTACGTCGAGGGGCGTGGCCTCGTGAACCTGTCCGTGACCACCACCGCTGGAGGTATCGTTTCGCCGCAGGGTCTGAACCTACAGGTATGCAGAGGCTTACCCGTGACGATCAGGGCCAAGCCGAACTGCGGATTCGCCTTCACCCAGTGGACCGGTTCCGGTAGGGGGTCGTACAGCGGCACTTCGAACCCAGTTACCATTGTCCCGGACGGCGGTGTAAGTGAGCATGCCACATTCCAGCAGGTATCGCCCTCGACGGCGGCAGTCTCGCTGGATACCATACCTACCGGTTTATCCGTGATGGTGGACGGAACGGCAGTAACTTCGCCCTCGACGTCCTGCTGGCTCCCAGGTTCCTCACACACGATCAGTGTCGATCCCCTCGTGCTGGTCGGTGACGAGACACGCCACTCCTTTGTTTCTTGGAGTGATGGCGGCGCGGCGACGCATTCAATCGTCGCACCGTTGACCGGAGCGGCGACGGTAACGGCCACCTACCTCACAGAATACGTCTTGACGATGGAAGCCGGCGCGGGGGGAACGGTCGAGCCGCAGACGGGCTGGTTCGCGAAGGGCGTGGAAGTCGACGTGACCGCCGACGGGGCCTGTGGCCATCGTTTTGATCGATGGGAAGGCTCTGGGCGCGGGAGCTACGATGGTCGAGAATCCCAGGCCACGATCCGGATGGAGGGTCCCATCCAGCAGCGTGCGGAATTCAACACCGTCGCACCTGGGCTTCGGTCGTTCACCGAGCCGACCTTCCGGGATCTCGATGGCGCGACCGTCGATGAATGGGTCGACCAGGATGGGGATGGCGACCTCGACTTGTGGATCTCCGGGTGGAGCGTCGAGAGTCATCTGCTGAGAAACGACGGCGCGGGCCGATTCACCGAGGTTACGGTGGGAGCGATCGGCGCCCTGGGTCGGGACATCCCAATCGTCGATTGGGTAGACGTCGACGGCGACGGGGATCCTGACTTGTGGATGGGCGGGAACGGTAGTCAACTTCTCCGCAACGACGGGGATTCCTCCTTTACCGATGTGACCGATGGCACGATCTCGTCGTTGAGCGACGTAAGCTACTCGAACTGGGCCGATTTCGACGCGGACGGGGATCCGGATCTCCTCGTTGGCGGCGTCGGAACGACAGGCCGCCTTCTGCGCAACGACGGGGCCTTCCGTTTCAGCGATGTTCCGGGGATGGCGCTGGATGCGGTCCACGGCATCATCCTGGCGGATTGGGTCGACGCCGACGGCGATGGGGACCTGGACCTCTTCGTGGGCGGAGGCAGCCGCAGTCAATTGTACCGGAATGATGGCGGCGCGAGTTTCACTTTACAAGGGGACGGCCCACTCAGCCTCATCGATAACCCGATCTCAACGACCTGGATCGACTTCGATGGCGATGGCGACGTCGACCTGTGGGTGATGCAGGAGGGCGAGGATGCGGCATTATTCCGCAACGCCGCCGCCCTCAGCTTCTCCCGGGTCACGGCCGGAGACCTCGATCAGCTCGAGGCGTATACCACCTCGGCCTGGGGAGACATGGATGGCGATGGTGATCCCGATCTCTGGGCCGCCGCGGGTGATGGGGGCACTGAGGGCCGCCTATTCCGGAACGACGGAGCTTTGGGGTTCACCGATGTGACAGCGGGTGGCCTCGCGAACCAGTACGAAGTGGAAGAGACAACATGGGTGGACTTTGACAACGACGGGGACCTGGACCTGTGGCTCGCCGGCACCTCCCGAGACAGCACGTTGCTCGTGAACCTCGGCTTTGACTTCGGCCTTGGCCTCTTCCTGGACTCCGGAATGGACCTTCCGTCGAGTGCCCACGACTTCGCGTGGTTCGATCTGGACAACGATGGAGATCTCGACCTTTGGCTCCTCGCATCGGACGAGCAGCGAAGGGTTTTTCGAAACGACGGGGGCGCCTTCCCGTTGTTCGTGATTACTCCTACCTCGACGGATGATCTAGCGTCACTGGATCGCGACGTGAATGGCGGGTGGATCGACACTGACAGCGATGGCGATCTGGATCTCTGGGCGGACCAAAGGTCCAACGAACCCGCACTCTTGGAGAACGACAGCTTCGGATGCGGAAACCACTGGCTGCGGGTTCAGCTTAGCGGACCATCCTTGCTCGCTAGCGGAACGGCGGCAACGGTACGCGTTGATGGCCATGTACGACAGGTGGGCGCCTGCGCGAAGGGGTTCTCCGAGTGTCTGTCGGGCGGACATTTTGGCCTTCGCGACCAAGTTGTTGTCGGTGAACTGGAGGTTCGGTGGCCTGACGGTCAGATCCAAACCCTGACTTCCATCCCCGCCGACCAAGTCGTGCGGTTGTTCGAGAACGACCAGGATGGTGATGGTGTGGAGGGCCCGTCCGACAACTGTCCCGGGACATCAAACCCCGACCAGGTCGACCGCGACGGCGACCGCGTTGGAGACGCCTGCGATAACTGCCTTCTCGTTGCGAACTCCGACCAGGCTGACGCGAATTCGAATGGCACCGGAGACCTGTGCGAGGGCCCCGGCCCGGGGGATGCGGATGGGGACGGGATCGTTGATTCGACGGATAACTGCGGTTCGGTCCTCAATCCCACGCAAGCAGACCGGGACGCAGATGGGTTTGGGGATCACTGTGATAACTGTCCGCTGCAGCCAAACCCGGGGCAGGACGATGAGGATGGCGACAGGGTCGGCAACTTTTGCTCAAACCCCATTGTCAACGCCAACGTAAACGACCTGGGCAGTTCGCAGGCTAGGATCGATGGGTCGGATCTTTTCGCGCTCGCGCGGGTGTTTGGAACCTGCGGTGGTCATGCCCTCTTCGACCCGGGAGTCGATCTCGATCGGAGCGGCTGCATCGACGGTGTCGATCTTTCGGTTCTGGGCAGCGTGTGGGCGAGCGAGGTCGACTGAGCATGCGAGCCACGAACGGATTCATGACGACGATGGCACCCTTCGGGACATCCCTTTCACCGTCCGGCGGGCGCGCCCCGTGCGGATCGCGGAGGCGATGTCTTCGGGCGTTGGCTCTCGCCCTCGTTTTTCCGTGGCTCTTCCTTGCGATGGACTGCGGCGGGAGCACGGACGACGATCCTCCCGGGTGGTTTGCCACCCTCGAATGCTCTGGAGCCCCAGCACCCCAGCCGGATACCGTAAGTTTCGGCTGCCCAGGGAGCGCTCCCATCACCGTCGGGATCGCCGTCATCCTGGGGGGCCCGACGAGTTCGACCGATATTTATGGTGTCAAGTTCGACGTCATCTTTGACGACAGCATCCTCCGATTTCAGGCACCGGCGATCGAGGGGAGCTTCTTGAACAGAGATGGTGCCGCGACGATCATAGAGGCCGCGGTAGCGCCGTCCGATCCTGGGCGCGTCGTTGTCGCGTTGACCCGGCAGGGCGCCGTCTCGGGGCTCCGAGGGACGTCTGTAGAGCAGACAGTCGTGACGTTGTTCTTCTCCGGCGTCCATGCAGGTGGGACAGTCGTCTCGTTCGCGAACGCGGAAGTTGTGGATTCGAGTCTCGCACCCATCGCCGGAATCCAGTTCGTCGGCTCGGTGACAGTCTCGGTTCGGTAGCGGTAATCGTCGATACCTCGCAGAAGGGCAGAAGGACCTGCACGGGACGTTGTTCCGACGCTCAGTCGGTGGGGAGGCGTTAATGAAGAACAACCGCAGTGTGATGGTGATTCTGCTCGGACTTATCGGGTTGAGCGGCATCCCTAGCGAGCTCCATGCGGAGCCGGACGTCGCATGTTCCGTCACGCCACTCCAAGGAGGTCCGGGCGCCGATCTCGGTGGCCGATTCGAGTACCGGGTCACCAGGGCCCTCGGCGCGGAGCCCTTCTCGGTCGAGTCTGAGCTCCTCGTCCTTGATCGCGACGCGAACATTCTCGAGACGATTCGTGTCGATGACGCTGCACGTCTCCAGCTCGCCATTAGAGATCGCGTCCTGGTCCAGAGCCTTCCCGGACCCCCGAAGAAGTGGCTTGTGCATGCTCCTGGCCTCTTGTTTAGGGTCCGAATCGTCGAGCAGTACCAGTCCCGTGTTGCCTACTGCAGCCCGTACTCTGCGATTCGCCTTGACCAACCGGAGAACCTCGTGTTCGTCTCCAACGTGGTCACCCCCAGGGCGCCGATCCACCTGGTCGTTGCTTTCACGCAGATGGTGCCGGAAAGCATTCAGGTCCTGCTCGATGGCATTGACATTCTTCGGAGCGTGAATGCCACGATTCCCGGAGGACCCTTCTCAGGGTCGGCGCAGATCGCAGGCGTTCAGGCGACGATAGAGAACCTCGTGGCCGATCCGGACCGGGGCACGATCTCGTTTTCCGTCCTGGACTTGCCCGGAGGGGGACACCGAGTGCGCGTTTCTGGGACCCCGACCTACGCAGGCGACCTCCCGCCTGGCTCGCCCCGCTGGAATCGACCTCTCGGGGCGCTGCTCAATCGCCAGACGATCGCGGTTTTTCGGGCGGAGCTGACCAACCCCTCCGATGGGGATGCCCTTCCTCGCGCGCCGTTGCAGGTTCGCGGACGGATCACCCATGGGCTCGAGATTGCGGATCTGCGGGTTCACGGAGCGGATATCGCCCTACCGCCGGTGACCCTCATCCCCGGCGATGAGTTTATAGGGGACACCTATACTGTCGATTTCGCAACGACGGTCCCCCTGTCGGAGCTGGATCGCGACTTCTTCTTCGGAGACGATGTTCTGTCGTCCCTCGATCCGGGCGTGAACTACCTCTCAGTATTGAGTTCCGACAATCTGGGCAACGTCGCCGGCGACCGCGTTCGGTTCTCGCTCGGCGCCGTGGAGGGTGTCCCGAACCCGCTGGAAGCCGCAAACACGGAGTGTCCCGACCCACCAGGCACCGCGGACTTCGTGCCGGCTGGGTTTGTGGCTGCGGTATCCGAGGCCGCCCTCACGGAGGCCGCCCGGTTCCGAGTCTTACCCCTCATCGCCAGCAAGGTGGCGACCTCCCTGGAGACTACGATCGGCCAGCAGCGAACTGTGACAGGAGACTACTGCCCTGAGCAGGTTGCGCTCACCGCGCCGCGGGGTACCTTCGTGTCGGCTCCTCCTCGACCCGACCCGCCTGAGCGGGCGGCCTTCAACTCGCCGCCGTTCCTATCTGGCATCGGGGACCAGGACGTGGATATGGCCGAGTTCCTACACCTCTTCTTGGTCGCTTCTGACCTGAACAACGATCCCCTTACCTTCTCCATGCACGGCAACATTCCACCGGACGCACTTCTTACTCCCATCGATGATACGAGGGCGGAGTTTGCGTGGGCCGCCGGGTGTGATCAGCTGGGCGCCTCATACGACGTCACGTTCCAGGTCAGCGACGGCACCGAGGTGGACGAGGAGACGATTCGCATCACCGTTAGAGCTGCCGAGACGACTTTTACGGACGAGTTCGAGTTCACCAGCATCCAGTACGACATCAACCAGATGGACACGACGGTCGAGCTGACCTCGGACGACACGGTGCGGTTCACCTACAACACCGGCCCGTTGACTCTCGGTGTGCATGGCGGGAAATGCCTGCTAGACTGCTTCTTCTTCTGTTGTCTGGACTATTCCGCCGATGTGGAGGTGCAAATCGACGAATCGACGACGACCCTCGATCTTACGCGGTCCCAGGCGCTGTACGGCGTCGGGGATACGACTCTCGGCTCGACATTGGTCATCGAGGAGAAGGACATCAACATCATCTTTCTCGAGGTGGACTTCGGAGGGCCCCTGACTTGGGCCGTTTTCCTGGAAGACCTCCTCCTGGATATCTTTGAGGTGCCCGACTTCCTCGCCGAACTCTTCTTCGAGGACTTCGTCGAGGACGAAGTTCGGGATGAGTTCAACACCCTCGTGCAAGGTGAGCTCGCAGGTGGCGAACTCTTCGCGCTGCCGGCGCTCAAATTCAGCGAGGAGTTGGATCCGGACGTTCCGCTGGAGCTCTGTGCGGTCGACGCACGCTCGGCACGGATAGTACCGGCTGCAGAAGATAGCGCCGGGAGTTTCTCGATCCCGCTGAACAGCCGCTTCGCGGCGACCACGGGAACCGATACTCCGCCGCCGTGGGTGCCCACGCCGTCGGACTTTGCGGACGCGGTGGAACTCGGGGCCGACCTCGTGTTTGAGGTGAGTGACGACGCGCTGAACCAGATGATGGCAGAGGTGACCGCGACGGGGACTCTGCGTGGCAGCTACCAGGGGTTTACGCTCGGGGACTTCTCCTCGAACCTGTCTGCGGACGTGCTCGCGTATCTCGCACTGCTTGGGCTCGGCGCCGACACGCCCATTTTCATCACCGTCGACACCGCACAAGACTCGGCGGGGAACTCGATTCCTCCAATGGTGGCGTTCATCGACAACGGGGCCGACGATGGGAAGATTGAAATGGCAGTTAGGACCCAGCTCCTGGTTCGGGGCATCTTCGAGAAGGGCCTAACCGTCGGTGATGACCGCGACATCTGCTCGTGCACGGACCCGAGGCCGAGTTGCTTGGGGCAGCCTTGCCTCGTGTTCGAGGACGTCCTGAAGCTGAATTTTCTACTGGATACATTCCTCGTCGGCGATCCTCCCACATTGACCCAGCTGGACTTCGTCGTGACCGAGGTCCAGCAGCTCACAAGGGGCGAGGGTTTCAGCAGCTTCGAGTCCGCGAACCTCGAAGAGATCGAGGAGGACCTGGTGGCGACGTCGGTGGATTCGCCGCTGCTGTCCATGTTCCGCGAACGGTTGAACGAGGACATCCCGACGCTCACGATTCCCCCTGAGGCGATCACACTCGACGGGTCCTTCGCACCTGCGAACCTGCGCCTGTTCGCGATACGGGTGGATGGCTCTGGCCTTGGGTTGCAGGACTACTTCGGATTGGCCGCCAAGGTGGTTCCTAGCAGGTAGCGTTCTCGCACTGTTGCCGCTGCGCGTCCTGGACCGCTCCCTGGTGCTCGGCGGAACCATGGAGGTCAGTGTCATCGTGGACGGCAAGTAGGGGAGGCCGCCGACCGGGAGTGGTGGGATGCAGGTGTGAGAGGGTAGCGGGAAGCGTGGCAGGAACATCAGGCACGCGGGAGCAGGCCGCGTGGCGTTCCGACACCCGAGTCTTCTGGAATGTGGCTAAGAGGCCGGCTTCTGCTCCTGGTGCGGTTCAGGTGCGTATGGACAAGCAGAGGGACCAAGCGCGTGCTGGTTGTCACAATCGGCCCCGCGGGCCAATCCACCTTCGACGCGAACGATTCGGGTCGCCGGGATGGTCCGTGTGCGCCAGCGACTCTCCACTGCGATCGCCCCACTACGAGTTGGATGACACGATTGCGTACCGTGATATCTTATCTTCGGAGGGAACATGACGAAATGTCGGCAGAAGTCGGTTAGGCTTCTATTACTCGTCCTATGCGGTTTCGTGTTGGGCTTCACCGGGTGTTCAAAAGAGTGCGAGTACTCGTGCGAACTGTCCGGATACCGCGAGACGACCGACGACGAATGCGACGACGACTACCTAGCCTACTTGCAGTACGTCTTCTTGGACCCGACCTGCGACAGCGACGAGCAGGATGTCTTCCCTGGTTTCTGACCGCCCCCTCGTCCCGGTCCCGCTGCGGGATGAATGCGGCGCCAAGCCGGGTGGGGCCACGGACGACGGTCGGGAACCGGGCGGTGGCGATCCGGAGAACGGGAGTAACGCAGATAACGTACTGGATTCCCCGTTCGAGGACGACTGGCGTTGGTCGATCGAAGCCATCCGGCTATTCGAGAGGCGCAGGCTCGACCAGAGATCGGGGCTGACGTCGTGGAGAGTTCTTAAACGACGAATGCTAGTAGGGGAGGGATACACTGCCATCTTGAGCCCAAGCTGGTGTGCAATTCCCGGTGGCCACGAACGGAGGGCACAATCATGAAGCGGTCCACGGTGCTCCCGAGCCTAGTGCTTGTTCTCCTCGCTGTTCTATTCATGTCCTCAACGATAGCGGTCTGCGACTCAAACAGAGGCACCGTCTGCGGCTTGAATACACGCACGGGCACCCCACTCAGAGACTGGGACCTCATGGGCGGCATCAAGAGCAAGGTGAAGAGCAGCCTGCGGGACCAAAACTCACTTATCCCCATGATGCAGGCAACTAGCTGGCCGCCTAATCGGCCCTCGTCGGAAACCCAGCAGCCAAGTGTATGGCTGATGCGCGGGAACGAGAACGCATATGCAACGGATTTTCTCGGTTGGGTGCCAGGTCACCCGGCACCAACCATCTTCATGGACGACGATTGGCTCAGCTCCCTGCAGGAAAGAACAGGTAACTCCTGGATTCGGACTACAGTCCTCGCGCACGAGTTGGGTCACATTCGCTATTCGCACCCGTATGGAGGAGGTGCACCGACAACCTGGCAGCGCGAATACGACGCCGACGTATTCGCGGGGCTAGCCGTCTGCAAGCTCGGAGGATCTTTGTCACAAGGCCGGGAGATCTATCCCTATTTGGCGAGAGAGGGTCCTGAGGATCCCAATTCGCATCCGTCCTTGTCAGCGCGCCTTCGAGCCTTCAAGCAAGGCTGGCAGAGTGGGGGCTGTGTAGATTCATCATCGACCGGCTATTTCCCAAGTGTACCTCAGCCGGAGATGTTCTCAGCGACGGTGATATACGCATCTCGCTACCCACATGGGATCGCATTCGAGGTTGGCGGCACTCGCTACGAAGCCAGGCCCGCGGAGGAGGTGAAGGTCAACCTAGCCGATCGGACGTCAGCTGTTTCCATCTGGGAATGCCCCAACGGCAACTGTCGATGGTCGTCATTCGCAATTCGCGCGGGCGGTGTCTACCGGATCGTTGATTGGGGCGCTGGGGGCCTACGTCTGGAAGAGTAGTGTTCGCGACCCTCGCGCGAGGTGTGCTCATTCCTGCTCAGGCGGCCGAGATTGGCCCAGAGGCGTGGGGTTCCCCTGGCAATTATTGGCGTGAAGCCGAGTCCATCGACTGAATCCCGACTTGCGTCTTCTTTTCAGGCGCCGAGGTCGAGGGACGCGACCGGACTAGCCTCCTTTCGGAGGCTCAGCCGCCGCCGCCAGCCGCGCCGCGAGTAAAGCCGCCACTCGCCCGTGAGCCCGCGCGTCGGGGTGGGGATCCCCCGGGATGGTCCAGCGGTCCCAGTCCGGGGGAGCTCCCGCGCGCGTGTCGAGGATATCCAGTCCGAGCCCCTCGAGGATCGCGCTGCGCCCCTGCCCGGGCGGATACGGCAGGAAGGTCCGCTCGTCCACTTCCTGGTCCCAGTTCACGACCACGAAACGCGCGCCGTGCATCTCGACGTAATCTCGCATCTTCGTCACGAGCGCCCGCGTGAGGTCCCGATCGGGCAGCGGGCCGCGCTGGGTCCAGAGAAGGCGCATCCAGTCCCAGAGCCTCAGCGAGCGGATCTCGTC
>Ga0184629_10000233_pt1 | contig 24857 bp, 23 predicted proteins | sample PLM4_32_b1_FD_133158 | JGI IMG/M metagenome (GOLD analysis project Ga0184629, IMG submission 133158) | Groundwater sediment microbial communities from an aquifer in East River, Colorado, USA - PLM4_32_b1 | ecosystem: Environmental > Terrestrial > Soil > Riparian zone | place: USA: East River...
ACGTCTTCAACAAGATCGACCGCGTGTCGCCGGATTTGCTGGAGGGCATGCGCGTGCGCTTCCCGGACGCGGTGCTGATCTCGGCGGCGGATGGCGCCGGGATAGGCGACCTCCGGGAACGGATCGACGAGTTCTTCTTCGGCCGCAACGTGCGGGTCGAAGTGGTGGTGCCCGCGGGGGACGGCAAGACGATCTCGCTCGTGCGGGGACTCATCCACGACGCGTACAACGCCTACGAAAAGGATCTCTGCGTGGTGAGCGGGTCGATCGAGTCGAAACAGATGGGACGTCTCGAAGCGATCCCGGGCCTGCAGGTGCGCTACCTGATGTAGCGAACGCTGCAGGGGGTCCGATGCGCGTGCGGAAGGCCCTTCGCGCAGGAGCGAGCGAGGATCACCCGCCGGACCTTCATGGCGACAGGGCGCCTCTTCACTGCACCGGCGGGAAGCCGAGCGAAGCGGGCGCAGGGCCGACCGACACGCATCGGCCCACAGCCAGCCTTACTTCTTCTTCGAGAGTTTCGTCCGCACCAGAATCCAGGTCGTAATCTTGTCCAGCGCGAGCGATGACATGGTTTCCTCGATGGTCCCGTATTCTGCCACCGAGCCCGTGGTCGCGGTCTGGAACAGGTGATTCAGTTTCGGCAGCACCGCGGTTTCGACGTCTTCGTTTTCCCCCTGGTGGAGCGCTTTCTCGATCGCAGGGAGGTTTTGCGCGGGCGGAACTTGCAGATCGAGTTCTCCGTTGAGCGCGAGCACCGGCACCTTGACCCGGCGAAGCGTTCTCGCGGGGTCGTAGGTGAGCAGGTAGCGGAACCACGGCGAGTTCACCAGCGTCACGCTGCCCTCGGCCGAGGGCCTGGCCGCGTCGCGCTGTTCAGGCGGCAGCTCTGCCAGCAACGCATCGACTTCGGCCTTCAGCTCCGGCGCGGCCGCCGCCGGGTCCGACTCCCTGCGAACGATTTCGAACATTCTCTCCTGAGCGCGTTCGTTTCTCTCGATGAAGGCTGGGTCCGCGCCGCCCGCTTCCAGGAGCAGCCGCGCTTGTTCGCGCAGCAGTACGGCGATGGGAACGCCGGGCCCGGCGAGCAACACGATGAACGCGACATCGGGTGAGCGCGTGGCGACCATGGGCGCGACGTAGCCGCCCTCGCTGTGACCGATGAGGCCGATTCGTTTCGGGTCGATCTCGCGGCGGGTCTTGAGGTACGCGACGCCCGCCAGCACGTCGGTTGCGAAGTCCTCGGTGGTCGCCGTGGCGAACGTGCCGGTCGACTTGCCCACGCCGCGGTCGTCGACGCGGAGCACAGCGATGCCCTTGCGAGTCAGGTGGTCGGCGAGGACCAGAAACGGCCGATGCCTCATCAGAAACTCGTCGCGGTCCTGCGGACCCGAGCCGCTGATCAGCAGCACGACCGGATGCGGACCGTCCCCCGCGGGGAGGGTCAGGGTTCCGGCGAGGGTCACGCCCGCCGCCGGATTCGAATACGTCACATCTTCGCTCGCGTACGGATAGGGCGGCTTCGGTTCCTGCGGGCGCTTTGGCGCCAGCGCGGACGTGTCGTTGGTGCGGGTCAACCGGAGCGGCAGCTTCGTGCCGCGCTGCGTGAAATCGCCGGCCAGCTCGTTCCCATCATCGGAGAGCGTGCCGTCGTAGCTCGCACCCAGCGCGTTCATCTCGAAATGCAGCGAACGACCCTGCAAGGCAATGACGTCGACGGGAATATCGTTCGCGCCCTGGTCGACGCTGTCCATCGTGGCACGCAGCGCCCCACCATCGCCGCGGGTGACGTGGAGGATGAGGTGGAGACGTACCGCGCCGACCTCGAGCGCCCCGGCCCAGTCGCCGACGATGTCGGCCGGCGCGGCCGCCGCGCCGGTCACGAGCACGCACAGCATCAGGGTAACGATTCGCCGTACCATTTCCGCTCCCGCCATTCCGTTGCCCCGGCGCTACCGGGTCTCCGGCAGATGTTCGCGCGCCTCGGTCCGCTTCGCGTACAGCGCATAGAACTGTCCCTTCACGCTGTCGAGCCTCGGCGCGCGGGCCTTTTGTTCGTAGTTCACGTCGAGCTGTGTCAGCACGAAATACGACAACCCCGCGAATGCCACCGGCACCAGGTACGGGAGCCGCCGCCGCCACGGACGCTGATACAGCAATTGCGCCGCGAGCACCGTCCCCGAAGCGAGGATCATGTGGAATCCCACTGACACGAGGTAGAGGAAGCGGATATCCAGCCAGTCCTCCGGAAAGCGGAAGAAACAAAACGGCGCCACCACGATGTACGTCCAGGCGATGAAGAACCGAATGACGCGGTTGCCGAATACGAAACCGAACACGGAATACGAGATGATACAGAACAGAATAACCAGCCGGATTGCGGTGGCAAACTCGTAGATGAACTTCACCACCGGGCCCGCGCCGGTCACCAGCGTGGAGGAGTGGATGGGAAACACCATCCGCACCAGGTACGACGCCAGGTTTCGGAGAACCGACCAGGAAGCGATCTCCAGGTCGGACGCCCCTGGAATCGCGCGCTGGATCGAGAGCTTGATGGCGAGCACCACGAAAGTCAGTCCGGTGAAAATGACCAGGTTGCGGTCGAAGATCTTCCGGCCCGTCTGCTCGCGAAAGAACAGGTTGAACGCCAGCATCAACCCCAGCAGGCTGAACGACGTCGTCTTCGACAGCAGGCACAGCGTGAAGAAGGTGAGACAGAGGTTGAAGTTCCTCCGCCAGATCGCTCCGCCCTCCTGGAGCTCGTTCTTCACGTAGAAGGCCATCGTGAGGAGCGTCAGCGCCGTGATCAGCAGGTCGCTGATCCCGGAGACCGTCATTACCGATTTCCCGTAGTTCCCCACCGCGCACTCGAACAGCAGCCCCGAGAGGACGGCGATCGCCCGGTCCTTCAGGAGGGTGCGGACCAGGTAGTAGACCAGGAACGCGTTTGCGGAATGCACGAAAATGTTGAAGAGGTAGTACGCCTTTGCATCGAGCTGGAAAGCCTGAAACTCCAGAAAGAAGACCAGATTCGGGAGCGGCTGGAAGGTCTCGTGGAGGCGGGTGGAGAACACTTCCTTCCAGTTACCCTCGATGCGCAGTGCCTGGATCAGGTACTGCCAGTCGTCCCCGTGCCAGAACGTGTTGTTGCGTACCAGCGCGAAGAAAGCCAGCCCGATTGCGTTGAGAAGCAGAAGAAACGCCAGCTCCTTGGGGCGGGACGGGCGTTGCGCTGGGGTCGTTTCGGTAGTCATGGATGGCCGGCGGAGCCGACGGAGGTGCCCCGGTGCCGCCTGGTGGCGGGATGATAGCGGCCGACTTCGGGGCGCGTCCAGCGGTTTGGAATATTGCTTGCTGCATTTTTCAGCCCGGTGCTATAAGCGACTCACTTTGCCCGCGGCCGCGGCTCGTGGTGCGCCGTGCGACGAGGAGAAATCGACCCGATGACCGGTATGAACGAGAGGACGCACGTGGGGCCGCTCCGCTTCGGCGCGGCCGAATACACGTCGATTCGCCCGCTCCTGTACGGACTCCTGCGCGGCGATTCGGACGCACACGTGTCCTTCGAACCGCCGGGTGCCATCGTGGAATCGTTCGGGCGCGGGCGCTACGACGCCGCGCTCGTGCCGAGCATCGAGTACCTGCGTGGCGTGGGCCGCATGCTACTCGCCGGCCCCGCCCTCGTCGGCCGGGCCGCGCCGGCCGGTGTCGTGCTGGTCGCGCAGAAGCCGCTCGACGAACTCGAGCGGATCGCGGTGGGCGAATTTTGCCGCACGCCGGTGGCGGCGCTTCGCATCGTCCTGGGCGAACAGCAGCGTGTGTTTCCCGACCTCATGGTCGAAAAGCGCATCGCCGAAGACGACTGGCGCGACCGTTATGATGCCGCGCTTCTGACCGGCGACTCGGCTCTGCTCGAATTAACCGCCGACAAGATCAAGGGGTTGGTCCGCTACAACCTGACCGAGATGTGGAAAACGCTCACGAAGACCCCGCTCGTCCACGCGGTGTGGGTCTACGACGACGCGGAGCGCGGCGATGAGATCGCGCAGGTCCTGCGCGAGTCGCGCGACCTCGGCGTCTCCCGCCTCACCGCCATATCGGAAGAAGTTTCACGCATCAAGGGCGTGGACGCCGTGGTCCTCTACGACTACTTCACCCGCGCGTGGTCCTACGACCTGGGCGAGCGCGAGCTGGAAGGCTTGCGCACGTTGAACGACCTCGCGCGGAAATACGACCTGATCCGGGAAAACCGCCTGGCCGTGGTGGCCAGGGCCTAGCCCGGGAGTCGCTCCTCCGCTTCGCGCTCCCGTGGCCGGCCGGCGCAGCCCGGCAACACGCGAATTCTCCCAGTTAGTTTTGCACGACACGTCGGCAGTCGGCGCGCCACTCCTTCGTGGCGACGGCGGTGATAATGCGATATGCTGAACGGCACGATACTGGAGGTTTCCATGTCGGACACGGTCCGAGAATTCAACGAGTACCGGCGCCGGATGAACGATCGCATCCTCGCGACCGACAACCTGGTCGTCAAACGCTTCTTCAACCTGGACACCAACGCGTACCAGGAAGGCGCCCTCCCGGTGAAAACCAAGGAGATGCTGGGGCTGGTGGCGTCGATGGTACTGCGCTGCGACGACTGCATCCGCTACCACGTCCAGCAGTGCCACGGGGCCGGCGTGACGCGCGAAGAGTTCTTTGAAGTGTTCGGCGTTGGGCTGGTGGTGGGCGGTTCCATAACGACTCCGCACATGCGCCGCGCGGTCGAGTTCCTGGATGAGCTGGAGAGTGCGGGGCGCAAGTAATGTGGAACCCCATCCGGCAGTTCATCGAGCGGCACGACGCCTTTCTGATCACCTCACACATCAATCCCGACGGGGACGCCATCGGTTCCGAAATCGCGTTGGCGACGTTCCTGCGCCAGATCGGCAAACGGGTCCTCATCGTGAACTCGACCGACATGCCGGACGCGCTCCGTTTTCTCGACCCTGAGAACGAGATTCGCGTCTACAGCGACCGGGGTTCCCGCGAGCTGGTCGAGGGCGTCGATGCCGCCATCATCGTCGACGTGAACAACTGGGAACACCTCGGCCACATCGGCCGGGTATTGCAGGGCAGGTCCCTCCCGCGCGCGTGCATCGATCACCACCAGGACACGGAACCGGGGTTCGCGGACTACACCGTGAGCGACACCAGCGCGGCCGCCGTGGGGCTCTTGATTCTCGAGCTCCTGCGCGCGATGAACGGCCGCCTCACGCGGCCGATCGCGGAGGCGATGTACGCCGCCATCATTACCGACACCGGGACTTTTCGCTTTTCGAACACGGATGCGCGCGTGCTTCGCGCGTCCGCGGATCTGTGCGACGCAGGCGTCAACGCTTTCGAGATGCACCGCCGGGTGTTCGGGAGCAAGAGCTGGGGCGCGGGCCGGCTGCTGGGCCCGGTGTTGAGCACGCTCGACTCGGCGGCGGGCGGAAGGCTCGCCATCATGTCCGCGACGTTGGAGATGGTGAACAACGCCGGCGCCAACTACGACGACATGGACGGCTTCGTCGACCTGGTGCGGGCGATCAAGGGCGTGGAGCTGGTGGTCTTCTTCAAGGAAACGGTGGAAGGCGACGTCAAGGTGTCGCTGCGTTCGAACGGCAACGTCGACGCGCACGCGATCGCCAAGCACTTCGGCGGCGGCGGTCACACCATGGCGTCGGGGATGCGGGTGCCGGGACCGATGGCGAGCGCGATCGAACGGGTCACGAGAGAATGCTCGCGGCTGTCGGGGCTCTAGAGAGCGGTCACTCCACGGTCAACTCCCACACCGCGATCTCATCGGTCGCAAACTTCCGGTGAAACATGTCCGCATGGTCGTCGAAGCGAGCGGGCGCAGCGACGCGAGCGCTCCCGTGCATTCGGCCGTCCATCCTATGGACGACGAACACGCGGTGCCGGAGCGAGCGCAGCAGCGCGAGGTCGTCCGCCGATGGTCCGGCCGGGGAGAACACGGCGTCCCGGAGCCGCCTCCTCGCGGTCACCTCATCCGCCGGGTAGCCCCAGTTGCGCGCGTACGTCTCCGTCCCCCAGTAGAGGTCGCGAGAGGCAAGGACCGGGACGCGCACAATGTCGCCTTCTTCCAGGAAGACCGCGTCGTGCGGCGCGTTCGCCTGCGTCCACGTGTACGCCGCCCGCTCTCCCTCCGAGATGACGCTGGTCGATGCGTCCCGCACCGCATGGTGGTAGTAGAGCAGGTGGAGCGGCAGCGCCGCGCTCGCGACCACAGCCAGCGCGGCGCGACGCGCGCGCGTGTTTGACCACAGCCGCTCCAACGCCCCCACCGACAGCGCGGCCAGCGGGAGCTGGAGAAGAAAGGCGAACTTGGTCTCGTTGTTGGTGGTGAGGTCGACGGTGAGCGCGCCGATCAACACCCACAACGTCCACAGCGCGAGCATGCCGGCTGCACTCAGACTCAGCTCGGCAAAGGGACGCGCCCCGAGGATGTGCTGCGTGTCGCGATGCTCACGAGACCGATGGAAGAAGACGAGTGTGAGCACGAGCGCGGGGAGGATGTCGGCGAGCAGCCCAACCGCGTAGGCGGGCTGGAACGCAAGACCCACCGCCGGTCCACCGCCGTTGCGAGCCGCCACGGACCGGAGGTACGGAATCGCAACCGCCGCGCCGAGTATGATCCAGCCCAGCAGCCGCGCGTACGCGGGCCCGCCGCGGGACGGCTGCGCGCGGATGAACAGCAGAAGTATCAGCACCAGCGCGGTGGCGAACGCGAGCGTGACCCCGGTTACGACGTGCATTGCGAGCGCCCCCGCGATGCAGAGCACAAACGCGGCGTCGTGTCGCCGGCTCCACGCGCCGCGCCGAGCGCTCAACAGCAGATAGAGCAACGATGCCGCCAGCCCGAGGGTGAGCGAGAACGCGGTTCCGATCATGAACTTGTCGAGAAACATGAACTGGTTGCCCTCGACCGAGACGAGCTTGACGGCGGTGGCATGGCCGGCCGGCGTCCATGGGAAGAATTGACGGAGTACCTCGAGGCCGTGCGACTGGCCGGCGAGTGCACGCGCGATCCGCAGCGGATAGAACAGATAGAACCAGCCGTTCATCGCGAACAGCCAGACGCACAGCCCGAGCACGCGCGGGCCCGTGCGACGGGAAAGGAGCCCCGACAGGGCGTGAAAGGCCAGCGCACACGAGGTGAGTGCGATCGCATTCACCAGGATCATGGCGCGAAAAAAATCAATGCCAGCAAGGGACGCGCACGCGGACAGAATCGCGTGATAGCAGTACGGGTACCGGAGGCGCCACCCCGCGAAGTACGGATCCATGAGCGGAAGGCCGTCGCGGGTGAGCTTGTCCGCCACGGCGGCGTGGAACCAGCTGTCTTCGCGCCAGCGCCACCACGTGTTGGTCAGGGGGAGGGTGAACGCCATCACGGCCGCGACCGCGATCACCAGCCCCACGAGCGCGCCCGTCCAGCGAGCTCCCGGGGTGGTCACCGCCGGTGCCGATGACCGGCCCAGCGCAACGAACAGGGCGAGCCCCGCCGCCACGCCCACCCACGCCGCCGCGTGGGCGTCCAGGCCCGCGAGCAGTGCGAACAGCGTGAACGCACCGAAGATAACGGGAGACAACGCCGCGCCGACCCCGAGGGCCGCGTCGCGCGAAATCCGGGGCCCGACCGCGAGGCCGGGAAGGACGCCGATCGCAACGAACGCCGCCGCGGCGCGCACCAGCGTCGACGGGACTGCGAGCAGGCCAAATACGGCAGCCGCCGTCACGACCCGATGGGACGCGCGATCGAAGACGACGGCTCTCATGGAGCAACGGACAGTTGCTTATCCGACGGCGGCCGGGACGGTGCGGGGCTTCAGGATTCGATAGATGTACGCGAGCGCGAGCCCGCTGATCGGCGCGGTCACCAGCAGTCCGACGCCGAGGCAGATCGCGCCCAGGAAATTGAGGCCGCACAGTAGAATGAAGAAGAGGAAGAGGTCGAGGGCGTATCCGCGTGTCACGTCCCAACTGCGCTGGAGGGCTTCGATCGGACCAACGCGGTCGTCGACGATCACAAACCCGACGAACATGAGCCGCAGCATCATCACGATCCCGGGTACGACCAGCAGGCACAACCCCAGCGTCACCGCGACGGTGAGCACGATCGACGCACCGATCCACACATAGAAGCGTTGCGCGCCGTCCATCAGGTTCTCGAACGCGGGCCGCTCGCCGTCGCGCAGCCGCAGGTATATCTTGAATACGCCGAGCATCAGCGTCGCGGCGACGGCCACGCCGATGATCCACAGCGCGAAGTGCTGGGCGTCGCTGTCCAGCACCATCCGGCTGGCGGCCTCGATGACCACGGGAATGCCCCACGCGGCCAAGGTGACGCCGACGAGGAACCCGAAATGCTTCTGCAGCGTCGCCCAACCGAAGTGGACGGCGTCACCCAACGGCAGGCCTTTTGTGTTCGGCATGGATCTACCTTACACCCATCCGGGCGGACTTGTCAGCCGTCACTCCATGCGCCATGATGGAGCCGTCCGCTGTCTGACACCCCGAATCCCGAGGTCGGCCTGTAATGATTGAACGCGCTTCCCGACTGCTTTTGCTGAGTAACTCGCGCAACGTGGGCGGGGGGTACCTGGACAACGCGGAAGCCTGGATCCGGGCGGCGCTCCCTGGCGTCACCCGGGCCGTCTTCGTCCCCTACGCCGGGGTGACCGTCGCCTGGGACGAGTACGCGGGCACGGTGGCAAGCCGGTTCGCCCACTTCGGAGTGAGTGTGACGTCGATTCACACGTCCAAGCATCCGGTGCGGGAAATCGAAGGGGCGCCAGCCGTGATCGTCGGGGGCGGAAACACGTTCCACCTGCTCAAGCACCTGTACGAGACCGGTACGCTCTGGGCGATTCGGGCAAAGGTGCTGGCGGGGGTGCCGTACGTGGGATGGAGCGCGGGGTCGAACGTCGCGTGCCCGACCATCCGGACGACGAACGATATGCCGATCGTCGAGCCCGCCCGTCTCGACGCGATGCGCCTGGTTCCCTTCCAGATCAACCCGCACTACACCGACGCCGTGCTCCCCAACCACGGCGGCGAAACCCGGGCGCAGCGCATCGCGGAGTTCATCGCCGCCAACCCGGCAATGACCGTGGTGGGGTTGCGCGAAGGAAGCGCGGTTGATGTCAACGACGGCGCGGCAACGCTCCTCGGGCCGCACGCGGCGAGAATATTCCGAAGCGGCCGGGATCCATTCGATGTGAATCCGGGCCCAATGAATGAGGCATGGGAGGCGTAATCATGATGAAGGGGATGGTAGTAGCAGCGATGATGATCGTCGCGACGGCGAGCACGGCCGGGCGGCCCTATGTTCCGGCGCAGACGGTGACGAGCACTAATGCGCGCGCGACACTGGTGGAGTTGTTCACCTCGGAAGGCTGTTCGAGCTGCCCGCCCGCAGAAGCGTGGCTCGGCGAACTCGCGAAGAGCGATCACCTGTGGAAGGACGTGGTGCCGGTCACGTTTCACGTCGACTACTGGGACTACCTGGGCTGGGTTGACATTTTCGCGCGGCCGGCGTTCAGCGAACGCCAGCGCGACTACGCGGAAGCCTGGAAATCGGACCGCGTGTACACGCCGGGCTTCGTAGTCAACGGCGTGGAATGGAGTGGCTGGCGCGACCAGCGCCCGCTGCCGGTGGTGACTGGCGACGCCGGGAAACTGACCTTGGAGGTGTCGCACAGCAGCGCCCGGGTGCGCTTCGAGCCGGTGCAGAAGCCACACGGCGAGCTCACCGCGCACGTGGCTCTGCTGGGAATGGGCCTCGCGCGGAAGATCATCGCGGGTGAGAACAAGGGAAAAACCCTCACGCATGATTTTGTGGTACTCGACTATCAGCGGGTGTCTCTCGATGCCAATGGGAACGCGTTTTCTGGCATGGGGCGATGGAGCTACGCGAAAAACCCCGCCCCCGCCGCGTACGCGGTCGCCGTGTGGGTAACCGACGGCGAGGGTGGCGAGCCGGTTCAGGCCGCGGGCGCCGCCCTGAACGACGCGAGCCTGCAAGCGCTTCAGTTTTCGCAGAACGGAGGAGAATCCATGAACAAGATCAAGAAGACGGACGCCGAGTGGCGCGAGATTCTCACCGCCGACGAGTTCCGGGTGGCGCGCGAGAAAGGCACCGAGCCGGCGTTCACGGGCCGGTACTGGAACAACCACGACTCGGGCGTCTATGTGTGCGTGGCGTGCGGACAACCGCTGTTTTCGTCGGATACTAAGTTTGAGTCCGGCACCGGCTGGCCGAGCTTTTTCAGGCCGGTCGATGAACGAAACGTGGCGCGGGAAGGCGACGAGAACCTTGGCATGGACCGCACGGAAGTGCTGTGCAGCCGCTGCGATTCGCACCTCGGCCACGTCTTCGACGACGGCCCCAAGCCGACGGGACTCCGCTACTGCATCAACTCCGCGGCGCTGAAATTCGCTCCCAGGGACCCGCGGGCCGAGGCCGACAAGAACGCGAAGAAGTAACCTCCGCGGCATGGAATCTGCGTCCAGCCGCTGGACGGTGACCCCGGGCGGTGATACCGTCACCGCTCGGCGCATGATCTACTATCTGGTAACTCTGGAGTACACGCACACGATGCGGACGTTCCTCGACCACTGGGCCGGGGACCTGCAGGGACGAATCCGGATTGTCCCCTACAACGAAGCGTTTCACGCCCCCGAACTTCCGGTGGGCACCTACATCTTCTCCGACCTGGAGCGGATGCTGCCCGCGGAGATGGAGACGGCGACGCAGGTCTGGAATCAGCTCCACGCCGCCGGCGCGCGCCTGTTGAACCATCCCACGCGAACGCTCCGCCGTTATGACCTGCTCACGATGCTCTATGCGAACGGGCGGAATCGGTTTCGGGTGGCGCATGCCACCGATCGCGCCACCGAACTGCATTTCCCCGTCTTCGTGCGCGAGGAATCAGACCACGCAGGGAGTATCACCAAGCTGATCACGAACCGGCGCAAGCTCGACGACGCGCTTGCGGGCGCGATGGTGCGCGGGCACCGACTGACGAACCTGCTGGTCGAGGAATACTGCGATACCTCCGACGCGAACGGCATTTTCCGAAAACACTCTGCGTTCGTCGTGGGCGGCCGGGTGGTTCCCTGCCACGTGGACTGTTCGCGGGGCTGGGTGGTCAAGGACACCGACCTCGTGAGCCCGGAGGTGATGGAGGAGGAACGCCGCTACCTCGAGACCAACCCGCACCGCCAATGGCTGGAAGAGACGTTTGCGCTCGCCGGCGTCGACTACGGGCGCATCGACTACAGCCTGCTCGGCGACGCGCCGCAGGTCTGGGAGATCAACACCAACCCCATCGTGATTCTCCACCCGGACAATTACTCCGAGATCCACATGCCGGTGAAGCGCATGTTCGCCGAGCGAATCCGTCCGGCGTTCGAGGCGATCGACACGGTGACTCCCGGTCGGACCATCGCGCTCTCGGTGCCGCCGCTTCTCCTTTCGCGACTGAAGAAGGAATCGAACCGGCGCCGCCGGGCGCTCAAACGACACCAGCAGGTGAAGCGAATCAGCCGGTCGGTCCCCTTCCGGCTGGTGCGCGGGATTGCTCGACCGGTCCTGACCGCCATCTCTCCACTGGTTGCTCGAATGGGTGGCGGAGGAAGCGTAGCCAAGCCCCACTAGGACAAGTTGTTAGCGCCTGCCTCGATGGCGATTCTTTTGGATGGTAGTGATAGTAGCTGTAGCTGCTAATAAGCCTCGTGCTTGACGGTCGGTAGTGTTAGTAGTAGCGATGGCAGCTATGAATCAGAAAAACAGCCTCCATCAGCTGGGACTCACGTCCATTGAGGCGCTTGCCTACACCTATCTCGTCGCCAACCCAGCGGCCACCGGGTACCGGGTCGCGCGCGGAGTCGGTAAACCGACTGCCAACGTGTACCGGGCGCTCGAGAGCCTGGAGCGCAAGGGCGCCGTGGTGCGGGACCGATCCGCTGCTCCCCTCTTTCGCGCGCTCGCTCCGCAGGAGCTGCTCGGACAGCTCGAGCGCGAATTCGCCGAGCGCAAAGCGTCGGCCGCGAGCGAGCTGGCCTTGCTGCATGCCGACAAGGGCGATGAGCGTCTCTACTCGCTGGGAACCGCCGAACAGGTTGTGGATCGAGCCCGCCGCCTCCTGGCATCCGCGCGGCGCGTCGTTCTCGTCGACGCCCCCGGCGATTTCACCGCCAGGCTCGCTGACGGGCTCGAGCAGGCGCGCGGCCGCGGCATCCGCGTACTCGTCATCGAAGGGGGCGGGGACGCCGAGGCGCGAGGGGCCTCGGCCCAGGATGGGCGACGGCGCGTCGTTCAGCCGCGGCTACGAATGGTGGCTGACGCGCGCGAGGCTCTGCTGGCGGATCTATCTCCGGACGCCACGCGCGTGCGCGAAGCACTCTGGACGCAGAGCGCGATTTTCGCCGCGACCATCCACGACGCGCTTACGACCGAATGGTTTTTTCTCGAGGTCGGGCGCGGGGTCGCCGAGGGGCTGAGTGTGGACGAAGTCGAGCAGGCGTTTGAGCGTTGTCGCGAGATTCGCGACGACATCGGAGCGTGATGGTCGTTCCGGTCATCACGGGCGTATCCCGAACCACCCACTCATTGATCTGCGCCCCGTGAAAGAGTTCGACGCCCGATGACCGGACCGCGAACCACTCGAAGTTTCTGGCCAGCAACACCAGCCGGGCCGCGGGGTGATCGGCCGCCCGCATACGCGCGCGGCGGGCAAGCTCCTCGGCAGCGTCGCGCGGCGCCGAAACACCAAACTGGCCCGCAAGCGCCACGAAGATGCCCTGCCCGTCGTCGGAAACGGCGAGGTCGATGTGACGGGTGGTGGCTGACACCGACATTGTCAACCACGTGCTGCCCGCGTGCGACGACGCGCTTCGGACCAACTCACCAAAACCCGCGCGGCAGAGATTCCGGAGTGCCTCTCGCTCGCCGGCGAGCATCGGCGCCACATGGTCGTCCCACACCCGATCGGCATTCAGCACCGGGGTGATACGGAACTCCCGGGTAAGCGCGCCGGTGGGGCGCAGCTCGTAGCGCTTGGCGCGGGTGCTGCCGCTCTCCATCAGCAGGCCGTCCCCAATCAGACCGTCCAGATGCCGGTTTGCGGCCTGGCGAGAAATCCCGTATGCTTTCGCGATTCGGCTGGCCACCCCCGCGCCGTCTTCCGAGACGTGGTCGAGGATGAACTCGTGAATCAGTCGTGTGCGCGAGCGTCCCATGCCGTTCGCCCGGGTTGTAGCCTGCAACGGAAAGTATTGTCAACGGAAATCGCGTCGCACGCCATTCGTCACCTCACTAATTGTCAACTTTTAGTGAACATATTGTCATATTGTGAGCGAGATATTGTCAACTATTAGGGTTTTTTGATTGTCAATTATTTATGGCTAATAATATTCAATATGAATAGATTACGTGAATTCATGGAGACGATTCGCGTCGAGCACACGGTGTTCGCGCTTCCCTTCGCGTACGCCGCGTTGTTCCTTGCCGCTGGCGGGTGGCCGACCCCGCACACCCTGCTCTGGATTACCGTGGCGATGATCTCGGGCCGGACGGTGGGCATGGCCGCCAACCGGATCATCGACGCCGACGTGGACGCGCGCAATCCGCGAACGGCCCGGCGCGCGATCCCAGGCGGGCGGCTGTCTCGCGCCATGGCAGCCGCTTTCACCGCCGTCGCGCTCACCGTGTTCGTCGTCGCCGTCTATCAGCTCCACCCGGCGTGCAGGCGCTTGTGGCCGGTCGTGGTGGCGGCCGTACTGGTGTACCCGTACGCGAAGCGCTTCACCCCGTACTCGCACCTCTTTCTCGGCGCGGTGTACCTGCTCGTGCCGACGTCGGCATGGATCGCCGTCACGGGCGAGGTGCCGCCGGCCGCCGTGCTCGTGGGTGCCGGCGCCGCGCTGTGGGTAGCTGGATTCGACATCATCTATGCCTGCCAGGACGTCGAAGTCGATCGCCGCGACGGACTGCATTCGATGCCGGCGGACTTCGGACTCAAACGCGCGTTGCTGGTGTCGGAATGGCTGCATGCCGGATTCATTCTGTGCCTGATCGGCGCCGGCTTGCTGCTCGGCGCGGGGGCGTGGTACTGGTTGGGGACTCTGTTGACTTCACTGCTGCTTTCATATGAGCACCATCTCGTGAAACCCGGCGATCTCTCGAAGGTCAACGCGGCGTTCTTCACGACCAACGGCGTCGTGAGCATTGGACTCTTCATCCTCATCGCCCTCGACACGGTGGTCTGACATGGCGTGCTATGCGGTGGGAATTACGGGCGGCAGCGGGGCACCGTACGCGATCCGGCTCCTGCAGGCCCTGGTCGCTGCCGGACACGACGTGCACGCGGTCGTGTCGCCGGCGGGGGAGACGGTCCTGCAGATCGAGTGCGGGATCCGACTGGGTAGCACCCTGCGTGAGAAGCAGGCCGTGCTGCTGGGCGCGATCGAGGGCGCCGAAACGGGCCATGGGTCGGTCGGCGCGATTTCACGAGGCGCGCCGGCCACCGCCGGTGAACTCCGCCTTTTCGATCCGATGAATCTCGCCGCGCCGATCTCGAGCGGGTCGTTTCCGTGCGCGGGGATGGCCATCGTCCCGTGCTCAACCGGGACACTCGGGCGGGTCGCGAACGGCATCTCCTCCAACCTGATCGAGCGCGCCGCCGACGTGATGCTCAAGGAACGCCGGAAACTGGTGGTCGTGCCGCGCGAGACGCCGCTTTCGGAAGTCCACCTGCGCAACATGCTCGCGCTGCGGCAGGCCGGCGCGGACATTCTGCCCGCGATGCCCGCATTCTATCACCGGCCCCGGACGATCGCGGATCTGGTCGACATGATCGTGGGTCGCATCCTCGACCGCCTCGGCATCGAGAATTCTCTGTTCCATCAGTGGGGAACCGAGCCGTCGAGCGAATAGTCGCTTGCGCTGACTGCTTTCGAAAAAACAGAATCGCCCCGCGACGTTGCCATCGCGGGGCGATTCCTTTTCGACCGGTGTCGATCAGGGGCGTTACCCGATTAGAGGTTGAACGCCAGGCCGGCGCGGGCCGACCAGTTGTTCGCATCCTCGACGATGTGATACCAGCCCGAGCCCACGAGGCTCGCGCTCTGGCTGACGCCGATCTTGATGCCGGCCCCCGTCTGGAAACCGAACTTCGTGTCGCCGACGTCGATCGACTGCGCCGACGCGTTCATCATATGGGCCGCAGCGCCGGCGGCCACGAACGGCTGAACCCGGACCGCCGACGTCGGAATCGTGAACTTCAGATTCGCGCCGATGGTCCAGTCCCTGAACGAAACCTCCTGGGCGCCGGTCCCGTCGGACCAGTTCCAGTAGTTGACGAACGGATTGATGCACAGATTGGTGGCCGGCAGACCGAAATCCAGGTACGCCCCGGCCACCCACGTGCCGCTGACATCCTGAACGCCGGACAGATCCGGGCTCACATAACCAGCCTCGAAGCCGACCGCGCGAAGCGGGCCGGCCACTGCGCTCGACGCCGCGAGCGACGCGGCAGCCAACATGGCTACTAGTACAACAAGCTTCTTCATTTCCGTTGAACCTCCTGATTGATCCCGCCCGTGGCCGTATGTTTCCGATGCGGCTTGAATCGTCCCCGCGCGGCCTCCATCGGTTTGGGACTGCCGGGCTAGTGCAAGGGCGGGGCCAGCCTCCGGGACCGGGCGCCGGCGAAACGATCAACCGCATTGAGAAAGAATGAGTTAGCTAATGGCACGGGAGGAAAGCGGACCCGCCGGGCCCGCGCAGAAACTGGAACGGCATTGTGCGGCGCGGGGGCCCGGCTGGCAAATCGAGGGTGCGCCTTGCCCCGCGCGGGCGATAGAGTGTCGAGCATGCCTTTTTCGAATCTCCGCGCGTTCCTGTCCGACCTCGAAGCGCGGGGCGATCTCAAACGCGTGCGGGTGGAAGTCGACAGCCGCCTCGAAATCGCCGAGATCGCCCGGCGCATGGTGCGCGAACAAGGGCCGGCGCTCCTCTTCGAGCACCCGAGGGGTTCGCGGTTCCCGCTGGCGATCAACTTCTTCGGGAGCTTCGCGCGCATCGAGCGCGCCATCGGGATGCACCCGGAAGCGCTCGGCGAGCGCCTCGTTCGCTTCGCGGAGGAGCTGAATCCGCCGTCGCCGTCGCGGCTGTGGGGCGCGCGCGACCTGCTCCCGCGACTGCTGGCGTTTCGACCCGCGCGGATCCGACGCGCCCCCAGCCAGGAGAAGAGGGCTGCCGCCGACCTCGGCGCGCTCCCGGTGATCACATGCTGGCCGCAGGACGCGGGGCCGTTCATCACGTTTCCGCTCGTCGTCTCGCGGCACCCGTCGAGAGGGAAGAGCAACGTCGGAATCTATAGGATGCAGGTGTTCGATTCCGCGTCGACCGGGATGCATTGGCAGATTCACAAAGGAGGCGGTTTTCACTACCACGAAGCCGAAAAAATGGGGCGCGCGCTCCCGGTGGCCGTGGCCCTGGGAGCGGACCCGGCGCTGATGCTCGCGGGCATTTTCCCGCTGCCCGAGGCGCTCGAGGAGATCGCGTTCGCGGGCATCTTGAGCGCGCGGCGGACACGACTCGTCCGCGCGAAGACGATCGACCTCGACGTGCCGGCGGACGCCGAGTTCGTCCTCGAGGGAGAGGTGCCGCCGTTCGAGCGGCGCGCCGAGGGACCGTTCGGGGACCACTTCGGCCACTATTGCGACGTGGCCGATTTTCCGGTGTTCCGGGTCACCGCCATCACGCACCGGCGGCGTCCCATCTATCCGGCGGCGGTGGTGGGCAAGCCGCCGCAGGAAGATCGCTACATGGGAGATGCCTCCCAGATGATTCTCGGTCCTCTCATCCGATTGATGCGCCCGGAGGTGGGAGACGTGTGGGCGTACTACGAGGCGGGATTTCACAATCTGCTGGTCGCATCCGTGGAGGCGCGCTATACCCGCGAGCCGATTCGCACCGCGATGGGTCTCCTCGGAGAGGGCCAGCTCGGGTTGAGCAAGGTGATCGTGCTCGTGGATCGCGCGGTGAATGCGCGGAGTTTTCGCGACGTGCTCGGCGCGATCCGACGCCACTACGACCCGCGCGAAAACTTCCACCTCATCTCACGTGCGCCCCTGGACACGCTGGACTTCACGAGCTTCAAGATGCACCTGGGCAGCCGAATGATCCTCGACGCGACCGGGAGCCGGGCACAGTATTCCGGCGGGCGGCCGCTCGGCGATTCGCCGAACGCCCCGACGACCGGCGGGGTGACGATGCGCGACCCCGCGGAGATCGCCCCGGAGGTGAAACAATGGAGGCTCTGGGAAGACACGCTGCTCGTGGCCCAGGTCGGCCGCATCGAGCGCGACCTCGGCCGCCGCGTCCTGGAGGCGCTGGTCACCGCGCCTGCGATGGCGTCGGTCAAGATGATCGCGGTGGTGAGTCCGGATGTAAATCTGGAGGACGATGTGGACACGATCTGGGGCATATTCACGCGTTTCGATCCCGCGCGCGACCTCATGTTCACTCGCGCGTCCCTGAACGGCGTACAGCCCTGCTACGAAGGAGTTACGGGTATCGACGCGACCTGGAAGCCTGGCTATCCCGACCCCGTCGTTCCGGACCCGGACACCGTGCGCAGCGTGGACCGTCGCTGGGAGGACTACTGGCGGTAGTGCGTCTCGCGGAATATAGGTGTTGACACGGTTTTGGGAACCGTATATGCTCCCTTCTGTCAGTTAATCAGTCTGCGTTCATTCTGAGCCGCGTATCGCCCATCCTTTTCAGGTCAGCGACCCCAGTCTTGTGTTTGAGCGCTAGCAAACGGGAGGAAGAATGGTCTTCCACTCGAGTCATGTTCGAAAGGATCTAGCACAATGAATCGTAAACTCTATGTCGGTAATCTGAATTTCGCCACCACCGAAGACGACCTGCGGCAGCTGTTCAGCGAGGTCGCCCCGGTTGCGTCGGTTTCGATCGTTACGGATCGTGAGACCGGCCGGCCGCGTGGCTTCGGCTTCGTCGAGATGGAAACCAGCGAGGGTGCCCAGGCGGCAGTGGAGAAACTGAACAACCGCGAGGTTGATCAGCGCACGATCACCGTCAACGAGGCGCGTCCCAAGACCGAGGGTGGTCGCGGGGTCGATCGCGGGTTCAACCGCGGTGGATTCGGCGGCGGCGGCCGTCGCAGCTATTAATCTGCGACGATCGGACGTATCCGAAAATCGGAAAAGCGCGGGGCCAAACGGCCCCGCGCTTTTTCTTTGCCCGCTTGGCTGGCCCGGAAAGCAGCCGGAGTCTTCGCACCGGAAGCTGGTTCGGCTACAATGACGCGCGTGGCCGGTAGACCGAAGATCCTTCGCCTCCTGGTGGCGAACGCCGCGCTGCTCGCCGTTGGTGTCGTCATCCTCGAACTTGTGTTCGGCAGCTGGGTTCGCCCCAACCGGATCAGTCGGCTCAACCTCGTTCGCGACTGCACGCTGCACTATGACGCGAGCGCACTGTACCCGGCGCCCAACTCCGTGACCTATACCCGCGATGGCTTCGGGTTTCGCGGTAGCTACGACTCTCCCGACAAGATCGATATTCTGACCATCGGCGGCAGCGCCACCGACCAGCGCTTCATCACCGACGGCGCCACCTGGCAGGACGTGATCGCGCGCGAGTTCGCGGCGGAAGGAAAGCGGATGAGCGTCGTGAACGCTGGAGTCGACGGGCAGTCGACCTACGGGCACATCAAGGATTTCGATTGGTGGTTTCCGAGCGTGCCGGGCCTGAAGCCGAAGTACGTCCTCTTCTACATCGGCGCCAACGATGTTTTCAAGGACATAGGCAGCGATTACGACGACCTTGTTCGTGACAAGCGAGCCACCTGGAAGACGCGCGTGCGCGAGAGCAGTGCGATCTACCATGTCGTGAGGACGCTCAAGGCCACCTATGAAGCCCGGCGGGTGTACGGGCTTGCGCACCACTACGAGGATTTTTCCACGTGGGAGTGGACCACGACGCCGTTGGTCAGCGACCACGAGGCGCGCGCCGCCCGGCGGCTGCGGGATTTTCGTGCGCGCCTCATGACGCTCGCGGAGCGGACACGAGCGCTGGGAGCGACGCCGGTATTCGTGACCCAGACGTTTTGCGTGTACCGCGTTCGCGCGGATGGAACGCTGGAGGGTCGGACGAGGCCGGAACCCTTCGACGGCGCCGAGATCAACGGCGTGGACCTGTATTACTTCATGCAGGCGTTCGGTCGTGTCACCATGGAGGTGTGCGGGGAAGTGGGCGGGGTGTGCATCGACGCGGCGAACGAGATGGTCTGGCAAGCGGGCGATTTCTACGACGCGGTTCATAACACGCCGCAGGGCGCCGGACGGTTCGGGCGTTACCTCCACCAGCGACTGCGCGACCGGTTTTGACTTTGTAATCGCCGTGACGGCGGGCCGTCCAATGCCCCGTTTACGGTGCGCACGGGGGATATCCGGAAGGAGCTGACTATGCGAGCAGGAACAACAGTGGTTCTGGCCACGGCGCTAATGGCGATGGCCGGTGCAACGTACGCCGGGTACGGCAAGGGGGAGAAGAAGACCGCCGTCGCCACGTTCGCGGGAGGGTGTTTCTGGTGCATGGAGGCGCCGTTTGACGCGGTTGCGGGGGTGATCTCGACCACCTCGGGCTACACGGGCGGGCAGAAGAAGAACCCGACCTACCACGAGGTCTCCGAAGGAAAGACCGGGCACTGCGAATCGGTCCAGATCGAGTACGACCCGTCGAAGGTGACCTACAAACGGTTGTTGGAGGTCTACTGGCACAACATCGATCCGACCACGGGCGACCGCCAGTTCTGCGACTGGGGGAACCAGTACCGTCCCGAGATCTTCTACCACGATGCGGACCAGAAACGGCTCGCGGAGAAATCAATGAAGGAAGTCGAGAAGAAGCTGGGCGCGGTGGCGGTGAAGATCACGACGGCGAGCACCTTCTATCCGGCCGAGGAGTACCATCAGGACTTCTATACCAAGGACCCGGACGAGTATCATCGCTACCGTAACGGCTGCGGTCGCGACCGGCGCCTGAAGGAACTCTGGGGCGACGAGGCCGGTCACTGAACCGGGAGGTCGAGAAACGGTGATGGAACAATTCTCTCCCCTGCAGCTGTCGTTCTGGGTTCCGGTGCTGGTTTCGCTCGCATGCGGGACCATCGTGGGACTCGAGCGCCAGCTTCGCGGCAAGCCGCTGGACGTGCGTACTGCCGTTCTGATCTGTCTCGGCACGCACGTATTCATTCGCCTCGGCGTCGTGATCTCGGGCGAACACACGGACACGATGCGGGTCCTGGGCCAGGTGGTGACGGGGATCGGCTTCCTCGGGGCGGGTGTGATTCTCACCCGCGGCAGTCACGTCACCGGACTCACCACCGCGTCGGTGATCTGGGCGCTGGCCTCCATCGGCGCCTCGATCGGGTTTGGCAAGTACGGCGCGGCGATCGCGCTGTCGTTCATGGTGCTGATCGTGCTGACGATTCTCGAAGGGATCGAAAGCCGGATGGCGTCGATGCGCCGCGGCGTTCACGCGCGGGACCGGGACAACGTCGAGCCGAAATTGTAGCGCTGCCCGCTTGGGCGTGATCGATGCGCGTCGTGGAGGCCCTTCGCGGTCTGCTATCGCCTCCGCGGGGCCTGTCGCCGATTACCCCCACCGTGCTCGTCCCCTGCGCGCGGTGGGGGGCCCCCATCGGCGACACCCGCTTGTGCGTGCGTCAATCGTCGGATGATGTCCACTTCCATGGCGGTGCGCTTCTCCCAGTCGACCAGGTAGCTTCGCGCGAAATCGCGTGCGCGGCCTCCCATGGCAGCGCGCAGGGCGCCGTCGTTCAAGAGCTCCAGCATGGCATCCGCGAGGGCATCGACGTCGCCGTCGGGGACGAGGCGCCCGGTGACCCCGTCGCGCACGACGTCGCTGGTCCCGCCCACGTCGAATGCGACCACGGGAACCCCGCACAGCAACGCTTCGCAGGTGGCGATCGACTTGTTGCTGCGACGGCTCGTCGCCACGAAGAGGGTCGTCGCCGCGAACGCGTCGACGACGCGCGCGTGCGCGATCGGCCCCACAAAGCGAACCCGATCCGCGACGCCCAGGTCTCGCGCCAGCGCCTCGCACCGGTTCTGCTCCGGCCCGCTTCCCGCCACGACGAACACGGTGGGCCGCCGCAGGCGCGGCAGCGCCCGGGCGGCGGCGCGCACGAACGCATCCGGCCGCTTCCAGTCGGCGAGGCGGGCGAGATAGAGAACGACGTCGTGTCCCTCGGGCACCCGTGCCGCACCGCGGAACCAGCCGGCGTCGGCAGCCTGCTCCTGCCAGGCGAGGGTCACCCCGTTGGGAAGAAAATGGAGGCGGTGGTCGCGGATACCGTGGCGTCGGGCGGCGGCGTCACCCCGCGTGCCGTCGTCCAGGATGATCCACGCGTCGACGGGGGCCTTGAACGCGAGGATCGCCTCGAGGTTCTTGGCCAAATACGTCGGCCCCGGCCAGTCGGTGCGAACGAGGTCCATGACCCCGAACAGTTTGACCACCGACGGCACCCGGTGAAGTGACGCGGTAACCCAGACGACCCACGCGGGAATGTGAGTCTGCGCGAGGACGAGGCAGGGGCGGACCCGCCGCGAGAGTGCCAGGGCGCTGCCCCCGGCGAGCGCGGCGAACAACAGCGGCCAGAGCAGCCGGCGAATCGGTGTGGGCCACGCGGCGGTGGCGTCGAAGAAATTCGGGTAACTGTGAACGTAGTAGCCGGGGAGCGCGATGTCGGGTGGCGCGCCGCTGCGGGGCGAAAGATAGTGCACGTCGAAGCCGGCGGCGGTGACGGAACGAATGAAGTGATAATCATCGGCCAGACCCGCGCCGCCGCCCATTTCCCAGCGCTGCTTCCACGGGGTCACGACCAGGATCGATCGCCGCTCGTCGCCGCTGGCGTGATGCGAACCCCCGTCGCGACGGCTCACCGGAGGGCACCTATTTCGCCGAAGCGGCCGCGGCGCGCGCGCGCTGCGCAGCGATCAAGCGCTGCTCGTGAAACACTCCGGCAACGCCGAGGAAGACGAGCGCCGATCCGGCAACCGTCCAGCGGGTGATCGGCTCGTGCAGGATGAACCAGCCCAGGATGACCGCAATGACCGGGTTCACGAAGGCGTAGGTCATGACGACGTGGGTCGGCAGCAGGCGAAGCGCCTTTACGAACGACGTAAACGCGAGCACCGACCCGAAAATGACGAGGTACGACCAGGCCAGGAGCGCCTGCGGCGTCGGGGTTGGACGGGGCTCGCCGCTCAGCGCGGCGGCGCCCAGCAGGGCCACCGACCCGAAGATCAGCTGATAACCGGAGCTCACTTCCGCCGCCGTGGACACCGGGTTGCGCTTCTGAATGATGGAGCCGACGCCCCAGCTCATCACCGCCACGAGCAGTGCCACCGCCGCGACGACGTCCGCGCGCGAACCGTGGAGCATGACCGGGGCGTTCAGCACCGCCACACCCGAGATTCCAACCAGCAGGGCGCCCACCAACCGCCATGTCGGCGGGCGCCGGTCGATCACGGAATCGACGATTGTCGTCCAGATCGGCGCGACCCCGACCAGCAGTGCCGTGTAGGCGGACTCGGCCCGCTTCTCCGCCCACGACACCAGGCCGTTGCCGCCGAGCCAGAGCAGAAGGCCGGAAGAAATGAAGATCAGCACGTCGCGCCGGGTGGGTTTGAGCGACTTGCGCGCGAGCGCGCCCCAGGCGAGCAGGATCGAGCCGGCGACGAAAACGCGCGTGCCGGCCATGGCCAACGCTGGGAACCCGGAGCCGTCCCGGACGGCGATGCGGATGGCGAGGTAGGTGCTTCCCCAGACGATGTAGACAATGAGCAGGTGGACGAGGCCGCGAACGTTCACCAAGACACCCCGCGAAAATCGGCAATATATCACCCGCGTAAAGCCCGTGCAAGCGCGCCCCCGGGAACGGCCGGCCGCCGCGCCACGAAACGACACCGCCTTGCTGGGGAAGGCGTCCGCACGTATACTGGCCTCGCGAGGAGCAGACCCCGCGGACCCATGCAACTCACCCACGTTCACGGCATCACGTTCACCGACCGGACGCTCGTTCCCATCTGGGAAAAGGTCCGCTCCGGCGAACGCCTTTCCGTCGACGACGGACTGCACCTGTTCGAGACGCGCGACCTCGCCGCCCTCGGACGGATGGCCGACCACGTCGCGCAGGCGAAAAACGGCGACCGCGTCCACTTCGTCATTAATGTTCACGTCAACCCGACCAACGTCTGCGTGCTGAACTGCAAGTTCTGCGACTACGTGCACAGCCGCAACGACGTCGGCGCGTGGGAGATGACGCCCGAGGAGATCCTTTCGCACATCACACCGGAGATGACGGAAGTGCACATCGTCGGCGGACACCACCCCGACTGGCCGTTCGAGTACCACGAGAATTACATCCGGATGATCCGCGACGCACACCCCCACATCCAGATCAAGGCGTTCACGGCGGCGGAGATCGACTACTTCGCGAAGCGGTGGAAGCTGTCGGCGGCGGAGATCCTGGACCGCCTGGTGGCGGCGGGGCTGAACTCCATGCCCGGGGGTGGCGCCGAGATCTTTTCGAAACGAGTCGCCAGGGAACTCCGCTACACCGGCAAGGCCCAGGCGGATCGCTGGCTGGAGATTCACGCGCTGGCGCACGCCCGCGGGATCCCGTCGAACGCCACCATGCTCTACGGCCACATCGAGACGCACGCCGAACGCGTCGAGCACCTGCGCTTGCTGCGCGAGCAGCAGGACGTGAGCGGTGGCTTTCTCGCCTTCATTCCGCTCGAGTACCAGGTCAGCCAGGAACGGCTCGTCCAGCGCCACGCGTCGGCGATCGAGGATCTCAAGACCATTGCGGTCTCCCGGCTGATGCTCGACAACTTCCCGCATGTCAAGGCGTACTGGATCATGCTGCAGGAGGATACGGCGGGAATCGCGCTCAATTTCGGGGCCGACGACGTCGACGGCACCATCGCCCGTGAGCGCATCGCGCACGCGGCCGACGCGCGCAGCCCGGCGGGGTTGACACGAAAGAGACTGATCCGGCTGATCCGCGACGCGGGAAAAACGCCGGTCGAGCGCGACGCGCTCTACCACGAGATCAAGGTCTACGGCGACGCGGACGTCGCGGCGGTGGAGGCCGACACCTACCGGCCCGTCCAGCGCAGCCGCGAGTCCCCGCGCGCGGGCGCGCCGCTCGCGAAGTTCGTGAGGCCATGATGGCGGAAAGGGAGGGCACGCTGTCCGACGCGATTTCACGAGGCGCGCTTTCAATGATCGCGCGCGAAGCGCATGAGCGGAGGGGAGCGTGCCCTCCGGTTAGGTCGGCCCCATGAAGAAGCTGCTCATCATCGCCGCGGTCCTGCTCCTCGTCGTCATCGTCGGCGTCGGCGTATTTCTCTACAATTCGATCGACGCGATCGTGAAGTCTGGGATCGAGAAGTACGGCTCCGAGATTACGGGCACGAAGGTCAGCGTCGGGTCGGTCGATATTTCGCTCAAGTCGGGTCGCGGGACGATTCGCAACGTGGAGGTGCACAACCCGAAGGGCTTCTCGTCGGCCGCCGTATTTCGGCTGAGCGAGATCACCGTCGACCTCGACGTGGCGTCGCTCAACAAGGACCCGATCGTGGTCGACAAGGTAACCATCCTCGCGCCGGAGGTGCACGCGGAGGTGGCGGCGAACGGGCAGACGAACCTCGGCGTGGTAAGGGACCACGTGGACGCATTTCAGGCC
>Ga0184629_10000234_pt1 | contig 24770 bp, 20 predicted proteins | sample PLM4_32_b1_FD_133158 | JGI IMG/M metagenome (GOLD analysis project Ga0184629, IMG submission 133158) | Groundwater sediment microbial communities from an aquifer in East River, Colorado, USA - PLM4_32_b1 | ecosystem: Environmental > Terrestrial > Soil > Riparian zone | place: USA: East River...
ACGGTTCGTACTTGCGCGCCGCCTCCAGCGTCGCCTGGAGCGCTTCGAGGTTGCCGTGGATGTCGGAGATCAAGAGGTAACGCATCGATGCCTCCGCGCCGGATGGTGCCGAATTACTCGTGAAAGACGATCAGCTCGCTGGCGAGCTGGATTTCGTCGTTGTCTTGCAGTTCGACTTCTTTGACGGCCCGTCCGCCGACCCGGATCGGCCGCAAACCTCCGACGCGACGCAGGATCACGCGCTCGTTCTCGCGCACGATCTCGGCGTGGCGGGCGCCGACGAACAACCCCTCGACGCGCACGTCAGCGGTCTCGTGGCTGCCGATCGTCACGGCGACCTCGGTGATCTCCAGCACGCGGTCGCCGCTGTCCGTGTGCACGAGCAGGCGCGGCCGGCGCCGGGAGGAAATGGTGGCGACCGGGCTCGCGCCGACTCCCTGGGGTTCGGACGTCGCCTTCGGGTCGTGGGTGCGCGACCGGGCCAGCTCGAGGGACCGGGTCGCGACCGCGCCGTCCGCGATTCTTTCGCCGGCGCCGCCGTGCAGGCCGCCCGCCGCCAGCTGGCTGCGCGAGAACACCATCGTCTGATCGAACCCTGGAATTTCGGGCTCCGCCACCGCGTGGCCGCTCTGGGTGCGGAACTGGATCGTGTGCTTGCCGATCGTGATCTCGTCGCCGTCTTCGAGCGTGCGGCGGGTGATGCGCTCGTGGTTGACTTCGGTCCCGTTGAGGCTGTCGCAATCGCGTACGACGTAGCTGCCGCGGTCCTCTTCGATGACGGAGTGCAAGCGCGACACCGCCAGATTGTCGATTACGATGTCGTTGTCGGGAGTGCGGCCGATGCGCAGGCGCGGACGGTCCATCTCCCAGCGCCCGATTTCACGCTCCTTGAAGCGCAGAATGACGAGCGGCGGTTTGGAGAGAAACACGTCCTCGAAGCGCCCCGCAAACGAATCCGGGAGGTTCTTCGCGTCCGGCGCGAAGGAGACCAGAAAGTCCTCGTACAAACTGATGGTGAGCGGCTTGTCCGCGGCGCAGGTGTAGACCTTGACCAGGAACTCCTCGCGGAACGTGCCTTCGCGCGGCGCGGAGTACGACTTTTCATGGCAGAAAGCCGCGGTCTTGCCCTTTTCGTAGCGCAGCACGGCCAGGAAAGAGTCGCGCGCCGCGGCGACGATACAGCTCTTGCCCTCCGCCTCGATCTTGTCGAGCAGCTCGTCGAGGTCGACGAGATTCGTCATCACGCGCAGCGCGGGTTTCTTTTGCGCCACGACCAGAAACGAATGCAATAGTTTCGTGCTGAGTTCGAAGATGGCCGCGCGGGGAAAGTTCATGCTGGTCGCGCCGACCAGGAAGTCGCGGATCGAGGTCGGCGCGAGCTGCCCGGCGGCGGCTTCGGCAGCGGCGTAGATCTGCCGCTCGCGCAGCAGGAGAAAACGCTGTGCGGTGGCGTCGTAGATCTCGAGCGCGGTCGGCTTGGCCGCGCTGGCGTCGAGCGCGCGACGGATCAAGTCGTTGAGCGACGACTTGGTGACGTCGCCCGTTTCCGCGACGATGCCGGCGTATGGAACGGTGATTCTCACGCTGCAACCTTTTTGCCGACTGCGCGGCGCGCCCGGGTCCGGAACGCGTTGTCGGCGAACGAAAAAGGGCAAGTTCCATGCCACGGTTTGCGCGCGATCGCGCGTGTGCAGACGGAGAATGTGGCGCCAGGACGGGACAATCTCGCGGCGGGTCGCGGTCGTTGCGACGAACGATCGCGCGGCGGGCGCGGAATGCAACCGTACACTCGGGCGCGCAACCGGCGAGGGCGCGGGCTGCCCCATCGCGTGCGATGATGCCGCCCTCATGCACCGAACGCCGCATCGTGCCTTGACGCTCCCGACCGCGACGTGGTATACTGATCACCGTTTCAGGCAAGGAAGAGCCACGTGTTTTGCAGCCACTGTGTGACGCAGTCATAGGGGGATCCATCGCGCGCTTCGGTGCTCGCGGTGGATTCTGGCTTTTAGGAAAGGGGGACTGACGCTTTGCGCACTTCTGGTAAGGTGAAGTGGTTCAACGAGAATAAGGGTTTTGGATTCATCGTCGGGGAGGAAGGCGGACGCGACATCTTCGTCCACTATTCCGAGATTCGTGACGACGGCTACCGCACGCTCGCGGAGGGAGAGCTCGTCGAGTACGAGTTGATGGATAGCCCGAAGGGGCCGCAGGCCAAGGCGGTGCTGCGCAGTCAGAAGCGCGGGGTGGAGCAGGCCGCGGCCGACGCCGCCTAAGCGCTCGTTGTCTCCGCGCTAAAGACACAGATCCCCGTACCAGCGCATGCCGCGGGTACGGGGATCGTGTTTTTTGGAGCCGGCGCGCGAGGCCCGCGCGGCTACGATTCGTTGAGGCTCTTCAGACTCCGCTGCGCCTTCTCGTTCGCGGGGTCGAGCTCGATTGCCCGCTCCCACGCCCGCCGCGCATCCTCCCGGTTGCCCAGTTTGAAATACGCGTTGCCGAGGTTCGTGTGCGCCGAGCTGTTGTTCGAGCTACGACCCAGCGCTTCGTTGTACATCTCGACGGCGCGGTCGTAGCTGCCCTGCTTGTAGAACACGTAGCCCAGGTTGTTGTAGGCGGCGTGCAGGTCGGGGTTGAGTTTGATCGCCTTCTCGAACGCCTCGGCCGCCTTGACTTCCTCACCGAGCTCGGTGTTGACGAGGCCGAGGTTGTTATAACACTCCGCGAACGATTCGTCGCGCTTGACCGCTTCCAAAAACTGCTCGCGGGCGAGTTTGAGGTCGCCGTTGTGGAAGCTGGTCACGCCCAGGTTGTTGAACTTCATCGCTTCGCGGCGCTTCGCCTGCACGGTCGCGGGGTCCTCGACCTTGGTGCGCTTGTCGCTGCGGATCAGGTCCACCATCTCGGCCCAGTGGCGCTCGAGCCGGTCGATGCTCTCGGTCGATCTGGTGATGGTCGACTCGACGCGTTCTACGCGCGGCGCCATGTTTTCGAGCGCCGCGATCCGCGTCGCCAGCTGCTCCCACTGAGTCTTGACGAGTTTGAGCCCGTCTTCGAAGCTCACCACCAGATCCGACACCGTCATGGTGAGGGTCTCGAAACCGTCGTTACGGGCGTCGATCGTATCCTTGATCTCCGCGACGCCGTCGCGGATCGAGTACATCGTGTCTTCCTCATCCTCGCTCGGAATCAGGGACTGGAGTTTCTTGTCCACGTCGCTCTTGAGCTTGGCGATGTGTTCTTCCTGGCGTTTCTCGACTTCGCCAAAGCTCGCGATCATCTCCGCGGCGCTCTTGGTCTGGAACTGCCAGAACTTCTCGAGTTCCTTCGCGACCACGTTTGCGGTCTTGTCATTCTTGTCGGCGTTCGCCCCGCGCTCGGCCTGGGCCGTGACGCCCGAGAGAATCGCGTCGAAAGAGCAGTCGCCGTTGTCGGTGCGGTAGAAGCGGCAGGTCTCGCGCAGGCAATAGAGGTGCGATGCCTGCGGATTCGATTCCCTGGCCTTGGCGTTCCCGCGCATCTTCCGCTGGGTCTTGACCCCGACGGCGTTGTCGCCGTCGTAGCCCAGCACGACGACGTCGTTGTTCCCGGCCGCCTCGTTGATTTCGAGGACGCCCGTCCCCTCGTTCCCCAGCATGTGCGACATGAACGGACAGATCTTCATAACGAGTTCTCCTTGGCCCCCTGCTCGCGACGGCGGCTCATCGCCCCGACGACTCCGCAAAGTATTCGTTCGTTTCTAGCATAGTCCGTGCCGCTGTCCCGGGCAGGGCAGCGCCTAATCGAGCGACGTCGTCTTTTCGAGCATCGGCGCGCTGCTGCCCTGCTCGCTGAGATATTGCTCGTAGTTGCGCTGCGAAAGCCGCTCGTACGCGGCCACGCCCGGGAAGGCCTGCACCAGCCGCTCCAGCGTCTGCTTGGCGGCCGCGAAGTCGTGGGTCGAGCGCTGACAGGCCGCGGTCTTGAACCAGACGCGGCGCTTTTGCTCGTCGGAAAGGGACGGTGTGTCGAGGGCGACGAAGAGCTTCAGCGCCTGCAGCGGCCGGTTCGCAAGCAGCTGGTACTCGGCCTGGTGGTAGGACTGAGCAAATTTTTCCGCGTCGTTCGACGGTTTGAAATCGAGCAGGTCGAGCAGTTCGTCGACGCGCCCATCCTCGGCGGCGCGCTCGAGTTCCTCGATTCGGGACGCGACGGTCGCGGCAACGGACGCGAACGGTTCGGGAGCAGGCAACGGTATCGCCACCGATTCGACCTCGGGCCCGGAATCGAGGTCCACGGCCAGCGCGATCGGATCGGCCGCGCCCTGCGCATCGCCGAAACCCGCCTCGCCGTCGACGTGGAAAAACGCGGCCGCGCCGGCGTCGTACAATTTCTGGGCGACGCGGTTGACATGCCCCTCGGTGATTTCGGCCCCGCTGGAGAGCGTCGGGCGCCTGCCCGCGGGAGCGACGGGTGCGTCGGGCTCCGACGGCTCGGGTGTGCCGGAATCGTCGAGCGACAGTTCCATCGCGTCCATGAGTCCCTTCTTCGGAACGAATTTCGCCGGGGCTTCCGGCTCCGGCGCGGGCTCGCCCAACCGCTGGTCCCCGCCCTTGCGGGGCATGGACGTCGTGGTCTCGAACCCGTCCGCGCTTTCCAGGTGGAACTCCTTGTTCTCGAACATCTGGAAGTCGCCGTTGTCTCCACCCGCAGCGTCAGTCGGCTCCGCCTCCGGTTCCGCGTACTTGGCGTAGAGGGCTTCGAGCGACGGATGCGCCCCCCGGTGGCGGTCGATCATCGCCAGCACCGCGCTCGAACTCTGTGATGAAGTGGAGCACACGGCCCCGAAGATCTCCCCGGCTCGTTCGAACTGCTTCTGCTCGAGCGCCAGCGAGCCGTGGAATAACATCACATCGGTGGGGAGAAAACCGTCCTTGGCCCGCGTTTCCAGCCATTCAAACAGCTCGAGGGTGTGGCCTCCCCGCTGGTGGAGCGGCCGCAGGATGTCGAGGGCGACGTTGGACTGCTCGATCTTGAGCGCCGTCTCGATCGCGAGCCACGTGCACGGGTTGATGCCGGCAGCGGGGTCGATGTACGGGCGCATTAGCATGATGATCTCGCGCCCATTGTCGGGATGCTCCACGAGGTATGCGCGCAGCACCGCCGCCGCCTCCTCGAAATCATTCTTGATCAGCAGAACTTCCGCCAGCCCGCGCTCGACCTTGGCGGGTTGCTTGGCGTTCTCGCGCATCAGCTTCAATTGTTCGGCACAAACCGACGCGCACGCCGGGTCGAGTCGCGCCGCCTCGATGAAGCGCGCGATCGCGTCGTTTTCCAGTTCATTGGCCCGAAACGAGCAGCCCCGCGCAAAGCGGACGCGCCCGGATTTGGGGTGGTTGATTTCCAGCGCGGCGAGGAACGGGTCGATCATCTTGTGCTCGACCGGCTTCTCCTCCAGCACCTGGACGAAGGTCGCCATCGCTTCCTTCATCTGCCCGAGGCGGGCGGCCAGGAGAGCGCTCGTCAGTTCGTTGGTCAGCTGCTCGCCGCGGAGCGAGTAGCCGCCGTGGCTCGCGGCCTTGAGGGACTGTTTTTTGGTCCGCGAGCGGTTCAGGAGCTCGCGCACGACGTGGTCGGGGACGTCGGCGAGGTGGCCGAAGGCGGCCTCGAGGTCGCGGCGCTTGACCGCGTGTTCGACGACGCACCGCGCCAGCGAGGGGTCGTGTACGGTCTGGAGTTTGTCGCGTACGAACGCGGAGATCCGATCGCGCTCCTTGGTGAACTTCTCCTGCGCGGTCTTGAGGAGATTCGTCGCTTGCAGGAGCTCGCCGCCGTCGATGCAGACGTCGATGGCCTCGACGTAGAGGTCGAGCTCGTCGGGAAACATCTCGACGGCCTGCTCGAGGCGCTTGATCGCCTTGGGGAACTGGCCGCGCTTGCGCTCTTGCTGCGCCTTCTGGAGTGCGGATGCCGCTTTTTCGTTCATGATGCTCGTGACGTGGGCGAACGCCCGGACGGAGGCTCCTAAGCGAATCGCATACCAGAGACGCAAGAGCGAGGCTCATCGCCGGCGTCGAGCGTGTAAGCGATTGTGGGGCTGTCGAATACTGCATGGTGCGCGGGAGGTTTCGTCCCCCGTGTCCCTGAGGATGTCTGCAAATTGCACGCGAGGGACGCCGCAGACGCGTGCTGCTCCGGCGTTGCGCCCGGCCCGTGCATTCAAGTATCATTGCTTTCAAACAGTTGCGGAATTCCCTGCCTTCAGGCCCCGGATCTCGAACTGTAACTTTCGAATCGTGAGCGGAACCTTCACCTTATCCACCGAGTGTCGGCTGGCCGCGTCGCACGTTCTGGCGGACTGCCCGCCGTGCGACCGGATGCACGGGCATACCTGGACCGTGCGCGCGTTCTGGGAATACACCTCGCTCGACGGGATGGGCATGGGGACGAACTTTCGCGACCTCAAAGGGGTGCTCCGGCGCGAAATCCACGACCGCTTCGACCACCGCCACCTCAACGATGTGGCGCCGTTCGACCGCGTGCCGCCGACCGCCGAGAACCTGGCGCGGGAAGTCTTCCTGATCCTGCGCGAGCGATTTCGCCCCGGGGAACGCGGGAAGCTCGCGCGCGTCGAGGTGTGGGAGGGGCCCGAGGCGTGCGCGGCCTACGCGGAGTGAGGCATGGAGACTGACCCGCGTACTACCAGGCCCATGCGCTCGATCGTGCTGGCGAGCGGGGGACTGGACTCGCTGGTGTCGCTGGCGCGGGCGGTCCGCGAGCGCGAGGTGCGGCTGGTGCTGTTCTTCGACTACGGCCAGCGCGCCCGGGAAAGCGAACGGGTCTCGTCGATGAGTGCGGCGACCTACTACGGGCTGCCGTTCGCCGACGTGGACATCCGGTGGCTGGAGGCGCTGTCGCCGCGCGGGATGCGTTCGGACGCCCGTGGAGACGACGACCTCTCCGGGCTCGAGCAGGTGTGGATTCCGAATCGCAACGGGGTGTTCGTCAATATTGCCGCCGCCTACGCCGAGAGCTACGGGTGCAACACCGTCGTTACCGGCTTCAACCGCGAAGAGGCGGAGGAATTCCCGGACAACAGCCGCGACTATGTCGACCGGGCGAATCTGGCGCTGGCCCTCTCGACGCGAAGCCGCGTGCGCGTCGAGAGTTTCACCCTCGACCTGGACAAGCGCGCCATCATCCGGCTCGGGCTCGAGCTCAAGGCTCCGCTTTCCATCGTGTGGAGCTGCTATCGCAGCGGTGAGCGCATGTGCGGGCGCTGCGCCTCGTGCGCGCGGCTGCGGGTGGCGATCGACTCGCTCCCGCCGGGGGACCGGCCCGTGATCGAGTTCGACGCGTGAAGTTTTCGTATCGCATCCTGGAGGGCGAACTGGCGTACACCGGCGCGGAGCTGCGAAGCGGGTTCGTGCGCGAGCGTGGGGGCGGCGAGGGCGACGCGGCGGTTGGGTTCGTGGGGCCGTGCCACGTGTCGAACGAGAACCTGGTCGACCTCGACGACGCGCGCGCGGGCGAGTTCATTCGTGCCGCCACCATGGCCCACGTCATCGCCGAGCACGCCTGCCCGCTGGAGGTCGCTGTGCTGCGCCAGCGACTCCTGGTCGCGTTGCTGGGCGATACCCTGGCGGAGAGAGGGAAGCTGGCGCGCCGAGACGGCGATGATCTATATTATCAGGGTCGTAAGCTCACCGTTTCGATTGCGGCGCCGTCGCGGTCGTCGTGTGTGATCCATCTCGGTATCAATATCGACCCGGCCGGGGCACCGGTGCCGGCGGTGGGGTTGGCGGAGTTGGGGCTGGAGCCGCACGCGTTGTTGGCCGACTTGCTCGCGCGCTACCGGCACGAGCTCGAAACGGTTGCGCACGCACAGACCAAGGTAAGATCCGTTCCATGACGAAACCGATCCCGCACGAGGCGCCGGGAAGCGCCCCATCGACGGCGCACGCCGGCTACCTCTCGGAAATGTTCTGCTCCGTGCAGGGAGAGGGTCTGTTCCTCGGCGAGCGTCAGGTTTTTGTGCGCACGGCGGGCTGCACCGCCACCTGTTCGTGGTGCGACACCGTGTACAGCAAGTCCCAGACGCCGCGCTTTGTCATCCACGACGCAGGCTACGCGGCCGCGGGCGACGAACCGCGCTGGCGGCCCAATCCGGTGGCGCTGGAAGACGCGGTCGGCGAGGTGGTCTCGTTTGCCAGGGCCCACGCGCCCGTCGCGGCGGTCAGCCTGACCGGCGGCGAGCCGCTCGAGCAGCCCGAGTTCACCGCCGCGCTCGCGCGCGAGCTCCGCGCGAAGGGCTTCCGCATCCACCTCGAGACAGCGGGCCTACACGCCGACGCGCTGCGTCGCATGATCGACGACGTGGACGTGATCGCGATGGACGTGAAGCTTCCGTCGGCGACGGGCGTCGAGGCGTGGGACCGGCACCGGGACTTCCTGGGCGTTCTGCGCGGGACGGCCTTCGACCCCGGGCGCAACCCGGCGCGGACGATCTTCGTCAAGGTGGTGGTGGGACCGAACGGCACCACCGCGGAGATCGATCGCGCGGCGGACCTGGTGGCGGCATTCGGCCGGAGCATTCCCTTCATCCTCCAGCCCGAGAGCGAGACCCTGTTCGCGCGAGGGTCCACGCTGGCCGGCCGGCGTGCGTTGCTTGCTCTGATCGACAGCGGCACGCGCGCGGCGATGCGTCGCCTCGACACCGTGCGCGTCATTCCCCAGACCCATAAAGTGCTCCACGTCCGATGACGCCTGAGTTGCTGACCGGAGCCGTCCAGCTGGTGGTATTCGTGTTCGCGGTGATCGTGCACGAGAACGCCCACGGACTCGCCGCCGAGCGTTTCGGCGACACCACCGCGCGCGACCTCGGCCGGATCACCATGAATCCGATTCCGCACCTCGATCCCATCGGGAGTGTCCTGCTGCCGATCGCGGCGTATCTTTCGGGCGTGCCGCTCCTCGGCTGGGCGAAGCCGGTCCCGGTGAACCCGGCGAATCTGCGCAACCCGGTCGTCCACAACGCCTACGTGGCCGCGGCCGGGCCCGCGTCGAATTTTCTGCTCGCGCTGGCGGCGGCAATCCTCTGGATCGTGGTCGGCGCCGTGTTCAAGCACGTGCCCGGGTTGATCGAGAGCGGCCAACGCACGCTGTTCTTCTTCAACACGTTCTGCAGCAGCATGATCACGCTCAACTGCGTCCTCGCCATCTTCAATTTGCTGCCGATCCCGCCGCTCGACGGCCACTGGATATTGATGCGCTACCTTCCGCCCGGCCCGCGCGAGGCGGTCGCGTCGATCGGGCGGTGGGGGTTCTTCATCCTGATCGCGTTGATGTGGTCGGGGCTTTTGTGGCGAATCATCGGCCCGGTGCTTTCGCTCGTGGTCGGCGGCTATCACGTGTTGGTGACCAGCGTCGTAAGGGTGATCTAGGGCGAAAACCCCGTGAAACTGGAGAGCCCTTCCGGCGTTCGCCGGAAGGGCTCTCTCCCATGGGTTGTTCGGCAGTCGCGCCGTCAACCGGTCATTTCAACAGCACCATCTTCCGCGTCGATGTGAAATCTCCCGCCGTGAGCCGATAGAAGTACACACCGCTCGCTGCGTCCTGGCCGGCGTTGTTCTTTCCGTCCCATGTCACGCGATGAGAGCCCGACTTCCGCTGATCGTTCACGAGCGCTCGCACCAGCGCGCCGCGTGCGTCGAAGATACTGAGCCGGACCTGCGAGTCCTGCTTGACGAAGAACGAGATCGTGGTGGTCGGATTGAATGGGTTGGGATAGTTCTGGTCGAGGCTGCTGTGCAGCTCCGGGGTCGTGCCGGTCGGTTGGTTCACCACGTTGCCCAGCCAGTTAAGGATGTCGTGGAGGTGGTCAGCGCGATCCAAGATTCCGTCTAGGTCGTCGTCCCGAATGTAGATGAAACTGAACCCGGACAGGAGCACACCGACGCTGACCGCGTTGCTGTTGACCGTCGCCTTCGAAATCACCGCGCCGTTGTTTACCCCCGGAACACCGTAGCTCACTTCCATCCCCGATGCCCCCGTCGGGGTCATCACGTCGAAATCGTTGAGCATGGGGCTTCCGCCGGAAATGAAAAACGTGTCCCCGCTGAAGCACCTCCCGGCGATGCCCCGGGCAAGCGGCGAGTTGCCGTATCCGGCCGCCACGTGGTTGCTCGACGTCAACGTGTAGGTAATGTATGTGGACCTGAAGGAAGCCGCTTGCGGGTCAGGGGAAAGGATCAAGGCGTGGGGCGCGTCGTCACCACAGATGTACACGCCGCCCTGGCTTTCCAATCCGCCCAGGAAGGCATTGAGCATGGCATAGTCCGGGCTCTTATCCGGTACCGGGTAGCCGCCACCCTGACCGACCCCGACGGAGAGATCGCCCGTATCCCAGAGGATCTTCCGGTAGCAATCGAGCAGTTGGTTGATGTCCTTCACCCTGCTTCCGGGGCGGTTGCCCACGGCCGAAGTCGGGCCACGCACGTCGTATCGGTCCACCATCTCGAAGATGCCCAGATCGCGAAACGCCGTGTCGAAGTACAATTGCGCACCGCGGCCGTCCATCCCGTCGACGTAAAGGATGTCGCCGCCGTGGCTCCACCCACCCGCCGGCAGACACGTGAACTCGCTCGGATTGGCGGCGGCTTGATTGATGTCCACACCCTGCGCCGTCAGGTTGGAACAGAATGCGTACGTCCTTATCCCGACGGCGCTCTCGGCGCAGTAGAAGAAGCAGATCGTGTCCCCGGGTTCGAACAGGTTGTCGTTCAAGTCGACGCAGTAGGCATCCGGAACAGCCTGGCTATAAACGCGTGTCGAATCAAGGCGGATGCAGTACCACGTCGTGCCGCCGGCGACGGTCGAACCGACGTAGGGCCAGCGGGCTGAGTCCTGCGTGAGCGCCGGGCCGCTCTTGGACGGCTGACCCGGCGGCCATACCGCGACATAGATATACACGGCGGGGCCGCCGTAGGTGGGGTCGGTATCGATCCCGCTGACGGGGTCCACCACCCTTACGACGGCCGAGTCGCCCGGTTGGATGCCGGGAATAAAATTCCAATCCAGCCACGTGTTCATCGCTGCATCGGCGCGGACGGAGCCAGCGCCGGAACCCACGACTTCTGCGAAGGAATCCTGGAACTGATCAATATCCCGGATACTCCACTGCGGTCCGGACGAATCGATGCGATAGAGCTTCACAGTGTCGATCAACGGGGCGTGACTGTGGCACGCTCCTGTTCCGTAGACCCCGCACCATGCCTCGCACATGTCCCGCGCGCCCAGCGCGATCTGAACATGGGTTGCGGTCCCGAGTCGAATGAGATCTCCCATGGCTTCAGTGTGCACCGTCCAATCCTTCTGGCCTCCATAATAAACGAGGCCGCGATCCTTCCATGGGCCCGGAATGCCGCCGACGATGTCCCGCACACGCCACGTGTAAAAGACCAGGCCGTCGAGGGCCAGGTCTCTGTACACCGAAAACCGCAGGCTCACCCGCGAGCCGACCCCCGCCAGCGCGATGTTCGGAGACCAGATTTCGTTGCGGATATACTCGCCTCCAGCGTTGCCCTTCGGCACGGCTTTCTGAACGGGAAAGCCGCCACATGCGTAGGTTTCGGTTGATCCATTGATTGCCGCCCACACACAGGAGAGGTCCCCGGCGTACGGGTCCTGCTGAACCTGTGCGGTTCCCGGAAGCAGAGCCATATAGTTGCCGTAGCTACCGGAGAGATCGACCGATGTCCATCCTGCCGACGTGCAGCTCGCGCCAAGGTCGAAACTCTGTGTGTACAGGACCGTTGTTCCCGCCGAGGCGGTCGGCAAACATGCTATTTCATGCCAGGGATCCGACGCGGCCTTGTCGGGCACCTGCGCGGGCCGGTACGGGGTGGCCTCGCCGACGGGGGTGACGTATACCGCATTGTCGGGATACTGCATGTAGGTGGTCCAAACGTCGACCATCTGCTCGAGCACACTCTGCATCAGGATGTTCTCGTCGGATTGTCGGTTGATCAGAACGGAGACCGGACCCGCAGAGACGATCCGGTTGACTCCGTTTCCGACGGAGAACGAGTTGAGCGTGGCTTGCTCAAATGGAATCGAAGGGTTGTCGCCCAGGAAACCTCCAAACGACAACGACGCGAACAACTCCGGGTCAGAGAGCTGGAGGTTAACGGGCGGGCCGCTGAGGCCCAGGCTGACGGCCAATGCGTTTCCCAGGATGATCTGGTCGCCGGCGGTCCCGTGCACCCAGTTGCACAGCATTTCCTCCGCCTCGCCTTCGAGAAATCGGCGCCGACGATCCCGTGGAGTGGGCAAGTCCGGCGCAGGCTCTATCTTTCGTGGCGCAGGTGGTGGGGCCCAGTTCTCCTGCCATTTGATCTTGCACGTGTTCTTTTCGGAACTCTGGCACACCTGGCCGATCCACGTGTTGCCGAGCAGATTCGACACGTTGGGGCCGCCCTGGGACGGAACCACGACGGGTACCACCACCTTGCACTTGGCGCCGAAGCTGTCGGTGGCCTCAAGCTCACACGGCTTCGTAACGTAGTAGGTAATCGACGTGCCGTTGGCGTTCTTGAAGCTCTCGTCGGGGTCCCAGTCGGCGGCGTCCTTCTTGCTGCCGTCGGCCTTGAGGAGGCCGCAGGCGATTGCATTCTCGCGCGACATCGTCGCGCCGTCGGCAGCCGTGTCGAACTTCATGTTGATGGTGCACGATTTCGTACCGCAGGTGATCTTGACGGAAACCAGAACGGGGAAAGACCATGCGATAGGCGCGGCCAGCAAGACCGTCGCTGCGAACAGCACGCCGAATGCTCCGGCGCGCGCCCGCGCATCCAATAACGGAGATTGCATCTCAAACCTCCTGCTTGATAATGCGCGATCCTGGAACGTGCGGTGGAATGGGAACGGAGAAGTTTATGATGAACACGAAAAACGCGTCAAGAGCAATCGTGGCAAACGGTCCACGGCTGGCATTTCACTTTCGCGATGTGAGGTAGGCGTTGTATTCGGGCTCCGGCTGTTGCGGGAAACTGGGAGCAAACGTTGGATGATTGTGAAACGCCGTCACAAGAAGGTCTGGGTCCTTCGGTATCCGGATCCGGGTCATTGGAGATCGCGAGCGTCGTGCGTGCGTGTGGCTGCGGAGCAGTGCGTTGTGTTTCGTACAGCAGATGTCTGTGCGGCGACTGCCCCGCAGCACAGGCTGGCACAGCAACCGACGTGCCCGCTCGCAGCCGCCGCGTGGGAACGCCATGTTCCAGCGCGCGGTACGCGCGGCGCGGATATCGATCGGCACATGCGTCCCGATCCTGTCTCATGGCGGCGCGTCGCACCGCGGTGCTCCGGGCAGAATGAGCGGCCGCCGTTGCAATCCGGTGTTTCCCAAAAACCCCTTGACCTGTCACGAGTTATGAGGCAGAATCGCCGCCATATTCCTCGCTTGGCTTCGCCCACACACGGGGCGGTGACTATAGAAGGAGGCTCGCTCGTGACCAAAGCCGAAATCGTCGAGGACATCGCCAGCAAGACCGGTCTCACCAAGAAGGACGTGGCCACTGCGATGGACATGTTCCTCGAGTCCATCTCCAAGGCGTTGTCCGAAGGCAAGCACTACGAGATCCGGGGATTCGGAACGTTCAAGGTGAAGAAGCGCAAGTCGCGCATGGCGCGCAACCCGCGTACCGGCGACGCGGTGCCCGTGCCCGATCGCAAAGTCCCGGTTTTCAAGGTGTCGAAGGAACTGAAGGACCTCGTCGCGAACGCGTAGCCTCTAAATCAACCACGTTGGGCGCCCGCGGAAGCGCGTCGCCTCGGCCCCGCGCCCGCTCGCTCGGCTTCCCGCCCGCGCCGCGCTGTGGTGGCGGGCGTCATTGAGGTCCGGGCGGGTCCTCGCTCGCTCCTGCGCAAGGGGCCTCTACGACGCGCTCCGCGCGTCCGATGGTTCTCATGACCGAACCCGCCCACCGATTCATCGACCTCCGTAGCGATACGGTCACCCGCCCGACCCCGGCCATGCGCCGGGCGATGGCCGAAGCGGAAGTCGGCGACGACGTCTTCGGCGACGACCCCACCGTCATCGGGCTCGAGAGGCGTGTGTCAGCTCTGCTCGGAAAAGAGGCGGCGCTGTTCGTGCCCTCGGGGACGATGGGGAACTTCCTCGGCCTCGCCTCCACCGCCGCCACCGGCGACGAAGTGATCCTCGACCGCCAGTGCCACGTCATGAACTACGAGGTCTCGTCGGCCGCGGCGCTCCACGGGCTGCAGCTGAACGCCCTCGACGGCGATCGTGGTGTCATCACCGCCGCGCAGATCGAGCCCCACATCAAGGTCGAGTCGATGCACACGCCGGGGACGCGGATCATCGCGATCGAGAACACGCACAACCGTGCGGGTGGTCGCGTGTTTCCGTTCGACGAGATGCAACGCGTGCGCGCGCTCGCCGACAAGCATGGCTTGAGCGTGCACCTCGACGGCGCCCGCCTGTGCAACGCGCACGTGGAGACGCGCGTCGCCCTCAGCGACTACGCGGCGTGCGCGGACACGGTCAGCATGTGCTTTTCGAAGGGGCTCGGCGCGCCGGTGGGGTCGATCCTGGCATCGCGCCGCGACGTGGTCGATCGCGCGCGCCGGCTCCGCAAGCGCCTGGGCGGCGGCATGCGCCAGGCGGGTGTGCTCGCGGCGGCGGCGCTCCACGCGCTCGACCACCACGTGGAACGGCTCCGCGACGACCACGCGCACGCCAGGCGCCTGGCGTCGTTCGTCGAGCGGGTTCCGGGTCTTTCGCTGATCTATCCGGTGGAAACGAACATCGTGGTTGCGCGCGTCGACGAAAGCGCGTTCACGGTGGAGGGGCTGCTCGGTCAGCTGCGCGAGCGCGGGGTGCTCGCGGTGGCCTTCGGCGCAGGGCGAGTGCGCATGGTGACGCATCTGGACGTGTCGGCCGACGATGTCGAGCGCGCGGGCGAGGCGCTGGCATCGCTGCGGAGGGCGTGATGGGCCTTCGACGCGATTTCACGAGGCGCGCTTTCAATTATCGCGCGCGAAGTGCATGAGCGGAGAAGGCCCATCACGCCTGACCCCACAGTCGAATTCGAAGCCGATGCCCGGCACGCTCACGCTCGTCGCCACGCCGATCGGCAACCTCGGCGATATCACCTACCGCGCGGTCGAGATTCTCAAGTCGGTCGACGTTGTCCTGGCCGAAGACACGCGCCACTCGCGCCGGCTCTTCCACCACTACTCCATTACGACACCGCTCCTCGCCTATCATGACCACAACGAAGGGCGCGTGACGCCGTCGATCATCGAGCGTCTGCAACGCGGGGACAACGTGGCACTCATCACGGATGCGGGCACGCCCGGAATCTCCGACCCCGGCTTCTACCTGGTGCGGGCGGCGCTGGAGGCCGGGGTCGCGGTGACCATGGCGCCGGGTGCCAGCGCGGTGCTCCCGGCGCTCGTGCTCTCCGGGTTTCCCTGCGAGTCGTTCGTCTTCGGCGGCTTTGCGCCGCGAAAGCCCGGCGAGCTTTCGCGGGTGATTGCTTCGCTCGAACACGAAGCGCGCACCGCGGTTTTTCTCGTGTCACCCCACCAGCTCCGCAAAGTGCTCGGCGCGATGGCGGCGCAGCTCCCCGACCGCCCGGTCGCGGTGGCGCGCGAGCTGACCAAGCTGCACGAGGAAGTTGCCCGCGGAACGGCGGCCGAGGTGGGTGACCATTTTGCAAAGGGCGGTGTGCGGGGCGAGCTGGTGCTGGTCGTGAAAGGCGTCGGAAAACGAAAGCGAACCCACGATGAGTGATCCGGCGCGCTTGACGTTCTTCGAACGCGGGTGCTAGGTTCCGTCGCCATGGACAAACGTTCCCTCCAGCACAGCGGTCGCAAGCTCCTCGAGCCGGTGGTGAGCGTGCTCGCGTCGTTCGGGGTCTCGCCTCTGCTGGTATCGTTGTTCGGTCTCGTGCTGAGCGGATGGGGAGCCGTGGCGGTGGCGAAGGGATCGCTCCTCGCCGGCGGCATGTTCCTGCTCCTCGCCGGGCTGTGCGACGTGCTCGACGGCGACCTCGCGCGCCGTCTCAACCGGGCTTCCCGCTTCGGCGCCTTCATCGACTCCACTCTCGACCGGGTGAGCGAGTTCGTGCTCTTCGGCGGCGTCCTCATGTACGTCGTGCGGCGTCCGAACGACTATCTGTTGTATGAACCGGTGGTGGTCCTGCTTGCGCTGATGGGGTCGGTACTCACCAGCTATGCCCGCGCGCGGGCCGAAGGACTCGGAATCGAATGCAAGGTCGGCATCATGGAGCGGCCCGAGCGACTGGGGCTCCTGGCACTCGGGTTGATCCTGGGTCACCGGTTCCTGATGGCGGTCATGATGCTCCTGGCGGTGACGTCGCTGTTCACCGTGGTCCAGCGGATTCTCCACGTCCACCGCGCCTCCGCTCGATCGTCCGTTTGACTTGCGCTGCCCCGTATGTTAGTGTACGGACGCCTCGAACGGGACGCCGACGAATCCAGTTTTGCGTCCACACACCGTTCCCGCCCGAAGCAGCGTAGTTCCATAGCATTTCACGTTTTGCAGGAGGTAGCTGCAAGGAGGCTTCTGTTATGAAGCGAGCTTATGCGCGCCTGTGGGCGCTGGGGCTGGTGCTGCTGATGCTGCCGATCGCGGCGTACGGGCAGGCCGGTCTTCCCAAGGAAAACCATTACAAGGTCTACAATACCAGTCCCGTTTCCTTCACCCGGCCGCTGATCCTGACCGATCAGTTCGGTGCGATGAACGCCAATGTCTTCCGGTTGGAGAAGTTCGCAAATCCAACTGAGAAGATCCATGACGGCGCTATCTATCCCATGGACGATCCGCTCGCGCACCAGACCTGGTGGCGGATTGTCGATGCGCTGCCGCAGCCGGCGCGGACGGTGATCGGCATCGATCAGTTCGGATACGGGCCGGTGACGGTGGGCGACCCGGTGTATCTCCTGAACCCGGCGCTGAAGAACCCGGGTCCCGGGGGGGGCACCCCGCCGATCCGGAACCACTACCTGTGCTACGAAGTGCTCGGGAGCCTGCCGATATACAAGCTCGTCATTCTCATCGATCAATTCGGGACGAGCGATGTGACGGTCGTGAGGTCGAAGCTGTTCTGCAATCCGGTGGAGAAGCGTGAAGGCGCGGTCTACTACCCGATTCTCGACTATCGGGCTCACCTGCAGTGCTATGAGGTCCAGAACCCGCAGCCGAATTTCCATCCGGTTGTGGCTTTTGATCAATTCGGCTACTGGCAGATCGAGACCTACCAGAACGATTGCCTGTGCGTGCCGGCGCTGAAGGAGCATATCGTCAGCACAGAGAGGACCACCTGGGGTCAGATCAAGGCGTTGTACCGCTAGCAGCGGTGGGTTAGTCACGACGGTGTTCTCGCCTCGCGAGGGCGGGCATAGGCCCGCTCCGCGGGGCGAGGACAACCGTCGCTCGCCGCTTCTCCTTGAGTGTCACGTTGACACCGTCCTGGCCGTGTGCTACTGTATCCCCGCCTCGAACGGGACGCCGCCCCCTCCCGTGGATTCGCTACTAGGCGAATCGATTTTTTGCGTCCCCGCATCGTTCCCGCGCGAAGCAGCGTAGTTCCAGAGCATTACCCACTTGTTTCTGCAGGAGGTAGCTGCAAGGAGGCTTCTGCTATGAAGCGGTATTGGTTGCGTTTCTCGGCGCTGGGGCTGGCGCTGCTGTTGCTGCCGATCGGTGCGGCGTACGGGCAGGCCACGCTCCCGGTTGAGAACCATTACAAGGTCTATACGATTTCGCCGGGGTATTCGTTAGTCAAGCCAATCACGCTGATCGACCAGTTCGGCGTCGTGAGCGTCGATTATCTCTATCTCGATCGCTTCGCGAATCCCGCGGAAAAGCGGGTCCTCGACACGGGGCAGGTGTACCCAATCGTTGATCCGCTGGCGCACCTGAAGTGGTGGCACCTCGACATTCCGCAGCCGGTCCGGGAAGTGATTGCCATTGATCAGTTCGGTTATGGCCCGGTCAAGCTCGGCAACGCGGTGTACCTGTTGACTCCGACGTTGAAGAACCCGCCGCCGCCGCCAGTCCCCCCGCTGCCGTATCGGAACCACTATCTGTGCTACGAGGTGATCGGGAGCCAGCCGGTGTACAAGCGGGTGGCGCTGGTCGATCAGTTCGGGGTCTCCACCGACGTGATGGTGTTGCAGCCGAAGTATTTCTGCAATCCCGTGGAGAAGCATGCGGATGGGCGGATTTATCCAATCATGGACTACAAGGCTCACCTGCAGTGCTATCAGGTCGACAACCCGGCTTTTGATCTGCACGGGGTCGTGGCGCTAGACCAGTTCGGCTATCACCAGTTCACGACCTATCGGAACGACTGCCTGTGCCTGCCCGCGCTCAAGGAGCACATCGTAGGCACCGAGAGGTCCACCTGGGGACAGATCAAGTCGTTGTATAGATAGATAGAGCGGTAAGTAGTTCGCCTGCTCGACCAGGGCATTCTCGCCTCGCCGGCGCGGTCATGGGTCCGCGCCGCGAGGCGGGAAGCGCGTCGTTCAATCTTCAGACGATCCCGATGGTTTTCACGATGCCGGCGTGCACGTCGTCGATGCTGTTCGTCCCGTCGATCCGCACCACCCGGCCGAAGCTCGCCTCGTACATCGGCATCAATCGCTCGTAGTTGGCGGCGATCGTGTCGAGGTAGGTGCGCGTCTCGTACACGGAGACGCCGCCGCGGCGAGCGGTCACGCGCTCAAGGCACACGTCCACCGGGACGGCGAGAAACAGCGTCAGATCCGGGCGCGCGCACCCTTCATTCACTTCGATCACCCACTCGCCCGTGATCGAGGGCTCGAGCGTCTGGTACGCCATCGAGGAGAAGAGGTAGCGGTCGCACACGACGTGCTCGCCCGCGGCGAGCCGCGTTTCGATCACGCGCGAGTGCGCCATCCGGTCCGCGGCGAAGAGGAGCCCCATGGTTTGCTCGCCGGGGCGGTAGGGGAAGCCGTCACTGCCTCGTTCCTGGCTCGTCAGGAGGCGACGAATGAATGCTCCCACCGGCTCCGAGGTGGGTTCGTTCGTGAGGAAACTATGCCGCCCGCACCGCGTAAAATAGGCCTGGAGCCTGGCGGCCTGGGTGGTGGTACCCGCGCCGTCGAGGCCCTCCAGAACGATGAACCGTGCGTCGTGTTGGGGCATGGTGCGCATCCCGCGACAGCCGGCGGGCGTCCGCGGAGTCTAGCAGGCGTGTCAAAAGTGGAAAAGGTCGGGTTGCCGCCCGGCGCCGATCCATATTATATTTCGGCGGCTTAGGGGGACGGATGCCTGCCCTGCACCGGGCGACCGGCGCCCGCCCGCTACGCGCGAGGAATTGTGGAATGTATGTTGCAACTCAAGAAAAACAGGCCGGTTAGGCGTCGATACGCCCAGGAGGCTTAGTACAGTGAAGCGCTTCTCTCCTCGTCATCTCATCATCGCGGTCTCCTTCCTCGCGCTGTGCCTCGTCGCGTTCGGTGCCTTTGGACAGAGCAAGTCCAAAGAAGAGAGGACGGACGTCTACCACGACCTCGAGATCTTCACCAAGATCCTCGAGAAGGTCTCGCAGAACTACGTCGACGAAGTCGACACCCACCTGCTCATGAAGAAGGCGATCGAGGGGATGCTCAGCGAACTCGATCCTCACAGCCAGTACCTCGACGGCCTCGAATACGAAGACCTGATGGTCAGCACCAAAGGGGAGTTCGGAGGACTGGGCATTCTGATTTCGTTCCGCGACAATTTCCCGACCGTCATGTCCCCCATCGACGACACTCCGGCGGCGCGCGCGGGCATCCGCGGCGGCGATCAGATCGTCGAGATCGAAGACCAGTCGACCGAGGGCTGGAACGTCGACAAGGCGGTAGGCCAGCTCCGCGGTGACCCGGGCACGAAGGTGCGCTTCAAGATCCGACACGCCGGCGACGCGGAGTCGATCGAGTACGTGCTCACCCGAGAGGTGATCAACGTTGCCAGCGTTCCCTATTATGGAATGATGAGTGACGGCGTGGGATACCTGCGCGTGTCCAACTTCGCCAAGAAGACGGCGCAGGAAGTGGAGGAAGGACTGGCGGACCTCGAAAAACAGGGCATGCGCGCGCTCGTGCTCGACTTTCGCTCGAACCCGGGCGGCCTGCTCCAGTCCGCGATCGAAGTCTCGGAGCTCTTCCTCGACAAGGACAAGCTGGTCGTCTACACGAAGGGGCGGCTGGCCAGCGCGAATCGCAAGTACTACTCGTCGAATCGGACCACCCACAAGGGCTACCCGATCGTGATCATGATCAACGGCAACAGCGCCAGCGCTTCCGAGATTTTCGCCGGCGCGATGCAGGACTGGGACGCGGCATTCGTGTTGGGGCAGACGTCGTTCGGAAAAGGCACCGTGCAGACGGTGTTCAACCTGACCGATACCGAAGCGGTGAAGCTCACGACCGCGAAGTACTACACTCCCTCGGGGCGCAGCATCCACAAGGACGAGCGCGAGCGCCAGGCCGAGGAGGACCTCATCGCCATGAACGACGGCGGCGGCGAGGACAACGGGCTCACACCCGACGCACCCGAGCAGAAGCTCGACGCCGGCACGTCCGAGGTCAAGGAGCTCAAGGATGCGAAGGAGAAGCCCGTCTTCTATACGTCCAGCGGTCGCACCGTCTACGGCGGCGGCGGCATTACGCCGGATCTGGACTTCATCCCGCGCGAATACACCGACCTCCAGCGCCGGCTAGAACGCGACGGCCTGGGATTCTCCTTCGCCATCGAGTGGCTCAAGACGCACCCGATCACCGAGTCTTTCAAGGTGACGGACGCCACTCTCGGCGATTTCTACAAGTTCCTCACGACCAAGAAGTTCGAGTATAAGAAGGAAGAGCTCACGCCTGAGAACGTCGACTACATCCGCACCATGATCGCGCGCGAAGCGGTGAACAACAAGTTCGGCCGCAAGGCGATGTACCGCGTGGTGCTCGACTCCGACCCGGAGATGCAGGAGACGCTCAAGATCATCGAGAAGCACCCGACCCTCAAGGACATGTACTCGTACTCGGACGACGAGAAAAACGTCAAGAAGGCCGCTGCCGCCAAGAAATAGCCCCGGCACCGTTTCGCCCCCGATGAGACGATGAAGAAGATCGCCGTCCTATGCGATTTTGATGGCACGGTCGCCCAGGACGACGTGGGCAATCTCCTATTCCGCACCTTCTCGCAGGGTGGGGCGGCCGACGTGGTGGAGCGCTGGAAGCGCGGCGAAATTTCTTCGCGCGAGTGCCTCGAGAAGGAAGCCGAGCTGGCCCGGTGTTGCCCCGACGAGCTCAAGCGCTTCGTTCACTCCCGCCGCCTCGACCCCTACTTCAAGGATTTTAACGACTTTGCGCGGCAACGCGGTATCGAGGTCGTCGTCTTGAGCGACGGCCTCGATTACTACATTGAGCAGCTCCTGATGCGCAACGGGCTGGGCGGGATCGAATTCTTCGCGAACCGGCTCCGCGTCGACGGCGGCGCGCTGCGCGTCGAGTTTCCGTGGTACAACCTGCTCGCATGCACCGAATGCGGGTGCTGCAAGACCCATCACCTGTTCCGTTACCGGAACGAAGGCTACTACATCGTCTACGTCGGGGATGGTCTCTCCGATCGCTGCCCGTGCGAGAGCGCGGACCTGGTTTTCGCGAAGGGGGACCTGCTCCAGCACTGTCGCGCGCGCCAGATCGCGCACATCGAATTCCGCAACTTCCGGGACATCGAGCGCGAGGTGCTGAAACGCCTGCTGTGGAACGGGGAGCTTCGAGGCCGCGCCTAGGGGGGAGCGGCCTCGGGCTAGCGAACCGGACCCGAGGCAGAGTCCGAAAAATCCTCGCGGTGTGCCTTCTCGAATTCCTTGTAGCCCGCCCAGAACGCAGAGTCGTACTGCGTCGAGTCGAAGCCCAGCGTGACCCGGGCTGAATTCGGATTCAGCACCGGGTGGTCGACAGATCCGTCCTCGAGGTTGTAGCGCGGCTCGTCCTTGTACGTGGAGTAGCCGACTTCGGCCATGAAGTGGACCAGGTTGGTAGCGGTGATGCGCCCGCGCTGGACGTGCCCCTCGAGTTCTTTGTTGATCGCAGCCAGCGTCTCGGGCTTGACCTTACCCAGATCCGCACGGTCATTGAGCACATAGAACATCTTCCGGATCTCGATGATATGGTCGTCGGAAAGGCTGTCGGGCAGGATGGCAATGAACTGCTCGACCAGCTTGTCCTGCTTCGCGCGAGGGGACTGTCGACGCTGATAAACCAGACCGACCGCCAGCCCGACGGCGGTGACAGCGATCAGGAGGATGGCCAGGCGACGTGGCTTCATGGCCGTCAATATAGCGCCTGACCGGGCCGGGATCAATGCGCAGGCCATCTTCCCCGTGGCGCGCGGCCCAGTCTCGGGTATACTCTTCGCTTCCGATGCTCCCCAAGAACCTGGGCAACTACGAAGTCATCGACCAGATCGGCGCCGGCGGCATGGGCGAAGTATTCCGGGCGCGGGATACCCGCCTGGGCCGCGAGGTGGCCGTCAAGCTGCTCCCCGACGCCTTCGCGAACGACCCCGATAGGCTGGGCCGGTTCGAGCGTGAGGCGCGCCTGCTCGCCGCCCTCAACCACCCCAACATCGGAGCCATCTACGGCCTCGAGCAGCACGAAGACCACCGTTTTCTCGTGCTCGAGCTGGTGCCGGGCGACGATCTTGCCGCACGCATCGCGCGCGGGGCAATCCCGATCGAAGAAGCGCTTCCGATCGCGCGCGATATCGCCGAGGCGCTCGAGTTCGCGCACGAGCAGGGGATCGTGCACCGGGACCTGAAGCCGGCGAACATCAAGATCACGCCGGAGGGCCGGGTGAAGGTGCTGGACTTCGGTTTGGCGAAGGCGCTCGAGTCGGACGACGGGCGGGACTCGCGCCTGTCGCAGTCGCCCACGCTCCTCGCGAGTTCGCCGACGGTCGCAGGCGTGATTCTGGGAACGGCGGCGTACATGAGCCCCGAGCAGGCGCGGGGCAAGCACGTCGACAAGCGCGCCGATGTGTTCGCGTTCGGGTGCGTGCTCTATGAGATGCTGACGGGCCGCCAGACGTTCGCGGGGGAGACGATCTCGGACACGTTGGCGGCCGTGCTGAAGACCAGTCCAGACTCGAGCGCGCTGCCGGCCGAAACTCCGCGGGCGATTCGCGAGCTTCTGAGGCGCTGCTTGGAGAAAGACCCGAAACTGCGGCTGCGCGACATCGGCGAGGCACGCATCGCGATCGACCACGCGCGGCACGCGGGAGCGGAAGACGCCACGACCGTCGCCGCCGCGGCACCCGCTTCGCGCCGCCCGCTCAAACTGATATGGGGCGCCGTTACCCTGGCCGTCGCGGCGGCCGCATTCTTCGGCGCCGGGAGCATGACGCCGAGGGCACCCGAAGCGCCGCTTCGCAAGCTAACCATTGACCTCGATGAGACCGCGGGCTCCGCTCGCGACATTCGCGTGGCACTTTCGCCGAACGGGCGTCGCATCGCGTACTTCTTGAACGACCATCTCTGGGTCCGCGATCTCTCCAAGCTCGACGCGGAGCCGGTGCCCGACTCCGAAGACGCGGAAACGCCGTTCTGGTCTCCGGATGGGACGCAGCTCGGGTACCGCATCGGGTCGACCTTCTATCGCATCGACGCCGAGGGCGGAAAGCGCACGGTCATCAGTGCGACCGGCGAGACTTTCACCGGTGGAGCCGGCGCCGCCTGGACCGAGGATGGCCGCATCGTTTTCACCACCGGTGCCACAGGTTTGCTGGTCGTGCCGGCGATGGGCGGCGATCCGACCGTGCTGATACCGCTCGATTCCACCGAAACCGACCTCCATGAGGCGAGTGAGCTTCCCGCCGGCCGTGGCTTCTTGTTCGTTTCGCACCGCAAGGAAGGCGGCCCCGACACGATCGTCCTGTTTGCGAACGGAACCAGAAGGTCGCTTCTCATGGCGAAGGACCAGCGACTCTGGACGCCGCGCTACGCGTCGACCGGGCACATCCTCTACCGGCGCACGCCGACCAATTCCGGCATCTGGGCGCTTCCGTTCTCGCTCGATCGCGTCGAAGTCACCGGCGAACCGTTCCTGGTCGCTCCCGACGGCGCGGAGCCCTGCCCGGGTCCGGACGGTTTCCTGGTCTACCGCCACGGCGAGGACCAGGGGAGGCAGCAACTTGCGTTTGTCACGCGCGAGGGAACGGCCGAGAGAAAAATCGGCGACGTCTTCGAGGTTGTCGGAAACGGCGCGCTCTCTCCGGACGGCAAGCGGCTAGCCGGCGTGGTGAACGAGAACAACAACGGCGACGTCTGGGTGTTCGATCTCGCGCGCGGAACGCGGACGCGGTTGACGTTCGACTCCGGATGGGATATCCAACCCCGATGGTCGCCGGACGGCCGCTCGATCTACCACGTTTCCGTCAAGGACGGCACGATCCGACGGCGCGCGGCGGACGGAACCGGCACCGAGCATGTGTTGCGCAAGGGGTGGGCGCCCTCCATTTCGTCCGACGGGAAGTGGATGGCCTTCGACGACGATGTGGCGGACCAGAGAACCAACCTCTTCTTCGTTCCCCTGCCGTTCGACAGCAGCGTGGCCCCCACGCCGCTGGTCGCGACCGCGAACGACGAGTGGGGGGCGCAGATTTCGCCCGACGTCGCGTACGTGGCCTACGTCTCCAGTGAGTCGGGGCGCAGCGAGGTGTATCTCACCCG
>Ga0184629_10000235_pt1 | contig 24669 bp, 18 predicted proteins | sample PLM4_32_b1_FD_133158 | JGI IMG/M metagenome (GOLD analysis project Ga0184629, IMG submission 133158) | Groundwater sediment microbial communities from an aquifer in East River, Colorado, USA - PLM4_32_b1 | ecosystem: Environmental > Terrestrial > Soil > Riparian zone | place: USA: East River...
CAAGGTCATTCACGGGTGAGTAGGTAATCTCGGATTTGAACTTGCCGGCGCCGGACCCTTCCTCGACGAGTTTTTCGGTCAGATCTTCGCCGCGCGGATTCACTTCCCCCACCACGGCCCAGCGTGTTCCTCGGGGCTGCGCCTCAAGGGTGCGCATGTTGTTCCGGAGCCTTATTGCAGCGAGGACCGGGCCGATAACCGCCAGCCCGATACGGCTGCCCGACAACCTGTTGACCGCCTGCGTGCCCTCGCGCAATCCGTTCCGCAGTCGCTGCTCGGGCGTCGCATTCGGGTCTCCCCCGAGCGCGCGGCTCGCAAGGCTCGCCGCCTGCCGCCGTATCCAGTCCACCGCGCGGTCGAGCATCTGGTCGACGCGCGCCTGCAGGCCGCGGATGGTGGCCTGCACCTGCGCGCCGACATCGCCCAGGCCGATGAAGCGGGCGAGGAAGTCGAGGATCATCGGGATGGTGCGCGCCATGGTGCGCTCGACGAAATTCGCTGCCGAGGCGATGGCGCCAGCGGCGATAGCGGCGATCGAGTTCACGATCGACTCCACCAGCTCGAGGATCTGGTTGATCTTCTGGATGAAGAACTGGATCGTAGTATACGTCTTGATGATCGCCTGGATGACCGCGCCGACCGGGTTGAGCATCGACAGCAGTTGCGTGATCCCGGCCATGACCAGGCGCTGCTGGATGAAAGAGCGGATGCCGCCGAGCGCGGCGTCGCGCAAGGTGCCGAAGAATTCCGTCACCCGATCGCGCAGCGCCTGCACCAGGCCGCGCTCGCGGATCTCCTGGATGAGCTGGAAGCCGGATTCGAGCATCCCGACCGCGCGCTCGCCCATCAGGCGCACGAGCTTCTGGCGGATGCGCGTCCAGGTGAGCCCCAGGATCTGCAGCACGAACCAGATGATGCCGCGCAGATCCCAGCGCTCGGGCATCTGGATTCCGGCCTGCGCGACCGGGCCGGTGAGCCAGGCGATGACGCCGTCGCGCAGGTGGGTGAGGATGTTGCTCATGAATTGCCGCACGCCCTGCCCGACGGCGGCGAGCAGGTTGCGCAGGAAGCCGACCGGGTCGCGGATGATCGTCTGGAAGGTGTCGCGCGCCCGCTTGAAGATGGCTATGATGCGCGCACCGCCTGCACCCATCGCCGCCTCGAAGATGAACTCGGCGAGCTTCATCAGCGCGGCGCGCGCGAAGCCCGCGAGGTCGGTCAGCAACGGGCGGAAGATGCCGACCATGCGTTGCAAGGTGTCGATCGGGTGCAGCACGTCTTCCAGCCGCAGTGCGTTCCAGGCTTGGGCGAAGGTGCCGGTGATGCGGTCCCAGGTGAGGTTGCGTGCGCGCGTTTCCTCCATGAACCAGTTGTAGGCGCGCGCCAGCGCCCCCGATTGCGCGAGCTGGTCGACCCTCTCCCGGCCGCCCGGGATGAACTCGGCCACCGCGCGCACGACGTTCATCGCGGTGCGCGCCACCGGGCTGTTGGTGAACGGGTCGCGTCCGAGCTGCACCGCGATGAGGGCGTAGCCGGGGATCTCGCGGCAGAAGTTGGAGAGCGGCTGCATGAAGGTCTCTTTCAGCCAGGCAATCGCCTGCGAGACCAGTCCCGACACGAAATTCCTGATGCGCGCGATCGTCGGGGTGAAGAGGTCCTGCGCGCGCCGCCAGACGTCGCCCGGGCTGAAGATGTCGCGCCAGCTCAGTGAATCGGTGAATCGCGTGAACGCGTCGCGGATGCCCTGGAAGCTCAGCCCCATCGCCTCGGTCTGCTCGCGCACCCACTGGCCGATGCGCTCGACGATGCCGTAGCGCTGGAGCACCTGGAACAGGATCTCTCCGCCGGGGATGAGCCCCATGAAGCCGCGCAGCAGGTTTACCGCGTTGCGCTCGACCGCCCGCATGTTGATCGGGTTGCGCGCGATGATCACCGTGAGCAGGGTGAAGCCCGGCACGTTCGCCGCCAGGTCGGCGAGGCCGTCGAGGATATCGGAGAGACCGAGCCGCTGCACCTGCGCAGGCACGCGCTGGCTGACCGTGGATTCCGCCTTCCTTTGAACGACGGCCTGCTGCTGGATGGTATGCGTCAGCTCGTGGGCGATCAGCTCCCTGCCCTCTTCGGTTTCCGGCCGGAAGCGGTCCTTGGCGAAGAAGATCTGGTTGCCGACGGTGAACGCCTGGGCGTTGAGCTGGCGGCTGAGCGTCGCCGCCCGCTCTCCGGTATGAATGCGCACGTTGCTGAAGTCGGCGCGAAAGCGCGGCTCCATGAAGCGACGCACGTTCGGCGGCAGCGGCGCCCCGGAGCCCGCGCCCGCCGCGATTCCGGCGGAGATCCCGGTTCCGATGCGCGGCTGTCCCTCGGCCTTGCGCGCAACCTGTGAAGCGCCGCCGAGCCGGGCGGCCTGGCGCGAGGCGGGAAGCGGCATGCGCACGACGTTCCTTGCGACGGCGTCGGCTTCGCGTTCCGCCGGGTCGGATGGAGCCGAGATCTGCATCGCGCTCTGCATCTGGAGCGCGCCGGCGGCGGCCGGGCGCAGAACGTGTACCGATGCGGCCGCCGGGCGCTGGATATGCGCCTCGGCGGCCGGCCGGGGCGCCGCGCTGCGATTGACCGTTTTGTGGACCGCGACTCTCAATCGTCGCTCCCGCTAAAGCGCCCGGCCTTCCTTCAGCAGCTCGCGCCGGATGCCTTCCGCGAGGTCCTCCTGCAGCACCAGTTCGCTGCCCCGTCCGAGCGCCGCGAGCGACGCGTAGCGCACGACGTTCATGATGGTGCCCCCGGAAAGCTCGTGCTTCTCCGCGATTGCGGCGAGGTCGATGCGCGTCTCGAGCTGCGCCTTGCTCGAGAACGCCTCGCGCCAGATGCGCAGCCGCTCGCGGGACCCCGGCATGGGAAAGTGCACCACGGACTGGAAGCGGCGCATGAAGGCGTCGTCGATGTTGGACTTCAGATTCGAGGCGAGGATGACCACGCCGCTGAAATCCTCGACGCGCTGCAGCAGAAAGCTCACTTCCTGGTTGGCGAAGCGGTCGTGAGAGTCGGCGATGCGCGTGCGCGAACCGAACAGCGCGTCGGCCTCGTCGAAGAACAGGATCCAGCCCTTGTGCTCGGCGAGGTCGAAGACCCGCGCCAGGTTCTTCTCGGTTTCGCCGATGTACTTTGACACGATCATGCTCAAGTCGAGCTTGTAGACGTCGCAGCCGCAGTGCTTGCCGATCAGGCCCGCCGACAGCGTCTTGCCGGTGCCCGGCGCACCGTGGAACAGGCTGACGAAGCCGGGGCGCAGCTTGTCGCGCATGCCCCAATCGTGCAGCAACCTGCCGCCGTGACGGATCCAGCGCTTGAGCTCTTCGAGCTGATCGAGCGTGGCGCCGGGCAGCACCAGCTGGTCCCATTCCAGCGCGGTGCGGATCAGGCGCGCGGGGAACTCCGCGCTGAACACGGGCTTGCGCTCCAGGCCCGTGGTGAAGCGGTGCAGGTGCTCGCGCGACAGGACCAGCACGCCGGAGAGCGACGGCTCGCCCGGCGCAACCGGGGCGAGGTGCAGGACATTGCGGCTCGCGAGGTACTGGTCGGCCTCGAACAGGCGCGCCATCGCGAAGCGCGTCGCGAGCTCTTCCCCGGCGAGCAGAAAGACCGCGGTCTCCCCGGTGGGAATGAAGCCGCCGTGGCTCGCGCCCTGCATGCCGCCGAACTCGGTGAAGCCGCGCTGCGTGACGTCGTTGCGCGACCACAGTACGTCGAGCAGCTGCGGGCGAACGTGCGGGATCAGCGCGAGCAGGATCACCAGGCGCACGCTCGGCGGCAGGCGGCTCTCGCAGACGAAGCGGGCGTAGGCGGAGCGGCTGCCCTCGAGCGCCGGCGGAGCGATGCCGAGCGGGTCCTCGCGCGGCGCGCCCTGCGCCCCGAAATAACCCTTGAGCCGCGCATCCAGCACGCGCGCGAACCACTCGAGGTCGGCCTCGAGGTCCTGGGCGCTCGCCGTCAGGGCGTCGGCCAGTCCGTGAAGAGCGGTCGTGTCATCCATGGCAGTTTCACCGTCGCAATGCCCCAGGGCAGTTGATTGAGAAGCACGTCGAAGGACTCCGGTTCGAGCTGCAGGCGCCAGCCCGTTTCCTCCTCGCGCAGCGCGCCGCGCCGCTGCAGGAAGGACATGCGCAGCCCTTCGATCGAGGTGCCTTTGAGCGCCGTCCAGTGGCTGATCACCGCGCGCAGCAGACCCTCGCCTTCGTCGCGCTCGCGCGCGCCGAGCAGGCCGGCGCCCGCCGCCAGGGGCGTTTCGGGATGCAGCCCGAGGAGCAGCTTCACGAAGCCGAGCTCGAACTCGTGGATCTCCTCGCGGCCGGTGGCGAGCCAATGCAGCAGGGCGGCGGCGGGCGGCAGCGCGTCACGCAGTCCGCGCCCTGCCTCGTACAGGCCGCAGTTCTCGAACAGCCTCGGCAGAAACGGGTGCAGCAGCACCAGGCCCGCGTTGCCCGCCAGGAACGCGAATGGTTGCGATTCGGGCAGCGGAGTGTCGCTGCGCCGCCGATCGAAGCCGGGTTCGGTATCGCGCGGCGGCGGGCGGTCTTCCCTGGGAGCGCTTTCCGCTGCCGCGGACACCAGGCCGAGTCGCGCAGCGAAGAAGCTCGCCGCCGGCCCGGGCAGCTCAACGAGGCGCGTGGCGACTGAAGGCGGAGCGGCTGCGCAAGGCATCGCACCTTCGACTGCGTCCAGCGCGACCCCGAGAATGGACGCGAGCGCATCGCCCGGCGCTTGTCGGGAGGACGCTGGGCTGCGCACAGACGCCAGCACGGCGGCGGCGAGGCGCTGCGCCCGGTACCGGCCGAGCAACGCGCGCGCGCCCAGCAGCGCGGCGAACGCAGCTTGTGCCGCGGCGCCATCACTCACCGATCGGGGCGCTGCCTCGGCGACGACGCCGACGGCGAGTTCGGGCCATTTTTCCTCGGGTAGCAACTGCAGCAGTCGAAAGTAAAAGGCGACGGCCCGCTCGAGCGCTGCATCTCCGACAGGAGCGCGCTGCACCACGTGCTTCAGGTTGGCGAGCAAGGTCGCGCACAACTGCGCCGCCGCGTCGGCTGGCTCGCGCTGCGCCGCGTGCCAGGCCAGCGTGCCGCTCTCGAGGTAGCCGAGCAGGAGCTCGAGCTCGCTCGCAACCACGGCGCGAGGCTGCGCGGGCGGGTACGGCAGCAGCTCGCGACCGATGGCATCGTGCAGGGCGCCGGCAAGTTGGTCGAGGCTTGCGATCCGCAGCCGCAGTTCGAGCCTCGGGATGTGCACTACGGCCTCGCCTGGCGCCCAGGCGTCGAAGGCGCGGTGGAACGCCGGCAACAGATCTTCCACTTCGGAGCGGAACCGCGCGCGCACCGCGAAGGCCGCATCCGCAGCAGCGACCCGCAGACGCCAGCTCTGCCTGCGCACGCGGTGTATGCCGGGCGTCACTTAACGGATCCCCCGGCCGGCGAGCACATTGCCGATCATCGTCTTCATCTCCGGCTCGGTGGCGGTCCGGTTGCCGATGCTCATCAGCCCTTTCTCGATGTCGGTAAGCGCGTTGATGTTGCTCACCTTGGCGAGGGCCGCGGAAGTCGTGCTCATCACCTTCGCGCCGTCGCTGCCGGGCTTGATGTCGATGCCGCTGGTCGCGACGAATTCGGTGGTTGTCAGGATGGCGGAGCCGAGCTCGGTCTCGGCGGTCTCCAGCTGCTTCTCGAGCGTGGCGCGCTTCGCATCGTCGAGGCCCGGGTTAAGCAACTGCGTGCGCAGCGTGTCGACCTTCTGCGTTTTCCACGTCGTGTCGGCCATGTGCAGGTCGAGCAGCGGGTCGGCGGTGAGCTGTCCCGACTGCACCAGCCCGCCCCCCGGCTGCACGAACCCGCCGCCGCCCTTGGCGCCGACGATAATGCCGATCGAATCCTTGAACGCGTTGAAGTAGCTCGTCTTCACCTCGATGTCCTTCGTCATTTCCTTCACGAAGTCGTCGCGGAATTTCTCGAAGCGGAATTTGTCCGGGAAAGGCACGAGGCGGATCGGCTTCTCGAACAGGATATCGGGCCGGATCGGCGGCACGAGCTTCGGCGGCTTGGGCGGCGCCACCTTGGGCTCGCAGCACTGGTACGACAGCATTAGATCCGCAACCACGGTGCCGGTCGCGTCGTATACCAGCACGAAGGTGCCGCCGCGCAGGACGCCGGCGTAGTGCTCCAGCCCGGGGTGCTCGGCGAGGAATCCGGGAAGCTCGCTGCGCTTGGCTGCATCGACTTCCGCGTCCTTGATGAGGATGTCGACCCAGGTCAGCCAGCGCGCGGGATGGCCGCTGATCACGGTGTCGAGCGGCGTGACGAATTCCTTCTTCGTGACCGGGCTCAAGGCCTCGTTCATCTCGGCGGCGGTCTGCGTGAGCTTCGCCACGTCGTCCTGCCAGTTCGAGCCCGAGTCGTAGTCGTCGCGCAGCACCTTGGCCATCGCAGCCTTCACGTGTCCTGCCATGAGCTCGGTCTTGGTCTGCGCGGTGCCGAGCACCGGCACGCCGTTGTTGTCGGCATCGGTGACCGCGGTTCCGGCCGCCTTCACCTGCTCCACAAACTTCGCCCCGAATTTTCCGGCGTCGTCGAGCTGCGCCGCAAGGTCCGCGCGCAGGAGATCGCGCAGCGGGTAGAGGCCCTGGTTCCGCCACGGGAAGGGCGGCTTGGTGGGCGGCTGGCCGAGGGAAAGTGCAACAAGGTCGATCGGAAGGTTATTGCCCTTGATTTGCTTCTGGAGCGCATCCATCACCTGCCCGACGCTGCGGCCGACATGGCCTTCGATACGGAAGAACTCGAAGGCGCCGACCTGCGCCTCCAGCGGCGCCTTGGCTGCGCCTTCGGCGGCGTAGCGGTCGGCGTTATAGGAGTAGTTGTAGCGCTCCATGCCGCGTTGCGAGAGCTTGTAGCTCCAGGCACGATAGATTGGCACTTGCTCGGTTACTGTGTAGTAAAACGGGATCGCGCGCTCCTCCAGGCAGCGGTTCTCGAAGACGCTCGGCGTGATGCGGATATCGCCGCCTCCCGGGATCGCGAAGGTGCTGATCAGCGCATCGAGCTTGCGGATGAGGAAGCGCGCGCGCACGCGCTGCTCGACGCGCTCGCTCACCATCGGCGAGGGATAGAAGCCGGTACGCCCGACCGCGGCGCGTTGCACTGGATCGAGGCTGCCGAGCACCAGATGCTTGGGAAAGGCGTTGAGATCGGGGCAGCACACCGCCGTGTCGCCGAAGAGCGCGTCGCGGAACGCGTTGTACGTTTCCGCCACGTCCTTCAGGAAGTCGTAGTAGTACTGGATGCCGCGGTCCGAAACCTTGCCGCGAATCTCGATCAGCGACTTCTGCCAGCGTGGCGCCGGATCCGCCGGCGCGATGTCCTGCAGAAACCACTTGCACGGCTTGTAGAGCGTGCCGAGCGCCGTCACCAGCGCTTTGTGGATGGCATCGCAGGCCTTCCTGTAGACCGCGGCGAGGTCGGCCTCGGCGGCGAGCGCGCCCTGCAGGATGGGCCGGGCGATCACGACCGGCTCGAGCGGCGTGCGCGCAGCGCGGTCCGGGGTGTCGAGCGCCCCGGCGAGCGCGGCCGCCGATTTCGGCTCGACGAGCAGGAGCTTCGTGGCGTGGACCCAGTCCTTGCCGCGGTTGTCGCAGTCGGTCCCGGTACACAGGTCCTCGTCGTGCAGGCAGCTCTCGACGTACAGCACCGCGGCCAGCGTGCCTGGCGCAACCCCTTCGCGCGTCTCGAAACCGCTCAGCGCGAGCGCGCGACTGTCGCTTTCTCCTTCGCGCACCAACTCGTACGCGAGAATCATTTCCTCGCCGCGGTAGAATGGCGGATACTTCGGCGCGGAAGTGTCGTAGAGTTTGTAGCGGTCGTAGAAGGTGGCGCCGGGCATGAAGAGCACATCGCCGTCGGTCGTCGTGCCCACGCCATGGCTCAAGCGCACTCGGTTGCCCTGGAGCAAGGGCCACAGCCCGCAGCCGACGCCCACGCCGAGCAGGGCGACGCGAGAGAGCCGCTCCTGGTCATCCAGGTAGCTGGAAACGCCGTTAAGCTGTCCCGGGGTGAGGACCTGATCTTTTTCGAACACCGTGTAGCCGCTTTCGATCCTGTCCAGGTTCCTGAAGGTATCGGTCATGTCGCGCTCCTTGTGATCGGGTTCAACCGGGCGGCGGCGTGCTGCCGAGCGCGCTGCGCCCGAGAATGAATTTCTCCGCGGCCTCGCAGGCCGCGAGCGTCGGCTCTGGGTACACGTTCTTGGCCTCGAAAAGCGCTTCCGCGAGGGCTGCCAGCTTGCCGGCGGGGTTGGCCGTAGCGGTTCCCGCGAGCAGCGCGCGCCACGCAGCCCAGGCCGTCTCGATGCGCGTCATCTCCTCGTCGCCCACCCAGCAGACCTTCGGCAGCAGATGGGCGGGCGTCTCCTGCCGGATCACTTCCTCGGCGAAGCGGCGGAACTCCATGTTGCGGAAGCGCGGCGCGACGGCCGGCAGCACCACGTGCAGGCGGTAGGAATAGGGGTCGTCGCCAGGACAGCCTTCCCCGCAACCCGGCTCCGCGCAGATCGGCAGAAAGGTGTCCTTGGCGCCGGCCCGCGGCCGCAGCAGGATGTTCTCGATCACGCACAGGCGCTCGCCGTGGTGCTCGGCGATGATCGCCGTCAGCTCGTCGATCGCCGCGTCCCGGGCGGCCGCGGTGCGGAAGAACTGGTCTTGCCACGCGAGCACCTTGCCCGACCCGTCCACGATGCTGAAATAGAACTTGCCGGACTTGTCCTGCCGGCGGCGATAGCCCGAGGGATGTTGCGCGGCTTCGAGCGCGAGTCCCAGATTGTCGAGCGCGTCCTCGGGCGAGGCGTATCTGCGTTCGAGGGGACTGCTGAGAACGATGTGTCCCGAATGACGCGCTCGCACGCGAAACCGGAATTCGTCGATCGCGTCGGTGTCGTGCTCCTGGTAGATCTCGTACGCGATCGCGCCGAGCCCGATCAGGTGGGCGAGCCGCCTTTCCAGCCCGGAGACGTTGGTCCCCGCTGCACCGGAGGCGGGATCGAGCGTGTAGTCGTAGGCGAGGCCGCGCTCGCCCCCGAGCCGCGGAGTGTCGCCGAGGAAGGCGCACTTGGCGCGCGCCACGGCGGCCCGCGTGGTGCCGAAAAGAGCCGCCTGGATCTCGAGATCGTCGGGCAGCCGCTCGGCGAAGCGCGCGATCAGGTGGTCGAGGAAGCGGTTGCGCCGCACGAGCATCGCTGTGGTGGTTTCGAGCACAACGCCGTCCGCGCCCGGCAGGTACAAGGCCTCCATCCCGCCGATCTTCTGCGAGAAGTAGGTGCGCTCGACGTCGGGGTCCCGGGAAAACAGCTGCCGCACCTCGCCCAGCTGCGCGCAGGAATTCGCCAACAGTTGATCGAAGAACAGCAGATAGCCTTCGAGCTGCCGCGCCTGCGCCTCGCGGTCCGGGCCCGCGCCGGCGGGAAGCGCGGCATCGCCGATGCCGTACACGGCGGGGAAATGTTTCTGCACCGACTCGTAGACGGCCGCGGCACGGAATCTGCCGAGCGGGATCTGCGGGTCGTCGATCGGCCGCGAGTGGAACTTCGCCTCGGCTTCGTCCTTGAGCGCCTGATACCGCGTCAAGGCGTCGGCGCCTCGCGGCAACGGCATGTTGCCCTTGTAGAGGATCAGGCGCGAATTCTTCGCGTCGAGCGTCGATCTCTTGCCTGGCTCGACGCTCACTTCCCATTTGCTCCCGGCCGGCGGCTCGCTCCCGGTGTCGCCTTCCCCGGAGGCCGCGCGGATCACGATGTCGCGCACCGCCCGCACCCCCTCGATGTCCATAATGAGGCTGATCACATCCGACAGCCGGATGCTGCTGCGCAACTCGGCGGCGGCGAGTTCCGTTTCGTCGATGAAGCCGCGCGCGAGCGCCGGCCCGTCGAAGAGTTCCGGGTCGGTCCAGCGACTGCCGTCGGGCTTGGTGCGCTGGAGCATCTCGGCGCGCGTGCGGCGCGGCACTCCGGGCGCGAGGTGCTCCTGCACCGCGAGGAGAATCTTCGCGTACGTCTCGGCCGCTTCCGCCTGCGGCTCGATTTCGACCTCGGCGCACAGCAGGAAATTCTGCGGCTCGACCGCCTCGACCTCGATGAAGTCCTCGCAGAGATTGCGATGGGCCTGCAGCGCGACGCGTGCCGCCGCGAGAATGCGTGCCTTGTCGGCGGGCACGGGGTCTTCGCCCTGATATTCGATGAGCGCGCCGTAGAGACCGCGCAGGCGCACTTCACGGATGCCAGGGACCCCAGGGTCTTCGAGCAGGAGCCTGCCCTCGATCGAGTCGGCGTAATAGGGCGCGGGCTCGACTGGATGTATCCATGCGTTGCGAACGCCTTCGACGTCGATCAGCAGCTTGCGGTAGTCGAGCTCGGTGAGCGGGCCGTTGGGAAGCGCCTGGCGCGCCTTGAAGAACTGGCTCGCCATGTTGCGCTTGTTGTCGTCGGCGACCGCCAGCAGGTCCTCGATCGAAAAGCAGGCGCGATAGCAGAGATCGGTGAGCGCGTAGCAGAGCAGCTCGAGCGTCGTGATGCCCGGGTCGTGGATGTTGTGGTCGGTCCACAGCTCGCGCGCGTAGGCGCGCACCTCGCGCAGCCCCAGCTCGAACAGCGGCTGCTGGTCGAGGCCGAGCGGGGCCTGCTGCGGCTTGTGCACGGCGGTGACGTCGGGCATGCTCATGAGGGAGTTCCGGAGTCGGGAACGGGCGCGATGTCGTGCGTCGCGTCGGAGACGAGGATCGTGTCGGGCGTCTCTGCGCGCGCTTCGTTCACGTCGTCGGAGTCGCCCGGGCCTCCGCGCAGGTTGTACATGCGAAAGTCGGTGACGTAGTCGACGTATTCCGTGTCCTCGACGAAATCGATGAGCTGCGACTTGTACACGGTGCCGCCGAAGGCGATTGCGGCCCCCGGGTCGTACTTCCACGGCGAGAGATGGCCGATGAGCGCCTCGCGCAGCTGGCGCGCGTGGTAGTTGAACTCGACGCCCGCCCGGAAGCGCACCTTGAAATCCAGGCGGATCCTCTGGTAGCGCGGGTTCCGCGCGTGCACCACGATTTTCACCGGCGAGCGTTTCTTCACGTGCACGCCGGTGCCCATCGACGAGCGGTCCTCGAGGTGCTCTCGGATGCGGCTCAGCGTGTCGGCGTCCGCCCTGGGCTGCAGCGGATCGACCGCGTTGCGCAACCTCAGGTCGGGCACCACGACGATCGTGACATGGCCCGGATCGAGCCAGCCGCCCGTCCCGGCGCAGTGCGGGATGACCTTGACCTTGCGCACCTCGGGAAATGCGGCGAGCACGCTGCGCTCGTAGTCCCAGGCAGTGATCGCGCGGTTGCGGTGGCGCAGCCGCTCCGCCGCCCTCGTGTTGAGCGCCTCTCCCGATTCCAGCGTCGTGCCGCCGAAGGAAGCGAAGGGCTGCGCGACGCCCTTCACGGCGGCGACCGGCGTCTTGAGGCGCGCGATTGAACCCTTGGGCAGCGGCGACCACAGGCGCGCCGCCGGGGCGCCGCCGGAGCCGCGCTTGACTTCGATGGCGTTGGCCGAGACGCTCACCAGCGCGCACACGCCGCCGACGTCCTTCTGCACCGACGCCTTCAGCCACAGCAGCCCAGCGGGAAGAAGGCTGTTCTGCGTGGTCGCCTCGTCGGGGAGGGTCGCGGCGACGAGACCCGTGGCGAGTAGGTTGTTCGTGCCGTCGCGCACCGCGTCGCCGCCCGCGAGGGGCTTCCAGTAGTTGTCGCAGAGCACGGCCCAGCGCACCGCCGGCTGCGGATCGACGTCGGGATCGGCGCTGCCCTCGGCGACCTTGAAGAGCAGGCTCACGCTATCGCCGGCGGCAAGCGCACTCAAACCGACGAGCAGCTCGCCTTCGTCCTCGTAGGCCGGGAACAGCGGCACGCGCTTGTCGTCGACGAATGCGAACTGCGCGCGCAGCCAGCCGTGCTCGCGCCTTTGCCCGAAGCAGCCGACGTGGAAGAACTCGACGTCGGCGTTCGCAAAATCGGCGTCCTCGTCCGAGTCGACGGGCACTTCGCCGGAGGAAGCCCGGTAGGTAAGCGAGAGGGCGCTCAGCGCCGGCGTATAGGGCTCGTTCGTCAGGGGCGTCCCTGCGAGGAGCTTCGAGCGGTACTCGGTGTGGCCGAAATCGCGGTCAAGTGTGAACGTGATGAACCCGGGGCGCGCCGCCGGCGCCGCGCTCGCGCCGAAGCCGTAGACCGGCATCTTCAGCCGCTCCCGGCGGGCCGCCAGCATGAGCGACGCGCCGCTGCCGGCGGCGAAGGCGCGGATGCGCCGCGCCGGCAACGCTTCGACGCGCACGCCCGTGCCGGCGGCTGGTTCGCCCGCCCCGAACAGGGTCAGGGTCACCTTGCCGACTTCGCGTGGCTGGAAGAGAGGGTAATGGGTCGAGGCCGAGGTTTCGCGGCCGGCTGCGTCGCGCATGGCCGCGCGCACGGTGAACGACGACTCGCTGGGCGGGTTCCGGTACCCGGTGTAGAGCGTCGCGAAGTCCGCCGGCAGCCCGAGCCAGGCGAGTTCGAGCGTCAGCTCGGAGAGATTCTTCGAAAGCGCCTCGGGACAGCCGACCATGAAGCGCGACCCCGGAACGGGCTGCGCGCCGAAGGGCATGAAGGCGCGCTTCGGATCGAGCGGCCCGGCGTCGCTTACGAGCTGGAGCGATCCCACGCCGGCGACTTCCACCGCGACGCTCGCGCTGTGCACGACGACCGGCAGCAGATCCCGGTAGCCCTGCGGCTTCCCGTCCTCGACCTTGAGGAGCACCTGCACCACCGGGGCGCTCGCCGCGAAAGCGTGGCCGTGCATCGCGGCGTCGTAGTCGGCGATGCCTTCCTCGTCCGGCAGAACGGTAAACGCGAGGATCAGAGCGCCGCCGGACAGCGCGGCATCGACCGTGTACGGGCCGAGCCAGCGCGTCTCGCCCGTGACGAAGCATTCCAGGCGCCTTTCGAACTCGGACGCCGTGAGCGCCGGGCCCAAGCCGTCGAGCTCGAGCCTCAGCTTCACGGTGCGCCGGCCTTCCGCCATGCGCAGCACGGGGGAAGCGAGGGCGAAGCCGATCGGCGCCGCGGGCAGGCCGGGATACCCGAGGGAGCGCCACGGCTCGTCGTTCTTGAACGCCGGACCCAAACCGTCGGCGGAATTCGCGATCGGCGCGAAGCACACCGTACCGCCGTCCGCCGGATCGAAGAAGACCGAGAGCAGCTTCTCCACCTTCGCCTGGTTGATCACCGTCTCGGCGAGCGGCATGTACACACGCTCGATGCCCATGGCGTCCTTGCCGGCCGAGAAAGCATGTTCGGATTTGATCGCGACAGGAGGCGCGCCCTTCTTGAGCTCGATGAGCAGGTGCGCGCGGTCGGGCTGCGGAGCGCGCGGCTCAAAGCCGAGCACGCGCCGGTAGAAGAAGTCCAGGTGCCGTGCCGTGATGCCGTTCATGGCGCAGCGCGGGATGCGGTAGAGCTTCAGGAACGCGGCGAAGAGCGCCAAGTGCGGCGCGGTCCCGCCATCCCGGTCGCCCGGCAGCGAGGCGTCGAAGAAGGGCGTCCAGTCTCCCGCGGCTCCGACGGCGCCGGCGTTCACGTCGAAGAAATTGACCTGTGCGGCGAGCTTCTTCACGTAGGCGAACAGCTCGGCCGCAGACCGCTCCTCGACGTCGACGAAATGCGGCACGAGCCCGGCGGGCAGGCGCGCCTCCTGGGTCTGCCCCGGACGCGCGATCAGGGATTCGAGGATATCCACGACAGGGCGCCTGCGGCTGAGCGCGCCACCTCGTTGCTGTCGGATCTGTAGAAGGGAAACACCAGGTTGTAGCGCGAGTTCGTCGCGCGCACCCGGTACTCGAGCTCGATGCATAGTTCGCCCGAGCTCGCATCAGGGCTCGCCACCCGGACGCCAAGCGGCTCGATGCGCGGCTCGTAGATCAGGATGCCGATCTTGATACGCTCCTCGAGGAGCGTGCGCATCGTGGTGCCCATCGGGTCGAACAGCAGCTCGTGCATGTCGAGACCATACTTCGGCTGGAACAGCCGCTCGCCGCGCTGGGTGCCGAAGAGAATGCGCAGACTCTCCTGGATGTCCTGCTCGTCCTCCGCCATGGCGACGCGGCCCGCGCCTCTGTCGAAGCGCGGCGGAAAACTCCAGCCGGTCCCGAGGAAGGAGCTCATGCGCCGCTCATCCGCCGATCAGCACGGTGGGCGCTCCCACCGCGGCCATGGCGCCGCAGCCGCACACGTCGCTCACGCGCAGCGCCGGGCGGCCGCCGATCAGCACGGTGGTGCTCCCCATGGGAAATGGCGTCACCGGGGGGTGCGGCGGCGGAATGACGCAGGCATGCAGGTCGCCGGCGACCGAAGCGGGCAGCCCGGCGATCAGCACCGTGGCAACGCCGGGGCCGGTCAGCGTGCCGCCGTGGTTGCTGGTGTCGCCGAATCGCGCGGCCGCGGGCATCGCATCGCTCCTAGTTGATCTGCACCACGCTGCCCTGGACCTTGCAGGCCGACGAACTCGACAGCTCCGCGCCCGCCTGGCCGGTGAGCTTGAGTTCGGTGCCGGCTTTCAGCTCGACCGCCTTGCGGCTCTCGATCTTGATTCCGTCCGGCGTCAGGGCGATGCTGTTGCCGTTCTGGTCCTCGAGCTTCACGCCCTTGTCCTGCTCGCTCAAGGTGAGGCGGTTGCCGGCGGGCGTCTCGATCAGCGCGATCTTCTTGTCGTCATTGAAGTAAAGCCGCATGCCGGAGCGGCTGCGGTACTCCTTCTCGTGGTTGTCGTCCGACCCCTGCAGCGGCGCGGCCTTCGCGCTGCTGTGGAGCATGCCGAGGATGACCGCGCGTCTCGGGTCGTCCTCGAGAAAACCGACCACCACCTCGTCGCCGATCTCGGGGCGAAAAAAAAAGCCGCGCTGGTCGCCGGCGTCGAGCGAAGCGACGCGCGCCCAGACGCCGTCGGCCTGGTCGTTCACGAGCGGCAGGCGCACGCGCACGCGGTGCTCGCCGTCGGGATCTTCGTTGCTTGTGACCTTGCCGATCTGCAGTCCGTTCACAGCGGGCAGTAGCGCGCCGGCTTTTGGCGGGGAGACCGCGCGCTCCTGCGCTGACCACTTGTCGACGCTGCCGAACTGAAGGTGCGTCTTCCAGCCTTGCACCGTGTCGAAGTCCTGGCGCACGCCGGTGACTAATACGGTGCCGCTATAGCGCTGCCCCACGCCGGCGAGCTCGACGAGGTCGCCCGGATTCACCGTGGCGATTCCCTCGCACTTGGCGCGGCCGTTCACCTTGGAGAGCTTCGATTTCATCCACTGCGCGTCGGCCCACGCCTGCGCCTCATCCTCGGCGAGCGCGGCATGCCGCAGCTCGAAGCTCGGCAGCCCCGCGACGCCGGCAAGGTCGCCGGTCGACAGGTTTCCCGGCCCGGCGATGCGAGGGTCGGCGGCTTCCCTTTCCAGCAGAGCCTGCTGCGCCGGGTCCCAGGTCAGGCTCTTGACCGCGGAGTACTGCGAGCGCGCGTCGATCTCGGCATCGAGCTCAAGGATGGTGGCACCGAAGAGCAGCGTGCACGCCGGCTGGCCGGAAAGGCGCGGCGCGCGCACCACGACGCGGTCGTCGTTGGTGAAGACCAGCTTGCCGTTCGCTTCGGCCCGCGTCAGCAGGAAATCCCAATCGCTCGAGCGGAACTGCACCTGCTGCGCGTGGCTGACCGCGGTCGCCTCGATATCGGAACTCACGCCCGCGGCGCCGAGCAGCTCCGAGATGATGTCGCTGTCGGTTTGCGCGAAGAAGAACGCGTTCTTCGCGCCCACCGCGAGCTTCGCGGCCTTGTGCCGGCATTCGACGATGAGCTGCGAGGCGGCGTGGTCGCGCACTTTGATGCCCTGCCGCACGACGATTCCCTTGAACAGCGACACCGGATTGTCGCCCGACCCGGCGAGAATCTCGACCTCGGCGCCGGGCACGAAGGTCGCGGTGTTGCTGAGCGGAAAATCGCTCGCCGCCGCCGAGCCGTCGAGGTACACCAGGCGCGCCGCGGAGATGCGGTTGACCGCCTTGGTCACGCAGACGCCCGCGAGATGGTGCTCGCGCCCGACCGGCTGGCCGTTCATTTTCACCGTGAACTCGCGGTGCGCGGCCGGAATGGGAAGCGTGCGCGTGGCGGGCATGGCTATTTCGCGAGCGGCGGGAAACGCAGCTGAGCGCCGGGCCGCAGGTTGCGGAAGTCGTCCAGGCCGTTGGCGCGCGCGACTTCCAGGTACATGCGCGGCTCGCCGTAGATCAGCTCGCACAGCCCGGGCAGCGTATCGCCCGCCTTGACCAGGCGCACGTGCGTGAGATCGGCCGACTGGTCCTGCGCGAGCGCCACGCGCGTCTGGTCGTCGACGCTTTCGATGAACACCGCCGTGATCACGGCACGCAGCGGCACGCCGTCGGACGCGAACAGCTTGTATACAATCGACGCGCTCTTGAGCTTGGAGCGCATGATCGGCAACGTCCCCCATGCGATCTTGAGGTGGCGCGGCTCATGTTTTTCGCCGGCGTAGCCGGTCGCCTCCTTGAATTTCGCGATCTCCATCTGCACGTCGACCTTGCGCCCGTCGGCGCCGGTGCCGTCGATGAAGAACGCGACCGTCAGGTCGCCGGGCTTGATCCTGTTGAAGCGCATGGGGCTGCCGGTCGTCCCGGCGCCGCTCGGCGCCTGGTACTCCGCCTCGTAGCCGAGCGTGATTTCGGCCGGATTCACGTATGCCCGGAACTCGGCTTTCGGAGGCTCCGGGCAGGACGGATCGTCGTAGCCACGGATTACCAGGCGCTCGAGCGTGCCGCGGTCGGCCATGGCCTAGCGCTCCTCCTTGCGCTGAAGTGCGTCGAGCACGCGCTCGACGCACTCGCTCACCAGCGTCTGCCGCTCTTCGGTACCGAGGCCGCCGCCTGCAGGCGTGGCGCCGCCGGACCCTTGGTTCGTGACCTCCACCGAGATCACGATCTCGTCGACGATGACCGGCATGGTTTCAGGGTCCGATCGGCGGCGTGACGGTCATGTCCATCGTGAAGTACTGGTAGAAGAGCTGCAGCGTCTCCACCGCCACCGAGTTGCCCGAGGCATTGAGGTCCGTGAGAGCCCACTTGGTCGGATACGCCTTCACGAGATGCCAGGTCATTAGCGGCTGGTGCTCGTCGTTCAGCAACTTGACGTCGATGTCCTTGGGCACGATGCGGTAGTCCTGGATGGATTCGCGGATCCAGTCGAACACCGCCGAGCGCACGAGCAACCCGCGCTTGAGCACCAGCTCGGGGTACTTCGCGCGCACCGGGTACTTCTGCACGAAGCGGTTCTCGCCGCCCTCGGGCATCTCTTCGGTGCTCATCTCCATCGACAGTCCGCCCACCTCGGAGAAGCGCACGTCGTTGTCGTTGGCTGGTAAGCCAAGCACCTCGACCTTGAAGTGGAAGGCTCGCGGCGGATAGTAGTGTGCCATCAGGCTTCGTTCTGCACCTCGAGGCCCTCGTGCGCGAGCTCGATGGATTCGATCGCCACCTCGTTGCCGCTCGCCTTGAGCTGCGGGCCCTCGACCTTCACCGGAAAGGCGTTGTGCACCTTCCAGGTCATTACCGGGTTGTGCTCCTCGTTGAGGAGGCTCACCACGAGGTCGCGGCGCTCCACGGTATTGAGCTTCACCGTCGCGAGCCACGCGGCGAACTCGTTATCGCCCTTGACCACGCCGCGCTTGCACGTGATGTTGGAGAACTTGCGCAGGCCGGGCATCTTGATCGAGGAGTACTCGGGGAAGGAGCCGTCGCGGTACTCGATCGCCTGGTTTTCCTGGGTAAGACCGGTGACTTCCGAGAATCCGACGCGCGTGCCGCCCCACTGCACCGTGAAGTGGAAGACGGGAAGCGGATATTGTGCGGGCATGGTTCAGGGCTCCTTTCAGGACACCTGCATCTTGTGCGAAAACTTCAGGATGATGAATTCGGCGGGGCGCACCACCGCCATGCCGATCTCGACGTTCATGCGGCCCTCGAGGATGTCCTGGGCGCTCATCGTGGTGCCCAGGCCGCAACGCACGAAAAACGCATCCCTCGGCGTCGCGCCGGCGAGCGCGCCTTCGCGCCACTTCTGCGTGAGGTAGGACTCGATCATGCCGCGCACCTTGACCCAGGTGTTGGCGTCGTTGCTCTCGAACACCGCCCAGTAGGTCGATTTCTTCACCGACTCCTCGACCATGTTGAAGAAGCGCCGCACGTTGACGTAGCGCCATTCGTTGTCGTTGCCTGCGAGCGTGCGCGCGCCCCATACGAGCGTGCCCTTGCCGGCGAACGCACGCAGCGCGTTGATCGACTTGCCGGAAGTCGGATCGACATTGAGCGGGCCCTGGCGTTCCGAGTCGAGCTTCACCGACGGCTCGAGCACGTCGTTCAGCGGCACGTTCGCGGGCGCCTTCCACACGCCACGCGCCGTGTCGGTGTAGGCGTACACGCCGGTGACCGCGCCGCTCGGAGGCAGCACCAGGAAGCACTTCGCGAGCGCCGACTTGGCTGCGTTGTAATTCTCCGTCTGAGTGTTCTTCAGGGACGCGAGCGACACCGCCGTTCCGCCGTCGACCGCCACGTTGACCTGGGACTCATCGACGGGCGGGTTCATGCTCGTCTTGAGGAACGGGTAATAGGCGGCACCGTACTTCAGCTTGTCGGTATCACCCGCCCACGCGTTGCGGTTGGCGACTATCACCTCGGTTGGGTTCGTCGTCGCGCCCGGGGTTGGGATACTGGCGCCCGGTTCCGTACCGCCGCCGATGGGGTCGAGGATGGCGAAGCGGTCGCCAAGCGTGAAGCATTGCAGCAGCATCGCCGAAGCGAGAGTCCCGTAGTCCGCATAGCTGAGCTTCACCGACTCCGGAATCACCAGCAGCGTCGGCTCGTCCTCGGCCTTGACCACGTCGAGGCCGGCGGTAAGCTCGACCTTGTCGATGAACGGCGTCGCCGTCTTGTACGGGCCCACCGAAACGACGTAGCACTGTCCGCCGCCGTTGTCGAAGAACATCTTCATGCTGTGGTAGAGCAGGTAATCGGGATCCGGACTGGGGGTCGAGAGCAGCTCGGAATCCTTGCCGCCATCGCTGCGGGTCGTGACCTTTATGGCGAGTGGCTGGACGCGCGGCCCGCCGAAGAAGTGTTCGTACTCGGTCATCGAATAGATCTTCGTCGGCTTGAGGAGAAGGTCGTTGGCCGAATCCCTCTGCGCCGTCGCGGTGTAGCCGATGAAGGCGGGAATCGCCGTTTCGACTTCGGCGACGGAGGGCGGGAAGACCTTGATCTCTCTTACATAGACATCTGGCGTGGTGAATGCGGACATGGTTCGAGGCCTCTAGGTTTTAGACACGTGGACCACCAGGTCCGCGGTTGCCGCCGCGGAACTGGGCTGGGGAAGCTGCGCGATGATCACGTCGTTGTTGCGCGCGAGCTGGATGCGCTTGCGCGCCATGCCTTGCCGCGCGACCGGCTGCTGCGAGCGAAACAGGGTCACTCTCGCGTCGCCGCCGCCGAGCTGCGCGACCGGGATTTCGGCCGCGGTGAAGCTGGAGGACGGGATGCGGTCAAAGCCGATCTGCAGCCTCCCGTCGGCGGCAAACCCGGCGTCGCTCACGTCGAGCTGGTTGAACTCGCCGATGGTGTAGTTGCGCGCCACCACATAGTACTTGAGCGTTTCTGCGCGGGCCTGGAACGCAACTTCGAAGGCAGGCGGCGCGCTGTAGAAACCGGCGCCCACCTTGATCTCGACGAGGCAGAACAGTCCCTCGCGCAGGATCTCGGCGTCCTCGGCGTGGACCGGGTCGAGCAGCAGCGTGACAGGCGCCTGGAGCTGGCGCGGATCGGCGCCGGCATTGCGGTAGAGAGGCAGGCCCTCGCCGGGCGGGATGGGCAGTTCGGAAAAGTTGGAGAAAGCGGGATTGAGCAGCTTCAGGCCGAACTGCAGTGTTCGCCCGGCGAACGGCAGGAGCGGCTCGAACTGTGTGCCGCCTTCCTTCTTCTCGAAAAGCAGGTTCAGCCGGTCCTCGCGCGTCTTCGCGAGCACGCGCGAGCCGGCGAGGAACCGCTCGGTCGTGGAAGGGATCCAGAAACCGAAGTCGGGACAGCGCCCGCCGTAGTAGGCGTGCGTGACCTCGAGGGTGAGCAGCGGCGAGAACTCGATCATATGGTCTCGACCGTGGAGCCGATCTTGGTGATCGGCAGCTGGATCGCGGCGGGCTCAATGTCCTGCAGCGCCACCAGGCGCACGCGGTAGAGCGCCGAGGGCAGCTGCTTCGCGCCAACGAAGGCCCACAGCTGGTTCAGCTGCTCGAAGCTGGGCGAGAGCAGGTCGACGCCGAGCTTCTCGATGCGCGAGTCGAGCCCGGCGTAGCGTTCGCGCGTGAACACCGGGTGAGCCTGGAAGAACACAAGCACGTGCGAGAGCTGTCGCAGACCCTGGTCGTACTGCTTGAAGTTCGCCGCGAATAGCAGATGCAGGTTGAGCTTTAGCTCGGGCTCAAGCACGACGTGGCGTCCGTCTGCATAGACGGCCTGCGGCAGCTGCGATTTGAGCGCACGTTCCTCCTCGACGCTGACGAGCGCGACGCCAATCTGGTCCTCCGGGATTGCCCATTTGCCGGCGTCGTTGGCGATGCGCGAGAGCAGCGCGCTGCCGAATGTCGCGCCCGTGCGCGCCAGCAGGTAGGCGTTCAGTTCCTTCGCAAGGAAGTTGACCGCGACGTCCAACATGTCTCTGACCCCTCGCTATCGCACTCATATCCGTAATCCCGCCGGCGTCGTGGTCAAGGCTTATGCATTTCCCGCGAGCCGATTTCGCCCGGCTCACCGAACTCCGCGAGTTGCCGCAGCGCCGCGTCATCGTGGCCACTCGTTCGCCGGAATCTTGCCCGTCCATCGGCGGCAAGAAGCCGTTCGACGATGCCGCAGTCACATAAGGACGCCAGGGCCCGATTTACCTGTTCGACTGAAACATCGTCAGTTGGCGCGAGCCACCATTGGCGAATCCCTTCCGCCGTATCGCATGCGAACGGGTTGTCGCACCAGTAACGCGCCAGCGACTTGACAACCTTTTTCGTGAAAGCATCGAGCACGACCTGACAGACCAAGTTTTTCAACCCGCCCTGACGCAAGCACTGTGCCAGCTGGCGGGCTGATTCAACCGACTGATTATTCAGGGACGAAAATACTGCGCCTGTGCCAGCCCAGGATTTTCCTGTCCAGGCAAGCATGCGTTCTCGCGTGCAGCGATCGGCGGTGAGCCCAGCGCAGCCGGCCTGGGTGGACAAATGCTTCCTGGCAGAGGGATGTTTTTGTCATGGCGGCGACAGTGTTCCGCCAGCGATGAAGGATCAGCAGCGCGGCCCAATCAGTCAGCGAAGAACCAGGAGAAATATCAATGCTGTGAGGCCGACGCCCAATTGAACCGCCCTAATGCCCGGATCAGCCGCGGTCGAAGCGGCGGTACTGGATCGCCTCCGCTACGTGGGCCGCGTTCAGGGCGCGCGCGCCGGCGAGATCGGCGATGGTGCGCGCGACCTTCAGCACGCGGTGATAGCCGCGTGCCGACAAACCCAACTGGCTGATGGCCTGCTTGAGAACGGTCGCGCCGTGCGCATCCGGTGCGCAGTGGCGATCGACTTCGCGGCTGGACAATCCGGTGTTGGGCCGGCCCTGCCGCTTGAGCTGCCGCGCGCGGGCTGCCGCGACTCGCGTGCGTATCGCCGCCGACGCTTCTCCTTCCGCGCCCCGCGTGAGATCCTCCTGGGGCACTTCGGGCACTTCGATCTGCAGGTCGATGCGGTCCAGCAGCGGACCCGAAATCCTGCGCCGGTAGCGCGCGACCTGATCAGGCGTGCAGCGGCAGCGCCCGTTCCGGTGGCCGAGATACCCGCAGGGGCAGGGATTCATCGCGGCCACCAATTGAAACTCCGCGGGGAACTCCGCCTGGCGCGCCGCGCGCGAGACGCTGATGCGCCCCGACTCCAAAGGCTCGCGCAGCACTTCCAGGACCTGGCGGCCGAATTCGGGCAGCTCGTCGAGAAACAGCACGCCATGCTGCGCCATCGAAATCTCGCCCGGACGCGGCAGGCTGCCGCCGCCCACCAGGGCGACGGCGGATGCGGTGTGATGCGGCGCGCGAAACGGCCGCCTGCTCCAGTTCGCGATGTCGAAGCCCGCGCTGCCCAGCGATTGCACCGCCGCGGCTGCGAGCGCCTCCTCCCGTGTCATCGGCGGCAGGATGCCGGGCAGGCGCTCGGCCAGCATGGATTTGCCGGTGCCCGGAGGTCCCACCATGATCAGGCTGTGCCCGCCAGCCGCCGCGATCTCGAGCGCCCGCTTGGCGCGCAGTTGTCCTTTCACCTCGACCAGGTCGGGATGGCAGCAACCGTTCACCGCGGGACGCTCGGTACAGCGCGGGAGCGGTGCGCGACCCGCGAGGTGAGCGCACACTTCGAGTAGCGATCGCGCCGGATAGACGGTCGCCTCCTCGACCAGCGCCGCTTCACGTGCATTCGCCTCGGGCAGCACGAAAGCGCGCCGCGCGCGGGCGGCCGACAGCGCCATGGCCAGCGCGCCGCGGACGGGCCGCAGTTCGCCGGTCAAGGCAAGCTCGCCGGCAAATTCGCAGCCGGCCAGTAGCTCCGCCGGCAACTGCTCCGAAGCCGCCAGGATGCCGAGCGCGATCGGCAGGTCGAAACGGCCCGACTCCTTCGGCAGGTCGGCGGGCGCGAGGTTGACGGTGATGCGCCGCGCCGGGAACTCGTAGCGCGCATTCTGCAGTGCGGCGCGCACGCGGTCCTTCGCCTCCTTCACCTCGGCTTCCGGCAGCCCGACGATGGTGAAGCTCGGCAGACCGTTGGCAAGATGCGCCTCCACCGTTACCGGGGACGCCTCCATCCCCGCCAGCGCGCGGCTGTGGACGACAGCGACCGACATGGCCCAGCCCCCTCCAGGCTGTGGTTGATGACGCTACTAACGGATGAAGCCCGCGTCAGGACGACGCGGTGGGAAGAGAAAGGCGTGATAGGTGATAAGTGATAGGTGATGGGAGCCGGGCCCCGCGCGAGCGCGGGAGTCTTATCACCTATCACCCATCACTTGTCACGCTTCTCCAGTTCGGAGAGCTTCGCCTCCAGTTCCTGGAGCCTGGCGCGGGTACGCGCCAGCACTTCGCGCTGCACGTCGAACTCCTCGCGCGTCACCAGGTCGAGGCGGCCGAATGCGGAAGCGAGCAGCGCGCGCAGGTTTTTCTCCAGGTCGGCGGCCGGGCCGCGCGCGAGGATATCCTTCATCTTGCGGTCGATTTCTTCGAACAGGTTCTGGCTGGTCATGTAATCCCCGGTGGTGGTCCTCCCAATTCTCCTATAACCGGCGCTTCGGCATGCACCAGCCGCGAAAAAATGCGGCGGAAGACTGGCTTACGACACCCGTACGCGGCCTTAGGTGCGCACCGCCCCAACTTGGTGCGGGCGCCTTCCGGGGGGCACTGAAGTAGTGCGAAGCCGTGAGGGTCGCTCCCACGCCTTCACTATATATTATTGATTTATATAATATATTCGTCTGGCACGGTCTATGCTGAACTGCGCTGCGCAATATTGCAGATTTGCTAACCAAAAGGGGTAACCATGTTCAAGAAAGCACTCGTGGCAACAGCAGTCGCAGCAACGTTGGCGCCGGCTATCGCTACCGCGGCCGAATCCTCACCACATACGCTGACTGGTAACTTCGGCTTCTTCAGCCAGTACATATTTCGCGGGCTGAACCAGACCGACGAGGAGCCGGCCCTCCAAGGCGGCTTCGACTACAGCCACGCCAGCGGCTTCTACCTCGGCACCTGGGCTTCCAACGTCAGTGTGCTGCGCGATACGAACTTATATAGCTCAGGCGGCAGTATGGAGTGGGACTTCTACGGCGGCTACAAGGGCACCTTCGGCAAGTCGGATTTCGGCTACGACGTGGGCTTGCTCCAGTACTGGTATCCCGGCACCGCAGCGCCCGGCGCGAACAAGGCCGACACGCTGGAAGTCTACGGCGCGATCACGTGGAAGTGGCTGAGCGCCAAGCTGTCCTACGCGCTCAGCGACAAGGTGTTCGGCGTGGGGAATGCCGACGGTACCTACTACCTGGACCTGTCAGCGAACATCCCGCTGGCCGACAAATTCGCCCTGCAGTTGCACTACGGCGACCAGAAGTACACCGGTAACACGGGAGGAGTCAACAATGACTCCTTCGCTTCCTACTCGGACATAAAGATCGGCGTGACCTACTCGCTGCCGAAAGATTTCACCGTCGGTGCTTTCTATACCGACACGAGCATGGACTCGACGGCAAAAAGTTTCTACACGAATGCGTCCGGCCGTTTCATTGGCAACGACACGTTCACGGTCTTCATCCAGAAAACCTTTTAACGACGCCGCACGGGGCCGGCCTCACGGCCGGCCCTATTTTCACAGGGGGAACCCGAATGAAACTTGTTACTGCAATCATCAAGCCGTTCAAGCTTGACGAAGTACGGGAAGCGCTGTCCGCCGTCGGCGTGACCGGCGTCACCGTCACCGAGGTCAAG
>Ga0184629_10000236_pt1 | contig 24551 bp, 20 predicted proteins | sample PLM4_32_b1_FD_133158 | JGI IMG/M metagenome (GOLD analysis project Ga0184629, IMG submission 133158) | Groundwater sediment microbial communities from an aquifer in East River, Colorado, USA - PLM4_32_b1 | ecosystem: Environmental > Terrestrial > Soil > Riparian zone | place: USA: East River...
ATAATTAAATCACTGCTGATTTTTGACATTGCCACCGATAAGCTTTTAAGTGCAGAGGAATACATCACAAATCCTTGCATACTAGAAGTTGCAGCAATTAAATCTGGACTTAACACCATCGGTTTTCCTGTAATTTTAGCCAAATGAACAGCACATTTCTCTGCATATCCAGGCGTAGCCGTAATTCCTGTACCAATAGCGGTAGCCCCCATATTTTCTTCATATAAATAGGCTTCACTTTTGTGTAAACCTTCAATTTCGGCATCAAGCTGGTAACCGAATGCATGAAACTCTTGCCCAAGTGTCATAGGTACAGCATCTTGACCTTCGGTACGTCCCATTTTCAATATTTTATTAAATTCATCCCCTTTTTTATGAAAAGCATCTGAAAGCAACTTTGCCTCTTTCATTAGTTTATCATTGTGCAATAATAACGCAACATGAATAGCTGTTGGATAAACATCATTTGTGGATTGTCCCATGTTTAAATCATCATGGGGTTCTATAAATTTATACTCCCCTTTTTTATGGCCACTTAATTCAAGAGCAATATTTGCCAATACTTCATTAGCATTCATATTAGCTGATGTTCCTGCGCCGCCTTGATAGAGATCTACTAGAAACTGGTCATGATATTTTCCGTCAATCACGGCCTGACATGCTTTTTCGATTGCTTCAAGCCTATCTTTTTTCATGCTACCCACATCAGCATTTGCACGAGCTGCGGCTAATTTCACCATAGCGTAGGCTCTTACATAATCAGGATAAAAATTTGTTTTTACTCCACTTACCTGAAAATTTTCCAATGCTCTAGCGGTCTGCACTCCATAATAGGCATCAGCTGGAATTTGTTTCTCTCCAAGTAAATCTTTTTCAGTTCGGAACTGAGAATAGGAATTGTATCCAAAAAAAAGCAATGAGATTAATATTAAAGTTTTTTGTTTATTTTTCATTAGTTTCGTTTTTTAGTTGTTAATACGTATGGTTCGAATCTGTTTTAATTTTAAATAAACTCTTAAGAGGTAATAAATTTAGGATTGATTAAATTTTCTAGTGAATAAATCTCTTCCCATTTATCTTGAGAAATTAATTTCCGTTCAACAACTACAATTTCATGCACACTTTTTCCAGTTTTTAAGGCTTCTCCAGCAATACTGGCACTTTCCTCGTATCCTAAAATTGGGTTCAATTGAGTTACAATTCCAATGCTATTCATCACCATATTATAACAATGTTTCTCATTTGCAGTAATGCCATTGATACACTTATCAATTAAAGTTTCAATAGCATTCGATAAATAATCTAAGGAGGTAAACATTGCAAAAGCTATTACAGGTTCCATTACGTTCAATTGTAGCTGACCAGCTTCTGCTGCCATAGTCACAGTTAAATCTTGACCGATAACATAAAAACAGGTTTGATTCACTACTTCTGGAATAACAGGATTTACTTTTCCCGGCATTATTGAAGAACCAGGCTGACGTGCCGGTAAATTAATTTCATTAAAACCTGTTCTTGGTCCCGAACTCAACAATCTTAAATCGTTACAAATTTTTGAGACTTTAACAGCAGTTCGTTTTAATGTTCCCATTATTTGAACATAAGCACCTGTATCAACAGTTGCTTCAATTAAATCCGGTGATAATGTTAAAGGAATTCCAACCTCTTTGGCTAAATAATTGACACAAATTTCCGGGTATCCTTCTGGTGCATTTACTTTGGTCCCAATTGCAGTGGCTCCCATATTTATTTCTAAAACTAAACTTTGGGCATCTTTTATTCTTCTAATGTCCTCGCCGATTGTGGTAGCATAAGCATGAAATTCTTGTCCTAAAGTCATAGGAACAGCGTCTTGCAATTGAGTACGTCCCATTTTTAAAACTCTATTAAATTCTTTTCCTTTGGCAGTAAAAGCAATTTCTAGATTTTCTAACATTTTAATAAAGTGATTCATCTTTAGATAAAGGGCAATTCTAAAAGCAGATGGATAAGCATCATTGGTAGATTGAGAACAATTCACATGATTGTTGGGATGCAGGAAGTTATACTCCCCTTTTTTGTGTCCTAAATATTCCAACCCTATGTTTGCAATTACTTCATTCGCATTCATATTAACAGAGGTACCAGCTCCTCCTTGTATTAAATCACTAACAAATTCTTCAACAAATTTACCTGCAATAAGCTGATCACTTCCATAACAAATCGCTTCAGCAATTTTTGCATCCAGAGCACCACAGTCTTTGTTTGCCATAGCTGCCGCTTTTTTTACATATCCCAAAGCCTTTATAAACAAAGGCTCTCTTGAAATTGGAATTCCAGTAATATTAAAATTCTCTACGGCTCTAAAAGTTTGTATTCCATAATACAAATGATCTGGAATATCCAATTCCCCTAAAAAATCGTGTTCTTTTCTTGTTGGCTTCATAATAAACTGAGATTGTTTTATTGTTTTTTTTAATCGACTTTTTATTTTTTTAATTAATTCATCAGAGAAACTATAACTGGCCCCCAAGCAGTCAAAAGTATATTACCCAAAGCATAAGGAATTGTATATCCCAAAACCGGAAATTTACTGGCCGATGCATCTTGAATTGCTTTTAGCCCAATTGTTGATGTCCCCGCGCCAGTTTGAGCACCCAATAAAATAATTGGATTCATTTTTAGAATATATTTCCCAAAAAACAATCCAATAATATGCGGAACTATGGCAACAACTAAACCAGCCAAAACAATACTAAACCCCATTTCTTTAAGTCCTGATATAAAAGTTGGACCAGCTGCCAAACCAACAAGACCAATAAATGTGGCTAATCCAACATTGTCAAAAATCCATAAAGCAGCTTCCGGAATACTTCCGAATATAGGTGTTCTTGAATGTAGCCATCCAAAAACCAATCCCATTACCAATGCACCACCACTAGTAGTTAACGTAATTGAGATTCCGAAAATAGTAATTGAAAGTAGTCCAAAGAGTCCTCCTAAAACAATACCTAATCCTAAAAATACGATATCTGTAGCTGAACTAAGTCTATCCAAATACCCAATTTCTTTGGCCGCTTTTTCTATTAAAACCATTTTACCAGTAACTTTCAAAACATCTCCTCTTTGTAAAACAGTATTTAAATTAAAAGGAATTTCTTGATATTCTCTAGTAATCTTATCCAGCATCACTCCATTTCCAAAGCGATTTCGCAATTGCCCTATTGTATTTCCGGCAATGTCTTTATTTGTTATTGTTATGTCCATATGGGCTAATGGAAATTTCAATAATTCTTCATCTAAGACTTCTGGTCCTATGTTCAAAAGACTATTCAGAATAATACCATGTTGAGCCATAATTACCAATACATCGTCTTTATTGATAATTGTATTTGGCATTGGCTCAACCAATTCATTATTATGTCTCATCCTTTGAATGATGAACCTTAGATCCTTATTGTTCTTCTCAAATTCTGTAATGGTCATCCCAATCCATTTCTCATTGGTAATTTGATAGGCTCTAATAATCCATCGTTGATAGGCCGATTGTATGCCCGGTTCGTGCTCTGTTTCACCAGTTAGCGTTTGGCTTAATTTCTCACTTTCTTCTATTAAATTAATCCCCAATAATTTTGGAGCAATTGTAGTTAAGAAGAAAACAAAAGAAGTTGCGCCTATAAGATATGTTACAGAATACGCGACGGGCATGTGGTTTATTAATCGTGCTTTTTCAATTTCAGCAATTGGAAGTTTATTAATTGTTTCGGAAGCGGTACCTATCAGTGTCGATTCCGAAAAAGCACCTGCCAAAAGTCCAGCCGCAGTTCCGGTATCATAGCCAAAGAGTTTAGAAATTCCGAAAGCTATTAGCAAACAAGAAACACAAATAACTACCGTTAACATCAATTGGGGGAATGCATTTTTCTTGAGACCTTGAAAAAATTGAGGCCCCACTTTATAGCCTGTAGCGAAAAGAAAAAAATCAAAGAAAATGATTTTTACGATAGAAGGAACTTCAATATCTAATTGCCCTATCAAAACTCCAGCAAACAAAGTTCCTAGGACAACCCCAATTTTAAAAGTACCAATTTTGATATGTCCCAATGCAAAGCCAAATGCAAGTGTTAAAAAAACCGCTAATTCAGGATGCTCTTGCAATATAATTGTAAAACTTGTCATAGTAATTGAAATTAAATTTATAAAAAATAAATTAAACCAAATAACTAACATTCAATACTTTAAAACGGGGAATTTTAAATTAACATTAAATTTAATGTAAAAATATAGATATTTTTAGAAAAAAACATATCCTTTTTTTATTTATATTGAATACAAACAATACAAATAACAACAAAATCAATTAAACAATAACGATTAAGAATTACAGAAATAATCAAACATATTGCCCTTTTTTCTGCTAATTAAAAGTATTCTTAACATACTTTTAATTGAACACCGCGTTACCTTTTTCAATTAAATGAATTTGTATTTTTATATTCAAAAAAAAACTTACTTATACTTTGGAATATACATTTTGCTTTTTATGAAATCACTAATATTATTAGGTCTTTCAACACCCGCCAATCCACTTTTGAAAATATCTTCGGCTACCCTAATAGCTACCGCAATGGATACTTTCAAAATATCATTTACATTTGGATAGATTAATCCGTTTTCAAAATCATCTTGAGTTACTTGTTCGGCCACGACTTCAGCGGCAGTCAAGAGCATGTCATCTGTCACCCTTTTGGCTTCTGTTGCAAAAATAGCCAAACCTAAAGCTGGAAAAATAAATACATTATTTCCTTGTCCCGGCGTAAACTTTCTTCCTTGATAGTCTACTGGAGCAAATGGACTACCGCTGGCAAAAATTGCCTTCCCTTTACTCCATGTATAAGCTTGCTCTGCCGTACACTCAGAATGCGAGGTTGGATTGGAATACGGAAAAATAATAGGTCGCTCATTTACGGCACTCATATTTTCGATAACCTGTTGATTAAATGCTCCACCCATGGTACTTACCCCTACAATAGCTGTGGGTTTGATTTTTAATATTGCTTCGGCAAAATTATCCGAAGGTTCACAATCATGGGCAAATTGCAATTGATGGTCTACAAGATCTTTTCGGCTGCTGACCAATAGTCCATTCACATCAAACATCCAAATTTGCTTTAAGGCTTCTTCACGAGTTAATCCATCTCTTTGAAATTTTTTGACCAACATATCGGCTATTCCAAATGCAGCTGCTCCTGCGCCCAAAAATAAAAAACGTTGGTCTCTAAATGATTTTTTCATCAACCTACTTATAGAGATAAACCCTGCAGTGGCAATGGCTGCCGTTCCCTGAATATCATCATTAAAAGTACAAACTTCATCTCTATAAGTATTCAAAATACGAATAGCATCTACTCCCGGAAAGTCCTCCCATTGAATACATATTTTTGGAAAAACTTCATTCATGGCAACTACAAAAGCTTCAACGAAATCATCAAATTCTTTTCCTCTAATTCTTTTACATTTTAAACCCGGGTAAAGTGGGTCATTCAAAAACTCTTCATTATTGGTACCTACATCCAAAACAATAGGCAATGTATGTTCTGGTGGAACTCCTCCGCAACTGGTATATAAAACCAATTTCCCAATGGGTATTCCTATACCAAAAATACCTAAATCACCCAATCCTAATATACGACCGCCATCGGTCACAACAGTAAATCGAACATCTTTTTCGGGCCAATTTTTCAGAATCTCTTTTATATGATCTTTTTGACTGATGGAAATATACAAACCCCTTGGTCTTCGTGCCACTTGTCCAAATTTTTGACAGGCTTCACCAACAGTAGGCGTGTAAACCAATGGTAAAAATTTTGCAGGTTCACTGGTGATTGTTTTGAAAAACAAAGTCTCATTGTTTTCCAACAATTGCATCAGGAAAATGTATTTGTTTATGGGTTTTTCAAAATTTTCCAATTGTTCTTGAACACGTAGTATTTGTGTTTCCATGGTTTCAACTGCATCTGGCAGCATTCCTTCCAATCCATATTTTACTCTTTCTTCCTGCGTAAAAGCTGTTCCCTTATTGAGCCGTGGATTACGTAAAATCGAATAACCAGTATTTTCATCCATTTTTAATATGTTATAAAAATTAGTTTACTATTATGATTTTATTCAAACTTTTCTTATCCCTGTCCCAAATAATTATACATCATTTATCCTTGTTCTTAATAAGAAAACCCTTTTATTAAAGAAATATATTATTCTAAAAATAAAATTAATACTTCTGTTTTAATGATATAAATATGCTACAACACTCAAAGCTAAACAATTAAATCCTAATTACAAATTAATCTTCTTACATTTAAATTTCATAAAAACACTGCTCTAGAAATATTTTAAAAAAAAGGAATCCGCTAATTCACAAAACAAAATATTTAGATTTACTTAGAACTGACTCTTTCAAACAAATTAGACTTCTATCGAGACACCAATTCAATTTATTTTTACAGCCAATCTTTATCCTTTCCAATAAAAAAAGAACACAAGAGTTCAGTTCAAAAAAAATCATTCATCGCCAGAATTGACTGGTCCTTTTGGCACATTATGTTTTATAGCTGAATTAAGATAAAAAAACAATCGTATGGTATGGTTCATATCGTATTGATAGCCCGAGTATTTTTGCTGATATACATTCATATACCCCAAATCAAAACTCCATTTAGGATTTATATTTTGTTTGATCCCTATAAACAATCTGTTTTGATCGAATGTATTATAGACTACTTCTTGACCAAATTGAATTAAAATTTCATCTGATACAACCAGTAAAGGCCAGTTTTTATTAGTGAATATCGGTATATTAAAACTTGCCAAATACCGCACTCTATCAGTAAAGCGCAATTCCCCCGTAGGTTCATCATTGGCCATTTTTTCTTGCCATCTTTGCTCATTACGCAATCTTTGAACTATACCCACTTTCCCAACCTTTGTATTTAACTGCGCTTGTTGGTATATTCTATTTTCATCAGCGTATGTTGACCATCCTTCTTTCGTAGGAGCCAACCACATATGGGCATATCCGCCAGTCAAAGAGACTGTTGAATTGGGTATATAAGAAATACCCCCTCTTAAGAAATAAAAATTATTACTTTCAAAAAATCCATTTTCTCTGACATGAAAGTCAGCAACTATTCCCCAATGGTCACTGAACTTAGTCATCGTGTTCAAGGAAACCCAAGTTTGGACTTGTTGATTCACTTCTTTTGTTGTAGCCGCCTGGCCAAATAATAAAAAGGGAAATAATAAAACTAGAATTTTAGATATATTTTTCAAAATCATTAGAAGATTAAATCAGAAAAAATAACACTGACTAAAATTAATTAAAAAAAGAATATAAACTTTATCTTGTAAAATTACTTTTCCATTTGCTCAATGAATATGATTTTTATCATCTTGATGAAGAATAAAAATATAAAAAAATAGAATTTTTCCATATAAAAAAACGCTCTACAACAAAAAAACATACTAAAGCCAAAATCTATAAACAAAGACTGCATTGAGCATGAAAGCCGTATTATTATTATTTTAAAAAAATCTGGTTTGCCATCTAAAAGCATCATTATTCTTTACCCTAATTTATACTTTTTTGAATTATGTTGATTTCTTAAGAAGTAAATTATCCTAAATAAAATACATTTGCAAACTAAACACCTCCATAAAAAATGAAATTAAAATTTTTATATTTATTTCTACTGTATACTATAGCGATTCAATCCCAAACCAAACTTCTTTCTTGGAATCTGGAAAATTTTGGAAAATCTAAATCCGATACTGAAATTAGCTTTATCGCCAATACCTTAAAGGACTATGACATTGTTGCCATTGTAGAAGTTGTTGCGGGCAATGGTGGAGCGCAAGCGGTGGCGAGACTGGCAGACGAACTCAACCGAAAAGGCAGCAAATGGGATTATAGTATTAGTGACCCTACCAGTGGGACAACGGGTGTGGAGCGCTATGCTTTTGTTTGGAAAACAAATGCTGTTAAACTAAAAGGAAAGCCTTTCTTAGAACAGAAATATGAAAATGAAATTGATCGAGAACCCTATTTAGCCACTTTCGAACAAAGAGGAAAATCTTTTACCGTGGCAGCTTTTCATGCTGTACCCAAAAGCAAACATCCTGAAACAGAGATTAAGTATTTCAAATTTTTACCCTCCGCCTATCCTACATTGAATATCATTTTTGTAGGCGACTTCAATTGCCCTCAATCGAATGTGGTTTTTACTCCTTTAAAAAATTTGGGATACAAATCAATATTACAAAATCAGAAAACATCTTTAAAACAAAAATCTAAAGGAAACGAATGCTTAGCTTCTGAATATGATAATCTATTTTACAATACTTCAAAAATAAAAACAAAAAATGCGGGTGTCATTTCATTTTATAAAAGTTTCAATTCGCTAAAAGAAGCGAGACAGATTTCAGATCACATTCCTATTTGGTTTGAATTTTCTTTGAATTAATTATCTAAATAAAAAAACAGCTGACCTGTTTCAAAAACGGATCAGCTGTTGATTTATATTTATCTATTGAATCCCAAATTTATTTGGGACGGGTGCTATTATAAAAATTCTCTAGGTTTTTTGTTTTTTCTTTCTGGCGGCGGGAAACAAAACATTATTCAAAATTAATCGATACCCTGGAGAATTGGGGTGCAAGTCTAAAACTGTTGCGGGATCCCCAACCTGATGTTGAAAATCTTCAGGATCATGGCCACCATAAAAAGTAAACATTCCTTTCCCTTTTTCGCCGTGAATGTACCGCGCTTCTCCATTAATCTCGCAAGCACCCATTATCAAAACATTCGATTTTATTAACTCTGGATCAAATGATGTAGTTTGTCCCATAAATCCTTTGATCAATTGAGTATGATTTTGACACAGCATACTCGGAATAAAATCCCATTTTGCCGAAAAATCCATCAAAGTAAAATAATCTTTATCCATTGGAATTTTTCTTTTCAAGGTCATATCAATATCCGAAAACTCATATTGTTCAGGTCTTCTTTCTAATATAAAATCCTTGAAAGCAAATGAGTTTTTGTAGTTTAATTTCGATTGATAGTTGGCCTCACTGGGATCGCCGTCAAACATGGGTTCGCAAATATCGACTCCATCTGCTGACAAAGCAATATCAAAACTATCCGTAGCAGAACACATGGCGAATAAAAAGCCTCCTCCTATCACAAAATCCCGTATTTTTTTGGCAACAGCCCCTTTTTCTTGTGAGACCTTTTCGTAACCCAATTTTTTAGCCAAAGCCTCAGCGTCTCTCTTTTGATCTATATACCAAGGAACATTTTTATAAGCTCCATAAAACTTACCATATTGTCCTGTATAATCTTCGTGATGCAAATGCAACCAATCATAAAGCAGCAATTGATCACTTAATACTTCTTCATCATATATGGGAGTAAACGGGATTTCGGCATAGGTTAAAACCAGTGTTACGGCATCGTCCCAAGGCTGTTTGCCTTTGGGAGTGTAAACTGCTATTTTTGGTGCTTTCTCAAGTATGACCGTCTCCATGTTTTGGGAAGGACTGGATATTTCATTTAGAAGACTAACTTCTTCTCCATCCGAAATCACCTCAAAGCTCACCCCTCGAATCTGGCATTCTTTACGGATTTCCTCGGCATCGGGCAACAAAAAAGAACCGCCACGGTAATTGAGCAACCAGCTCGCTTTGTAGTTTTTGGCTAGACACCAATAGGTGATTCCATACGCTTTAAGATGATTTTGCTGCGTAGTTTCATCCATTGGCAACAAAATAAACGAAGCTTTGGCAGTTATGGAAATTAGAAAAATGAATATATAAAAGGCTCTTTTGTGAATCATTATAAAAACTATTTTAAAGCAAAGATAAATGGAAGATCCTTCCTTTGATCTTTTATAGTAAAGCAAATTAAAACAATTTTAAAAATCCCCTTTATATATCAATCGATACTATTTCATTTTGAATGGCATAAACCACCAAACCAGCAATATTTCTCGATTCGGTTTTGAGTAATAAATTATTTCTGTGCCCTTCAACCGTTCTAGGACTAATAAAAAGTTTTTCGCCAATTTCAATGGTGCTTTTTTGTTTACAAATTAATTGCAATACTTCAAGTTCTCGAGTCGTAATAAAATTAGTGTCAAAACTGCATTTTGATTTTTTATTTGTGACTATATCATCCTGAATAATATCCATGATATAGTCTGTATAATAAAACCCTTTTGTCGCTACTTCATTGATGGTAGTCAGTAATTCTTGTGGCGTGGCATTTTTAATTAAATAAGAAACAGCTCCCACATCAATCATATTGGCTACAAACGATTTAGAATCATAACTGGTTAAAGCAATGATTTTTATATCCGAAAAATCTCTATGTATAATCTTGGTTGCTTCTATTCCATTGAGTAATGGCATTTTAAGATCCATGATGATAATATCGGGTTTGGCATTATTACCTTTAAGGAATTCCAATAATTCGATCCCATCTGAAGCTTCAAAAACTATTTCAATATTTTTTTCTCTTGCCAACAAAAAAGAAATTCCTTTCCTGAAAAGGACTTCATCATCAACCAAAATTATTTTAATAGTTTCCTTCATAAATTAAAAATTAAAAATAGCGGACATTCCATTGTTCAAAGCTGATTCTAAAATAAGATTACCATCGAGAATAGTAATTCTACTTTCAATGTTTCGCATTCCTAATCCCTTATTATTTTCTATTTTTTTCATATCAAAACCAATTCCATTGTCCGAATAAACACATTTTTTTTCACTTTTTATTTCATCAAAAAGAATTGAAATGACCGAAGCTTTTCCGTGTTGTATCGAATTAGTAATCAACTCTTGTAAAATTCTAAAAACATGAATATGCTTTTCATTCTCTTTAAAATCAAACTTTACTTTATTTTCATATTGAACCACTAAAGATTCATTACTGTTTAACGATGTACATAATTCCTCGATACCAGCATGAAGCCCAAATCTTTCTAAAACTGGGGGTAATAAACTATGGGTTATTCTTCTTGAACTAGCTAATGCTTTTGAGGTATAATCGATAATAGTTTTGGTGATTTCTGCCATGTCTTGTGCGGACAAATTAGGCGTATTGAGCAGATGACAATTCAGTGAAACAACATTCAATTTTGAGCTTATATCATCGTGTAAGTCTTGGGCAATACGCTTTCTATCTGTTTCTAATGTATGAATTACAGCAGATAACTGCCTGTTTTTACGGGAAATTTCTAAATCATTGAGTTCTAATTTTTTTTCCATATTTATTTCTTTTTATAAAGAATGAATATCAACTCTCTTGCTTAAAAAAAACTAATCAGCGTCTTCAATTAACTAATAAAACCATAAAACGACGGATTAATCTCCTTGATTTTAATAACAAACACAATATTTAGTCGTCTTTTTACGACTTTTAAAACAAATATAAAATATAATTCGCCATTTTCATAATAAAACACAAATTCAATAGCTACTAAATCTACATTTTTATTAAACCAATGAATAATCAAATGGATATCCGTTTCAAATATCTTTTATCAATCAATCTCTAGTTGAAAAAAAATGACCTTACTGCAATAACAATACCATTTTATAACAAACCTTCTTTACTAAGAAAAGTTTTAAAAAAAAAGATTACGCTTTTTAAAGTAAAAAACATAAATAGGAATTATTCCAAAAAAAAACAAATCAAAAAAAAATTCCTGATTTGTTTTAAAAAATAACATCGATGTTTTTTTGACAACATCAATATTCGAATATACATAACTACCCAAACAGCTCACTTTACTGTAAGGATATACTAAAATTAAAATGGTACATCGCCATCATCATCGTCATCATTATTAAAATTACTTCCAAAAGCCTCATTTGCCGATGGAAGATTTTTGGTTACAAAATGATTATCATCATGATTCATGCTCGAAGGCAAATCATCATAGCCACCGCTGTAATCTTCTAAATTATCAAATCGACCCAGATGACCGATAAACTTCAAACGAACGTTTTCTATACCACCATTTCTGTGTTTGGCAATCATTATTTCTGCTTGTCCAGCAGTTGGAGATGCTTCATCATCATCCCATTCGTCAATTTTATAATATTCGGGACGGTATAAGAACGATACAATATCGGCATCTTGCTCAATCGCTCCCGATTCACGAAGATCCGAAAGTAAAGGTCTTTTGCTTGATCCACGTGTTTCAACGGCACGCGACAACTGAGAAAGTGCAATTACCGGAACATTCAATTCCTTGGCCAATGCTTTTAAATTTCGAGAAATCGTCGAAATTTCCTGCTCTCTATTTCCACCACCTTTTCCGTTTCCTCCGGCGGTCATCAATTGCAAATAATCAACAATGATAATTTTAATTCCGTGCTGTGAAACCAAACGTCTTGCTTTTGCCCTTAAATCAAAAATAGATAAGGAAGGGGTATCGTCTATATAAAGCGGGGCTTTTTCCAAATTCTTCACTTTGGTACTCAATTGTTCCCACTCGTGTTTCTCCAATTTTCCGGTACGTAACTTTTCTGATGATAATCCTGTTTCGGAAGAAATCAACCTAGTAATCAACTGTACCGATGCCATCTCCAAAGAGAATAAAGCTACGGGATGTCCATAATCTATAGCCATATTTCGAGCCATCGATAATACGAAGGCGGTCTTTCCCATCGCTGGTCTGGCCGCTATAATAATCAAATCACTGGGTTGCCAACCCGAAGTTAATTTATCTAATTTATCAAAACCAGTTGCCACACCACTTAATCCTTCCTGACCAGCAATTTCTTCGATTCTTTTTTTTGCCTGCAACACTAAACTTTGGGCTGTTTCAGAACTTCTCTTTATATTCCCTTGGGTTACTTCATATAATTTGGATTCGGCTCTATCCAGCAAATCAAAAACATCGGTAGTTTCATCATACGATTCTTCGATAATCTCGGAAGAGATTCGGATCAAACTGCGCTGAATAAATTTTTGAAGAATGATTCTGGAGTGAAATTCAATATGCGCGGATGAGGAAATCTTTTGCGTAAGCTGAATTAAGTAAAAATCGCCACCAGCAAGATCCAGTTTTGCATTTTTTCGGAGTTGAGCCGAAACTGTTAATAAATCTATAGGTTGCGTATCGGTAAACAATTGTACAATGGCTTCAAAAATATGCTTGTGTGCTTCTTTATAGAAAGCATCCGGTTGCAGAATATCAATTACCTCATCTACCCCTTTTTTATCAATCATCATTGCCCCTAGTACAGCCTCTTCCAAGTCTAATACTTGAGGGGGTAATTTTCCTTTTTCAAGGTTTATTATAGTTGTTTTATCCACCTTAATTGGACTTATATTCTTAAAGTTTTCCATGTAGCGAAAGTAACTAAAATTCTAAAAAAACAACTATTGAGTTATTACAATTAATTGTTTATAAGTACTTGTTTTTTGTTTATAACCAAAAAAAAATCCGAAACGGTAAGGCTTCGGATTAAGATTAAGAACGTAAGATTTTACTCTTTAAACTCACCCATTTTACAGTATTTATCCATTCTTTGGGCTATTAATTCCGCTGTTGATAAATCTTTGAGTTCATTGTATCCTTTCATGATATATTGTTCCACCGTAGTAAAAGTAGTCTCTCTATCGTAGTGTGCTCCGCCTAGAGGTTCTGGAATAATATCGTCTACTAATTTTTGTTTTTTCATGTCGGCAGAAGTCAGCTTCAGTGCTTCGGCAGCTTGCTCTTTGTAGTCCCAACTTTTCCATAAAATGGAAGAACAAGATTCTGGGGAAATTACAGAATACCAAGTATTTTCAAGCATATAAACGCGATCTCCAACTCCTATTCCCAATGCTCCACCAGAAGCACCTTCACCTACAATAACTGAGATAATAGGCACTTTAAGACGAACCATTTCGAATATATTTCTAGCAATAGCTTCTCCTTGTCCGCGTTCTTCGGCTTCAAGTCCCGGATAAGCCCCAGGAGTATCGATTAAAGTAACAACCGGAATACCAAATTTCTCCGCCATTTTCATCAAACGCAATGCTTTTCTATATCCTTCTGGATTTGCCATTCCAAAATTTCTATATTGACGCGTTTTTGTATTAAATCCTTTTTGTTGACCAACAATCATAAAAGATTGTCCACCTATTTTTCCTAAACCACCAATCATGGCTTTATCGTCTTTAAAACCTCTATCGCCGTGTAGTTCTAAAAAAGTTTCCCCACACAATCCTCTGATATGGTCTAACGTATAAGGTCTGCTAGGATGTCTTGATAACTGTACACGTTGCCAAGCCGTTAGGTTTCTATAAATTTGTTTTTTGGTTTCTTCCAATTTTTTGTTGATTTGCTTACAAGTATTCGTAACATCAACATCTGATTCTAGACCAATAACAACACATTTATCTAATTGCTCTTCAAGTTCTTTTATCGGAAGCTCAAAATCTAAATATTCCATAGTATTTGTGCGGTTTTATTATTGTTTTTATTTTTTAATTTGGAACTGCAAATATAAAATTTAATATCGTTCAAAAAGTTTTTTTTTATTTAAGTATAAAAAAAGACACTCTTAACCCGATTTAATCTTTCAATTTATCTTCTTTCCTATAATGTTTGATTATTCCATTTAAGATAACCGTAATCACGATTATGACGGCGCCGATGTAAAACTCGGTGCTCATTTTTTCTTTCCCCCCAATGATGAAAAAAGCCAAAATTATACCATAAACCGGCTCCAAATTGGTCGTTAACATTACCGTATAAGGAGAAAGTTGTCTCATTACTTTAACCGAAGCCGTAAAAGCATAAGCCGTACATATTGAAGCTAAAATCAAGATTAAAACCCAATTTTTTGGTGTTAATATAAAACGGTCAATTGTGAATTTACCTTGAACTAAAAAATAGAGCGTGATAAAGGTAAAACCGGCCAAAAATTCATAAAAAGAGATTATTGACGGATCATGATCTTCAATTAATTTGCCGTTCATTAAAGTAAACAAAACGCCCAGAATTATGGAAACCAAGGCCAATAGCATTCCGTTCAAATAATTAATTTCGACTTGCATAATCAGCCCTAAACCGGCTATAATGATTAACCCGAAGAAAACTTCATACCACAGCACTTTTCGTCCATAAAATATGGGTTCCAGTAGGGAAGCAAAAAAAGCTCCCAATGAGAACACCGATAAGGTTATGGAAACCGTTGAAATTTTTATGGCTTCAAAAAAGAAGACCCAATGCAAGGCGATTAATAAACCGACGAGAACCAGCTTTACAAAAGATTTGGGCGATACACTAAACGATTTCTTTTTAATGCCAATAAAAGCAGTCAGAAAAATAGCAGCGAAAAACATTCTATACCAAACCAAAAAATCAGCTGGAATCGTTATTAAAGCCCCCAAAATGGCTGTAAAACCCCAAATGAACACTATTAAATGTAAATTAAGGTAACTTTTTAAATTATCGTTTGGCATTGCGTAATAAGTAAATGGCTAAAATTCCGAAAACAATGTTTGGCAACCAAACTGCCAACAAAGGTGAAAATGAAGATTTCTCTGCCAGTACCCCAAAAATTTTGTCAAAAAACACAAAAGAAAAAGCTACGGCAATTCCAATGGCCAGATTGGCTCCCATCCCACCTCTTCGTTTCATAGAAGATACAGAAACGGCAATAATCGTAAGGATAAACGCTGAAACGGGAACACTATATTTTTTATACAAAACAACCAGGTAAACATTAATATTAGAGGATCCCCGCTTCCTTTCTTTATCAATAAAAGCGTTTAGTTTCCCTAAGCTCAAGGTTTCGGCAATATAAACCACTGGTGCCAAATCCTCCAGATCAAAACTAAATTTCATCTTTTTCTCTGGTGATTTTTCAATCTTGTCTCCCAATGGCTCAATTGTTCTTTTTGTATAATCATACAATGAATATGTTTTATCTTTTGGATTCCATTTGATTCTACTGGCAGTAATTTTATACTCTAATTTTTCTTTTTTAAAGTGCTCCAACGAAAAATTAAAAGCCATTTTAGACTCATTATTAAAACTATTCACATAAATAAACTCATTGTTATTTATTTGCCTATACACATCTGTGTTGTCGCCCCGCATGAGTTCCTTCCCGTTGTTTCTTAGATAAGTGTACCTAAAATTATTATATCCTTCACTAGAAACTGGAATGACATAAAACCCCATCAATAAAACAAAAACCGAGATTATCGAAGCTCCAATTATATAAGGTCTTAAAAACCGGCTAAAAGAAATTCCAGAACTCAAAATAGCTATAATCTCAGTATCATTTGCCAACTTTGAGGTAAACCAAATCACCGATATAAACAAGAATATCGGAAATAGATTGTTCATAAAATAAATCGTAAAATGATAATAATAGATGGCAACTTTCAACACTGGCACTTGATTCTCGATCATTTTATTGATCTTTTCCGAGATGTCTATTATAATTCCAATAGGGGCAAATAACAAAAGCATTACCGCAAAAGTGGCTAAATATCTCTTAAGAATGTATTTGTCTATTATTGTTAATTTCATAAATTGAAGTTATAGATTAGAGGTTAAAAGTTTAGAAGTTCAGGAGTTCAGGAGTTCAGGAGCTAATACTCTTTAAACTTTCAAATCCCTAAACTTCTAAACCCTTTAAACTCCTAAACTTTTTTTACAATCGTTGGCTCATGTTTTTCACCATCATTTCTTTCCAAATCACAAAATCTCCTGCTAAGATATGTTTTCTTGCTTCACGAACCAACCACATATAAAAACCAAGATTGTGTATCGTTGCAATTTGTTTCCCCAAGTATTCATTGGCAGCAAACAGGTGACGCAAATAGGCTTTGGTATATTCTGTATCCACAAAGGTAATTCCCATTTCATCTACTGGAGAAAAATCGGCTTCCCATTTTTTATTCTTAATATTTATGGTTCCGTTTGCCGTAAACAACATTCCGTTTCTGGCATTACGCGTAGGCATTACACAATCGAACATATCAATTCCAAGTGCAATATTTTCCAGAATATTAATAGGAGTTCCAACACCCATAAGGTATCTAGGCTTGTCTTCTGGCAAGATTTCACAAACCACTTCGGTCATCGCGTACATTTCCTCTGCTGGTTCCCCTACCGAAAGTCCACCAATGGCATTTCCTTGCTGATTGGAATTGGCAATATATTCTGCCGATTGTCGTCTTAAATCCTTATACGTACTTCCTTGAATTATAGGAAAAAAAGTTTGATCATATCCGTATTTCACAGGCACTTTATCCAAGTGATTGATACAACGATCCAACCAACGGTGGGTCATGTGCATCGAGCGTTGTGCGTAGCGATAATCACAAGGATATGGTGTACACTCATCAAAAGCCATGATAATATCGGCCCCAATAGTACGTTGAATTTCCATTACATTCTCTGGAGTAAACACATGATAGGAACCATCGATATGCGATTTGAACTTCACTCCTTCTTCCTTAATTTTTCGGTTGGCCGAAAGCGAATACACTTGGTATCCACCAGAATCGGTCAAAATATTACGATCCCAATTCATAAACTTATGTAAACCACCCGCTTTCTCGATGATTTCGGTTTGTGGACGCAAATACAAATGATAAGTGTTTCCCAGAATAATATCGGGGTTTATATCTTGTTTCAATTCCCGTTGATGCACCCCTTTTACTGAGGCAACTGTACCAACAGGCATAAAAATAGGCGTTTCAATAACACCGTGATCTGTAGTAATACTTCCCGCACGAGCTTTCGATTGAGGATCTGTTTTTAATAAATCAAACTTCATAAATACTTTTTTCTCCCGACCGTTCGGGACGGCAAAGATAATTTATTTAAAATTTAAGAATTACGATTTAGGATATAATTATTGTTTACAAAAATATCTAGCAAATTAATACTAGAAACATCAAATCTAAGAATGATAAAAAAAGGTAAATTCACTAGCTCATTTTAATCATCTAAATCCTTTTTGGTGTTTGGATCTTTTTTTAAACCCAGCTGCTTAAGGCCTTTTCCATGATCTCCAAAATATTTAGATGGAAAGGGTTTATCTCCATGAATAGTTGACCACACATATTTACTAAACATCAAAGCATCATTGTCTATACGATCTGGTCTGGAGAAATCCAATTTTTCAGTTTTAGGGGCCAAACGAGACTGTGTTTTTGAATTCATAGCTTTTTTTTCAGGATTCATTTCGTTTAAAGCAATGTTTGACTCAAGAAAGGAATAGCCTCCAAAATTTGGTGTGTCCTGAAAACATTCTGCCATTAGAGGAGACATAGCAACCATTTGATTCATCGGTTGAGCTCCAAATATCTGACAAATAGTGTGCAATACCGAAGATTGATTGTAGAAATTACTTATTAATGCACCTCGCTTCACATAGGGACCTGCAAGTAAACAATAAGAACGATGCCCATCCACATGGTCTGTACCCGTTTGTGGATCGTCTTCATTGATAAACACTACCATGTCTTTCCAAAATGGACTTTTAGAAAGCGCATCGACTACACGCCCCGTTGCCAAATCATTATCGGCGACATAGGCTCTGGGGGTTGGATTGGCTGTGCTGTGTCCATTAGTATGATCATTAGGCATATAAATCACTATAAATTCAGGTAAACTACCCGCCTTTTCATATTCTGATAAGGCAGTGATAAAAGCATCTGCCCTTACTTGATCAGGTATATTCATTTGCCACCCTGGGAAACGCAAATCACTATACTTTCGTAGCATATCCGATTGATAAACACATTCGAATTCGGCCGTGTTTGTTTTATTTGCCCATGAGGAGTAAAAGTCTGTCCATGTTTTTCCCTTAATCAAAACTGGATAATCGAGTTCTCCAAAATTTCTAAAAGATATTCCTTTTCTAAGGAGGTGATCCCAAATCAAACCACTTGCAGCATAACAAAGCGGATCCGTACCAAAATCGTACGCACAATGCACACTCGCATAGTCTTTCTCTCGATAGGGTGTCGTAATCCCTTGTATTGCCCATTGGTGTCCATCATTGGATTGAATCCCATTACAATAATAATTATCCAACAATACAAATTGGTTTGCCAAAGCATGCGTGTTTGGGGTCACCTCTTTTGAAAATTCGACTAGGGTGGAATCACAATTTCCCTTACCTATGTCTCCAAGTACTTGGTCGAATTTTTTATTTTCTTTGATAATATAGACAACGTGCTTAATCACAGAAGGCTCGCCTGCATTTGTAGGAACTGGTTTTGGAGCTACTCCAAATTTAGCTTCGGCTTGGGCCCTGATGATATCAATGAGATGAAAACCCTTTTCGGCATTCTGAGTATATTTATCCTGTTCGATTTTGTTCGATGGTAAAGTTACTTTTTGCAAGGCTCCCTTCAATGGGACAACATTTCCAACAAACAAATCGTTGTCTTTAACGCAAAGTGCACCTGGAAAACCGCCTGCTGAGATAAAGCCATAAGGTCCCTCCTCTGGTTTTTTCGGATTAATTAATGCTATGGCATTATTCCCGGCATTTGCAGCAAGCAGAATTTTACCGTCTGAACTAAACTCTAGCGCAGTTGTCAAACTACCGTAGGGCAGACTTGGACTCGGTTTGGTGTCTATTGTGGAAATAACTTTACGTTTCATTACATCAATCACGCTGATACCATCACCACTGGCATCAGTAACATAAAGCAATTTGCCATTCGGAGACAAAACCATCGATTCAGGATGAATTCCGGTATTGATTTCGGCAATAACTTTTTTGGTTTTGACATCAATTACAGAAACAGAACCACGCAAGGCTATAGAATTTTCGTCAACTGCCACATCCGAACCCGCTGATTTTTCGGTCTTATCCCCTTTGCCAGGGATAGGACCTCCAAAATTGCTTATAAAAGCAGTCCGCTCATCATGAGTTATCACAATGGCGTATGGGCAAACACCAACGGGAATATTCCGCACTACTTTATTGGTTTTCAAGTCTACCACCGCCACCTGATTGGCTATTGCCAAAGCTATTAGTGCAATGTTAGATTTATTACACAAACCAATACCTAAAGGGTTAGTAAACTTTTTGTCGATGGATAAATCAACGGTCTTACTGTGAGTGAAAGTTCCGTTTTTATTTATGGCACCTACGTACATGTTTTTTTGCATGCCCGTATAATAAACTGTTGCATCATCATTGGACAAAGCAATTCCGTACATTGAACCACCATCCTCTTCATCTGGAAATGTGTTTTGGCTTAACACTTTGAAACTGTCGGCATCAACAACTGACAAATGACCGTCCGTTTTTACAACCAAAAACTTCTTGTTTTGGGCTAAAACCAAACTCATTATGCGCTCCCGTTTTTCAAGTTCTATTGAAATACCCTCAGGTTTTACGATATGGCCAAATGAAGAAAGAGCGTTACCCACTTGCGATTTTTGCCATGTTGAATCTACCTGAGTTGATTCCAAGGCCGCATGTCCCTTTTGTTGGGAAGCATCCTTAACGGGGGCTTTATTGTCTTTATGTCGACTCGCTGAATTATACCATTGGTTATTTTTATCATCCTGGGAATAAACTTTTGTTTCTATAGCAAACGATAAAAAAAGAATAGTAAGAATACTAAAAACACTACTTGACTTCATGATAATTTTATTTGTTACAAATTCATTACGAATGTACTTTTTCTGTTTTTTAGAAACAAATCTAACGATTACAACTTAGCAAATCTCTTTCTGTATAAACCAAACATTTCAAAGAAGTTACCCAGTAACTTTATAAAAACACCTTCCTACAAATCGCAATGCTAAATATCTTTCCTAACATCTCATCCTGAATAACAAAAGCCTAATCTCATGAATAAAATCATCCGATTCCCATGGCCTTACTATTTCTGTATTCCTCTATTACAATCATACTATTCGTATTTTCAATTAGTTAATTAACAGTTGTTTAGATTTAAATTTACTTAAATTTGCATAGTAAGGCCCGAATCTATGAACTTTAAAATTATAACAAAAATAAAATTATGAATTATAAGATATTATGAACGATTTTGTGTTACTAAAAAAATAATATTTAAAAATAACCGTCATGGGAACTGCATATAAAAAACAGGAAGAAGCTAAACGATTTGTGGAAGCAAATTTAGAAGCAACAAATTTGAGAGGTTTATTTGAAGGTGGATTGAAAGATATTTACTCAGCAGAAAAAGCATTGATTAAAACCTTACCAAATATGGTGGAAAATGCTTCATCAATAGAATTAGCCAACACTTTAAAAAGTCATTTAAACGAAACGAAAGAACACGTTTCTCGCTTGGAGGAAATATTTGAAGTTACAGGTATTAAAGCCACCGCAAAAAAATGCGAAGCTATCGAAGGGTTAATAAATGAAAGCAAAGGCATAATCGCAAAAACAGAAATAGGCAATATGCGTGATGCAAGAATTATTGCCACAGGACAAAAGGTAAAACAATATGAAATTGCAACCTATGATGCTTTACATGCTTATGCGAATACTCTTGGCGAAAATAAAGCAGCAAATTTGCTTGCTATGACGCTCAATGAACAGAAAAAAGCGGATGCTACTTTGAACGAAATTGCTCAAGCTAACATTAAACTTAATGTTTCAGGGGCAAATTCCATTTCAAATATTAGACAATAATTGTTATTACTGTTTCTCTGTTTGATACAAAGCCTGCCAAATGCAGGCTTTTTTTGTGGTTAGTTAGGGTATCAAATATTTTCATAAAATCACTCCAGTCTTTTGCATCTATTGAAAAAATCATTTAATGAAATCAATTTTTATTTGCTCCAAATCGGCGAAAAAACAAGATATCAGGTAAACCCAAAATGAAAAATTCCTTGTGTAACAAAAGTTACTGTCAAACCTAATTGATTTTGTAATTTTGTACTATAAAATCAACATTCATTAAAACTAATCTCCATGACATTAGAAAACATAATAAAAGAAAAACAAGGCACGATTGTAGATGTAAGAACGCGAGAAGAATATAGCGGAGGTCATGTAGTGGGATCCATAAATATTCCTTTGGCAGAAGTCCAAGACCGACTCGAAGAAATACAAAACCTAAAATCGCCCCTAATACTTTGTTGCGCCTCCGGAAACCGAAGCGGGCAAGCACAGTATTATCTTTCGCAACAAGAAATTGACTGCTACAATGGAGGTTCTTGGTTGGACGTCAATTATTATCAATCCAAATCATAAACAAAATGCTAAATAGACTCAAAAAAATATTCGGTTTTGGATCCACCGTAGATTATGCCGACCTTGTAAAAAAAGGCGCCATTATTCTGGACGTGAGAAGCAAGGTAGAATATGCCAGCGGACATATAGACGGCTCCATAAATATCCCCGTAGATGTTTTGAAAAATAGTTTGCCTCAATTGAAAGACAAAAACAAACCGATTATCACTTGTTGTGCCTCGGGAATGCGAAGCGCAAGAGCAAAAAACATCCTCAAAACACACGGTTACACCGATGTTCACAATGGTGATGGATGGAGAAATCTTCAAAGTAAACTATAAATAAATGGAAGCAACCTATTATAAAGTAGACTTGAATTGGACATCAGATAGAAAAGGCAAAATTTCTTCTCCTGACCTCAACGATACTATCGAAGTTGCCACTCCACCACAATTCCCAAAAGGAATAGAGGGAATTTGGTCACCCGAACATTTATTGACCACTGCAACAAACAGCTGTTTTATGACTACTTTTTTAGCTATTGCCGAAAACTCAAAATTAGATTTTGTCCATTTTAATTGTTCAGCCACAGGAAAAGTAGAACAAATAGAAAATAAATTTTTAATGACCGAAATTATTTTTGAACCGCTACTAGTGATCTCAAAAGAATCTGACAAAGCTCGAGCTGAAAAAATTTTACAAAAAACGGAAGCTGCTTGTTTGGTTTCTAATTCCATAAAATCAAAAGTCGTTTCGGTTCCAACTATAAAATATTAAATTACACTTGAAATCATAATTACAATAAAGCCTCAATTGAGGCTTTATTTATTTCTACTCTTTTCTTTGTCAACTAATCCAAAAATCATTTGTCTTACGCCAAAATAAAAATTACTTTTGCAGCAGTTTAACTTTTACACACAAAATGAAGCCTAACACAAAACAATTAAACGATTTAACTATCCAAGTACGAAGAGATATTCTTCGAATGGTTCATGCTGTCAATTCAGGTCACCCAGGAGGATCTCTAGGATGTACCGAATTTCTGGTAGCGCTATACCAAAACTTAATGGAACGCAAAAAAGGTTTTGACATGGACGGGATTGGAGAAGATCTTTTTTTCCTTTCAAACGGACATATTTCACCTGTATTTTACAGCGTTTTGGCAAGAAGCGGTTATTTTCCAGTAAAGGAATTGGCTACTTTCCGTCTTATTAATTCAAGATTACAAGGACATCCAACTACGCATGATGCTTTACCTGGAGTAAGAATCGCATCTGGTTCTTTGGGTCAAGGATTATCTGTAGGAATTGGTGCTGCACAGGCTAAAAAGCTAAACGGTGACAACCATATTATCTATACCCTTCACGGTGATGGTGAACTTCAAGAAGGTCAAAACTGGGAAGCTATTATGTATGCTTCGGCAAAAAAAGTGGATAACCTTATTGCAACTATTGACCTTAACGGAAAACAAATTGACGGAACTACCGACGAAGTTTTATGTATGGGAAGTATCCGTGCAAAATTTGAAGCTTTTGATTGGGACGTTCTTGAAATACAAGAAGGGAACAACATTGAAGCTATTATTGCTGGTATGACAGAAGCTAAATCAAGAACAGGAAAAGGAAAACCAGTTTGTGTTTTATTGCATACAGAAATGGGTCATGGAGTAGATTTTATGATGCACACTCATGCTTGGCACGGAAAAGCGCCAAACAATGAACAATTGGCAAATGCTTTGGCTCAAAACTATAATACTGGAGGCGAATTAGACTACTAAGAATTGAGATTGTTGATTAACGATTTCTGATTGCAGAATTTTTTAATCTTTCAATTTTTTAATCTTTCAATTTTAAAAGAAAAATGAAAAAATATACAAATACAGGAAGTAAAGATACTCGTTCGGGTTTTGGAGCGGGAATGACAGAATTGGGTCAAACGAATGAAAACGTGGTAGCGCTTTGTGCTGATTTAATTGGTTCATTAAAATTTGATGATTTCAAGAAAAATCATCCAGAACGTTTTTTTCAAATTGGTATTGCAGAAGCAAACATGATTGGAATTGCAGCTGGATTGACTATTGGAGGAAAAATTCCTTTCACAGGAACTTTCGCTAACTTTTCTACAGGAAGAGTTTACGATCAGATTCGTCAATCGGTAGCCTACTCTGACAAAAATGTAAAAATTTGTGCTTCTCACGCAGGATTAACTCTTGGAGAAGACGGAGCAACACACCAAATCCTAGAAGATATTGGATTAATGAAAATGTTGCCAGGAATGACTGTAATCAACACTTGTGATTACAATCAGACTAAAGC
>Ga0184629_10000237_pt1 | contig 24519 bp, 11 predicted proteins | sample PLM4_32_b1_FD_133158 | JGI IMG/M metagenome (GOLD analysis project Ga0184629, IMG submission 133158) | Groundwater sediment microbial communities from an aquifer in East River, Colorado, USA - PLM4_32_b1 | ecosystem: Environmental > Terrestrial > Soil > Riparian zone | place: USA: East River...
GGTGAACGGCGACACCGCGTTCGAGGGGAATGAGACCTTCTTCGTCTCGTTGTCGAACGCCGTCAACTGCTCGCTCGGCACCATCACCGGCGTCGCCACAATCCTGAACGACGATGTCTCGGTATCGATCAACAACGCCCCCTCCATCACCGAGGGGGACGCGGGGACGATTGACGCGGTGTTCACGATCAGCCTCTCCGCCCCCAAGCCGAACCTGACGCTCAGCGTCGACTACACGGCCAGCAACAACTCCGCCGTGCAGCCGAGCGACTACGCCCCGACGACGGGGACCGTCGCGTTCCTCCCGGGGGAGACCTCCAAGACTGTGACCGTCGCGGTGAACGGCGACACCGCGTTCGAGGGGAATGAGACCTTCTTCGTCTCGCTGTCCAATGCCGTCAACTGCTCGCTCGGGACCATCACCGGCGTCGGCACGATCCTGAACGACGACGTCTCGGTCTCGATCAACAACGCCCCCGCCGTCACCGAGGGGGATGGCGGCACGATCGACGCGGTGTTCACGATCAGCTTGTCGGCTCCCAAAACCAATCTGACGCTGACCGTCGACTACGCCGCCAGCAACAACTCCGCGGTGCAGCCGAGCGACTACGCCCCGGCCTCCGGGACCGTGACCTTCCTCCCAGGCGAGACGAGCAAGACAGTCAACGTGGCGGTGAACGGCGACACGGCCTTCGAGGGGAACGAGACCTTCTTCGTCTCGCTCTCGAACGCCGTCAACTGCTCGCTCGGCACCATCAGCGGCGTCGCCACGATCCTCAACGACGATGTGGCGCCGAAGACGACCACCTGGACGGGGGCGATCTCGACCGCGTGGAGCAATCCCGGGAACTGGACGGCCGGCGTGCCTATCGCCGGCGACACGGCCCTGTTCTCCGGCACCGGCTCGACCGACTCGGTCGTGGACCTGACGCTCGGGGCACCGGGTCTCCTCTCCCTGCAGCTGACGGCGGGGTACGGCGGGACGCTGTCGCTCGCCCCGGGCGAAACGCTCACCGCTGCCAATCTCATTCTGTCCTCCGGCACGCTGGCAGCGGCCGGCGGGACCCTGGTCGTCGACGTGAACCTCTCCGCTAGCGCGGGGGCGCTGGATCTGTCCAGCGCCGTCGAAGTGCGGGCCGCGGGCGGCCTCTCCGTCGGCGGCGCCGTGGCCTTCACGCCGCCGTCGATCCTGCGGCTGACCGGCGCCTCGACTACGCAGGCGCTCTCGATGGCAGGACATCCGCTGCAGGGGATCGAGCTGGCGGGCAGCAGTGCGACGCTGTCGGCCGTCGGTCCGGTCGTGGCCTCCGGTCTGCTCGAAGTGACGGGGTCAGCCAATACCCTGGCGGGAACGTTCACACTCGCCGCGTTGCAGGTCGATCCGGGAGTGGGGTTGACGACGTCCTCAGCCTCAGCGGTCACGGTCCTCGGCCCCCTGAGCCTCGCGGCAGGTTCGACGCTCTCGCTCGGCGCCGACCTGACGGCGCCCGGCCCGATCTCGAACCTCGGTTTGATCGCGCTGAACGGCCGTAGACTGATCCACGCGGCCGAATCGCTGGCGTTCACCGACGCCACAGGGACACCAGTGACTGATGTCTTTCCGGGCGTCGATCCGGTGATTGCCACCGTCATCGACGGGAACCTCAACCTCGATGGCACACAGGTCGAGAGCATCACGAGCGTGGTGGCGACCACCGCCAGCGGCGACGCGGAGAACTTTGCCGGCGGGCTGGATCTGATCGAGACCGGCCCGGCGACCGGTGTGTTCCGATCGGCGGCGCTGCCGACCGAGCTCAGCGCGTCGGCCGCCGCCCAGGACGGTTTGCTGCAGGCCGTCCTGGGCGACACCTTCGCGCTCACCTACACCGACCCGACGGACCCCGGGGATACCGCGCAGGCGATGCTCGGCACGGGGAGCCTGCCGCCGCGGATCCTCGCGACTTCCCCCGCCCCGAGCTCGCGCGTCGCATCGACGTTGATGACGGCGTCGGTGAGCTTCGATCAGGAGATCGACTCGGCGACGCTCACCGACGCCACCGTCTTCGTGGCGCCGCTCCTGCCGTTCACCGGGGACGCGTTCGACGCCCCGTCCCTCGATCTGGCGGCCTGGACGCCGAGGCCTGGGCCCGGGATCGTGCAGCAGGTGGCGGGTGTCCTGCACATCGAGCAGGGGGGTGTCCCCGACGGTCGCGCGCGGGTCGACTCGCGCTTCGCCGTGGACGGCGACTTCGACATCGAGGTCGGCTTCGTCGCGCAGGGGCTGCCGGTCCCGTCCGTCGGGCAGAACAGGATCTTCATGCGCTTGGTGAACCTCGCCGATACGGCGGTCGTGTATCAACTCAGCCGGTTCACGGAGGCGGGAGGGGCGGACGGCTTCGAGTTCGAGCGCACCACCGGAAGCGACCGAGTGGCGCAGACGCCCTCCTCTGGGCGGCTGCGGCTGCAGCGTCAGGGGAGCCTGCTCAGCGCCTTCGTGGACGCGGGGAGCGGCTTCGTACCGCTCGGCAGCCCGGTGCCCGTGATCCCGGGGCCGTTCGCAGTCGACCTGGGGGTGGCGGCGTTCGGGAGCGGGAGCGGGCTCGTGGCGGCCGACTTCGACGACTTCCTGGTGACGGCGGGGCGGGGGTTCGTGCCCGGCGCGCCGATCCCGACGGCGTCGCTCACCTACGACAGCCCGACGGCGAGCGTCACGCTCGCCTACCCGGCGCCGCTCGCGCCCGGGCCGTACGTGCTGCTGGCGCTCTCGGAGCCGGGCGGGGTGATCCTGGCGCCGACGGGTCTCGCGCTCGACGGCGAGCCGCTGGGGCCGCTGCCGAGCGGCGACGGGACGGCCGGCGGCACCTTCTTCGGCCTGTTCACTGTGAACGCGCCGCCCACCGCAAACGCGGGCCTCGACCAGAGCGTGAACGAGGGGGGCCTGGTGGCGCTCGACGGCTCCTCGTCGCTCGACGTCGACGGTGACCCGCTCTCCTTCACCTGGGTGCAGACAGGGGGACCGCCGGTGGTCCTGTTCGCCCCCGCCACGGCGACGCCGACGTTCACCGCGCCGGCTGTGGCCGCCGACGCCACGGTGTCGTTCCAGCTGACGCTATCGGATGGCCTCGAGAGCGACACGGACACGGTGGCTGTTGTGGTGCATCCGCTGAATCAGGCACCGACAGCGAGCGCGGGGCCGGATCAGAGCGTGAACGCGGGAGACGCGGTCACGCTCGACGGCTCCGGGTCGCTCGATCTGGACGGCGATCCGCTCTCCTATGCCTGGTCGCAGACCGCTGGGCCGGCGGTGGCGCTCGCCGGGGCGTCCACGGCGATGCCGACGTTCACCGCGCCCGCGGTCGCCGTCAACACCACGCTGACGTTCCAGCTCAGTGTGTCCGACGGCTCGGCGATCGGGGTGGACTCGGTGGACATTCTGGTGCAGCCGCTCAACCAGGCGCCGACGGCGAACGCGGGGGTGAATCAGACGGTGAGCGCCGGCCAGACGGTGGAGCTCGATGCGAGCGGCTCGTCCGATCCGGACCTGGGGACCACGCTGACCTTCACCTGGACGCAGCTCAGCGGCCCGGGGGTGTCGCTGATCGCGGGAACAACCGCGACCCCATCGTTCACTGCCCCCGCAGTCTCCGCGCCGGTGCGCCTCGACTTCGAGGTGAGCGCGAGCGACGGTTCACAGTCCGCGCTCGACCAGGTGGTGGTGCAGGTGAACCCGGCGCCGGACTGGCGGCAGTTCCGGCGCGACGCGTCGCACACTGCGGCCGGCGGGTATCCGGGGACGCTGCTGGGCGGATCGCTGTTCTCGGTGGTGACCGGCGGGGATGTGCGCTCGTCGGTGGCGCAGGGCCCGGACGGGACGCTCTATTTCGGCTCGGATGACGGCAGCGTCTACGCCTTCAGCCAGGACGGGGTGCTGGTGGGGAGCGAGCCGACCCTCGGCCCGGTGCGGCAGACGCCCGCTGTCGACGCGGCGGGGAATGTCTACGTCGGCTCGTTCGACGGCATGCTCTACTCGTTCGGCCCGCGGCTGGCGAGTACGCGCTGGGTCTTCCCCTCGGGCGGCCGCTTCCGCTTCGCGTCGCCGGCACTGGGCTCGGGAGGCACGGTGGTGTACGCCGGCTCGGAAGATGGGAGCCTGTATGCCGTGGATGCGGCGAGCGGGACGCAGCTCTGGTCGCAGGCGACCGGCGGCGCGGTCTACTCGTCGCCGGCGGTGGATGGGGCGGGGAACGTCTACTTCGGCTCGAACGATGGGAAGGTGTATGCGCTGACCAGCACCGGGACGACTGTCGCCGGCTGGCCGGTGACGCTGGGAAGCCCGGTGCAGTCGGCGCCGGCGATCGCGTCGAACGGCACGGTGCTGGTGGGGAGCGACGACGGCAAGCTGCACGCGCTGGCGAGCGACGGGACGGAAGTCTGGGCGGCGACGACCGGAGGGGCGATCACCTCGTCGGCGGCGGTGGCGGGGACGTACGTGGTCGTGGGAAGCGACGACGGGGCGGTGCGCGCGCTCGACCTGGCGGACGGGGCGGAGATGTGGTCGCGGCCAACGGGAGCGCAGGTGCGCTCGTCGCCGGCCGTGTCGAGCGACGGGACTGTGTATGTCGGCTCCTGCGACGGCAACCTGTACGCGCTGGACCTGGCGGACGGCTCGGACCGGTTCGCGTTCGTGCTGGGGGGGTTCGTGATCGCGTCGCCGGCTGTCGGGCCGGACGGGGTGGTGTATGCAGGCTCGGATGACGACCGTCTGTATGCGATCGGAACGCGGCTGTTCACGGGGTCGCTGACTGTCGCGCCGATCGTGGATACGGTGTGGCCCGCGGAGCTGCGACAGGGGACGACGGCGACGGTGCGCGTGCAGGGGTATCACTTCCGGGAGGGGATGACGCTCGATCTCGGGGCGGGGATCTCGGTGGGCGAGGTGCGGCTGACCTCCGAGCAGGAGCTCGAGGTGGGTGTGGTGGTGGAGGCGGGCGCGCGACTCGGGGAGCGGGAGGCGGTGGCGACCGCGGCGCGCACGTTGCGCGGCACGCGGGCATCTGCGCTGACAGTGGGGTTCGACTGCCGGCGGGCCGACCTGTCAGGGGATGGTGTCGTGGATGGGCTGGACCTGGCTCTCCTGGCGAGCCGGTTCGGGGCCGCCGGGGGGGAGGGGGCGGATCTCACCGGCGATGCGCTTGTGGACGGCGCGGACCTGTCGCTACTCGCGGCACGGTTCGGAGGAAGGAGCCTCGAGTGCCGGTGAAACGGGGGGGCTGAGGAACCAACGCCGCGCGCTGGGGTCTGTTCACCAAGGGGAGGCAGGCTGATGCGCAACCGGGGGGTGGCGATCGCGGTGGCGGTACTGACGGCCGCCACGTCGCTCCCGCGCGCGACCGGAGAGCCGGCGGCCTCCCCGCCAGTGCACCGCGAGGAGCGCGACGACGATCCGGGCAAGCCGCGCCTCACGGAGCAGGCACGGGCGCAGAGCCACCCGGTCGTCCGCGGGAACCACCGCAGCATCCAGGTCAACGTGGACGGCGCCGGCCTGAACATCGTCGGCGATGCCGCGAACGAGCCATCGCTCGCCATCGATCCGACGGACCCCAACAACCTCGTGATCGCCTGGCGCCAGTTCGACACCATCGCATCGAACTTCCGCCAGGCGGGGTACGCCTACAGCCATGACGCCGGCGCCACCTGGACCTTCCCCGGCGTGCTGCAACCTGGGCAGTTCCGCAGCGACCCGGTGCTGGCCGCCTCCACCTCCGGCGTCTTCTACTACTACAGCCTCAGCTCCGCGACCAGCGCCCAGCTCTTCATCTCCAAGGACAAGGGGCACACCTGGGCCGGGCCGTACAATGGATTCGGCGGGGACAAGGAGTGGTTGACCGTCGACACGAGCGGGGGCCATGGCGACGGCATCCTGCACGGGATCTGGAACTCCGAGTACACCTGCTGCTCGAGGCAGACCGACTACACGCGATCGCGGTCGGCGGGCCAGAGTTTCGACGGGCCGTACGCGACGCCGGCCAAGACCAAGTGGGGGACCGTCGACGTGGGCCCGGATGGGGAGGTGTACATCGCTGGGTCGGATCTGGTACCGGGGGTGCCTCCCAACCACCAGGTCCTGCGGTCGTCGAACGCGGGCGACCCGGGCCAGGTGCCGTACTTCGAGTGGTGGAACAGCGACGTGAGCCTCGGGGGCGAGACCCGTACCGGCGGGCCGCCGAATCCCGGGGGGCTCCTCGGTCAGGCGTGGGTGGCGGCCGACCGCACCTCCACGGCGACTCGCGGGAACGTCTACATCCTCGCATCGCTCGACCCGCCCGGCGACGATCCGCTCGATGTCCAGTTCGTCCGCAGTACCGATCGCGGCGTGACGTGGAGCGAGCCGATCCGCGTCAACCGGGACCCTGTCGGCGCCTGGCAGTGGTTCGGGATGATGTCGATCGCCCCCACCGGCCGCATCGACGTCTTCTGGAACGACACCCGCAGCGATCCCCCGGGCAGGATGTCCGAGGGGTACTACGCCTACTCGATCGACGCCGGCCAGACCTGGTCCGCCGGACTGGCCGTCACGCCCGCCTGGGACTCCGGGGTGGGATACCCCAATCAAGACAAGATCGGCGACTATTACCACATGATCTCGGACGCGGACGGGGTCTCCATCGCGTACGCCGCGACGTTCCAGGGGGAGCAGGATATCTACTTCCTGCGCGCGGGTGACTGCGACGGAAACGGACGTCACGATGCGGTCGACATCGTCGCACGTCCCGATGCGGACTGCGACCGCGACGGCGTGCTCGACGTCTGCGTCGGGGGCGTACGCGAGGTCTGCGACGACGGGCGCGACAACGACTGCGACGCGCTGTCCGACTGCCTCGACCCCGATTGCGCCGGCGCGGCGGGATGTCCCTGCGATTTCGACGGTGCGTGCGAGGCGGGAGAGAGCTGCCTGAACTGCGCCTCCGATTGCGCCGTTGGCACGATGCGGTGCGGCAACGGCGTCTGCGAGCCCCGCAACCGGGAGAACTGCCTGAGCTGCCCGAAGGACTGCAACGGCCAGTTCAGGGGGAGGTTCTCCTCGTTCTTCTGCTGCGGGGCCGTCGCGGGGCAGCCACTGACGAGGTGTGGGGATCCGCGCTGTTCCTCCGGCGGCTTCGCCTGCGGCCTCCAGCCCTTCTGCTGCGGGGATGGCCAGTGCGATGCTGGCGAGGGCGCGGGTGTCTGCGCGATCGACTGCACCGAGCCCCCTGCGGCGATCTCCACCAAGCAGTAGCCCAGCGGCCTTTTTACAATCCGTTGACATGCGAGCCAACTTTTTACGGGGCGCGCGGGGACATTTACATCTCACCCCGGTAAACTCCGGGACGGCATTGCAGTCGCGAAACCACCCCAGCCTCGGAACGAGACCCGCAGCGGGATCCGAGGCTCCCCTCCCGGGAGAGCTTGGATGAAACGGATCGCGCTCGTCGTGCTGCTGATCGGCGGCTCCACCCCCCTGCTGGCCCAATCCACCTTTCACGGCAATGTCGCCCGCACGGGGTCGTACGACGCGCCCGGCCCGACACGATTCGGCGGCTTGAAATGGACCTTCAAGGCCGGCGGACCGATCGTGACGTCGCCGGCGGTGACCGGCGGCGTGGTCTACATCGCCAGCCTCGACGGGCATCTCCACGCCGTCGATCAGGAGACGGGCACCGAGCGGTGGAAGTTCAAGTCCCGGCTGCCGATCGCCTCCTCCCCCGCCGTGGACGGCGGGTCGGTCTACTTCGTCTCGTCCACCGGGGCGCTGGCCGCGATCGACGCCGCCACCGGGCAGCCGAAGTGGGTCTTCGCTGCCGAGTACGAGAAGAAGTTCGAGGCGAAGGGGCTGCACGGGTATCCGTCCGCGGCCCAGACCATCCCGGATGCGTGGGACATCTTCACCTCCTCGCCTGCGGTCGCCGGAGGGAAGGTCTACTTCGGCAGCGGCGACGGCAACGTCTACGCGGTCGATGCCGCGACCGGCGTGCTGCAGTGGAAGTTCCCGACCGGAGGCGTCGTCCACGCCTCTCCCGCCGTCGCCAACCACACCGTCTACATCGGCAGTTGGGACAGCTATCTCTACGCGATCGACGCCGAGACCGGGCAGCAGAAATGGTCGTTCAAGACGGGAGAGGACCCCGCGATCCACAACCAGGTCGGGTTCCAGTCCTCCCCCGCGGTGGTTGACGGGACCGTCTACGTGGGGTGTCGGGACGCTCACGTCTACGCGATCGACGCCGCGACCGGCAAGAAGAAGTGGGACTACCCGACCAGCAAATCGTGGGTCATCGGCACCCCCGCCGTCCGCGACGGCGTGGTGTACGTGGGGACGTCGGACAGCGCGCGCTTCATGGCGCTCGACGCCAAGACGGGCCGACTGCGCTTCAACTTCGACGCCAAGGCGTACATGTTCTCCTCGGCGGCCGTGGCGGGCGACCTCGCTTACGTGGGGAACCACAACGGCAGGGTGTACGCCATCGAGACGAAGACCGGGGCCTTGGCGTGGGAGTTTGCGACCGAGGCGTCGAAGATCGATCCGCTGAAGCTGCTGACTCCCGAGGGGCGGCTGGACCGCGCGGCGTTCGCGCCGATCTTCGGCGACTTCCAGGACATGTACATCGACTTCTACCGGTTCCTCTCTATCGGGGCGATCTTCTCCTCGCCGGTGGTGGACGGCGGCCGGCTCTACGTCGGGAGCAGCGACGGGAACCTGTACGCGCTGCAGTAGCGCGAGGGTAGGCGCGGCAAGGATCCGTCCGCCATCCGTCGTCAAGGCATGCGGAAGAGACCGGGGTCGAGCGGCGGGTTGACCTCGATCGCGGCAATGGTGGTCGTCTGCAGCACCTCGCCGCTCTCCAGATCGACCTGCACACTGCGAAACGGTTTCAGCTCCCCGCCGATTGGGCGGTAGTCATCCTGCCGGTCCTCGAGCCGTCGCTTGCCGGGGTCGATGTCGGGATGCAGCGCCCGCTCATCCCGGTTGCGGGCGATCAGGTACGTCTCCGGGTCGAGATAGTAGACGTTCTCCCAGCCATCGCTGAGGGTCACTCTCACGCGGTGGTAGGAGACTCCGTCGAGGGTTTCCCTCCCCTCGTACGCCACCCGGTGGCCGAGCCTTGCCATCTCCTGCAGCCCATGGATCTTCAAGGGGCTCTGGGTGCCGTGCCATAGCGCCGCGCGCCCGTCGCTCCCCTGCACCTGTCCGTGCACATCTTCCTCGCCGAGCTGCCAGGCGGTCTTCCCGTCGAACGCCTCGGTGAACACTCGCCTCCCCGACGCGAATACGTCGATCCGCATCATCCCCTCCCGGTTCACGACGTACTCGGCGTCGACCTGAAAGGTGGGTTCGACGATCGCCAGGCGATAGCGCAGTGCCTCCACGTCCGGTGCTGCCCCGCCGCCGACCGCCTGCGTGTGCCGGCGCAGCAGGTCGTCCAACGGCAGGTTCGCTGGCTCCTCGGGTGGGCGGTCCCCCACGCAGGCGACCATGACGAGACCGAACAGGGCAAGGCGCATGCAGGTCCCTTCCAAGGGGAACGGCCGGAGGATGGCCCGCGTCCGTCGCGGAGCGGAGCCCTCCCGACCCCCGTTGGACCAGACGCACGATAGGACGCGGATGTGACCGGGCTCGCGGCGCGGCCTCGCAAATCCGCGGCGACTCGATCAAGAATACGCGGCATGAGATCCGCCGAGCGCCTCGAGGCCTGGTGCCGGCGGCATCCCCTCTCCAGCTTCCCGGCCGGCGCGATCCTCCTCGCGGCCGCACTCCCGCTCCTCGGGGCGAAGCCACCGGAGTCGCGACCGCCGGTGGCTCTCCTCGACGTGACCATCGTCGATGTGGAGACGGGAGGGGTCGCACCGCATCGCACCCTGCTCGTAGACGGCGGCAGGATCACCGCGATCGGCGCCGCCGGGCAGGTGGCGATCCCCCCCGGCGCGGATGTCCTGACAGCGACCGGTAAGTTCCTGATCCCGGGGCTGTGGGACATGCACGTCCACACGGGCGACCGCTCCTACTTCAAGCTGATGGTTGCGAACGGCGTGACCGGGGCGCGGGACATGGGGGGTGGAGCGCCGGACGCCAACGACGGGTGCGAGTCGATCGCGGCGAAGGAGTTGATCGGCTGGCGCGAGCAGGTGACGACGGGCACCTGGATCGGCCCGCGGCTCGTCCTGAGTGGCCCCGCCGTCAGCGGCACCGGCGCCGCGACCAGCCTCCCCGCGCGCACGCCGAAGGAGGCGAGGCGCGCCGTGGACGAGCTGCGCGGCCTCGGCGTCGATTTCGTCAAGGTGTACGAGAAGATCCCGCTGCCGGCATACCAGGCGCTGGCCGCCGAGGCCGAGAAAGCGAAGCTGCCGCTCGCCGGTCACCTCCCGGACGAGACGGTGAGCCTGTCGGCGGCCGTTGCGGCCGGGCAGCGGAGTATTGAGCACGTGCGCGAGGCGCTCCTGGTCTGCTTCACCTCCGACCGGGAGGAGCTGCTGCGCTTCTTCCGGGACGACGCCTGGCCTCAGGCCGACGTCGATCGGGGGCTGCTGCTATTCGGCGACTGCCCGGCGGCGATCGCGGCGCTGCAGCGCGGCACGACCTGGCTCACTCCCACGCTCGTCGTCGAGGGGGCCAAGGTCCGCGTGGACGACGCCGAGTACGTCAAGGATACTCACCGCGGCCTGCTTCCCGCGTCCGTGCGTCAGGGGTTCAACGCCTATGTGGCGAGGAAGCGCTCGCAGACCGAGGCAGGCCGGCGTAGTGACCGGCTTTGGTGGGAGACCCAGCAGCGCCTGGTGCGCCGCATGCACGGCGCGGGGGTCCGCCTGCTGGCCGGCAGCGATGCCCCTTGCGAAGGGGGGGTGCCCGGCTTGAGCCTGCACGACGAGCTTGCGGCGCTGGTGGACGCGGGGCTCTCCCCGCTCGACGCACTGCGCACCGCAACGTGGAACCCCGCCGCCTATCTGGGCCGGACGTCAGAGCTTGGCTCGGTCGCGGTTGGCAAGCAGGCCGACCTCGTGCTTCTCGCCGCCAACCCGCTGACGGAGATCCGCCGCACGCGCGAGGTCGAGGCGGTGGTCCTCGACGGCCGACTGCTGCGCCGCAACGTCCTCGATGCGCTCCTCGGGAGCGTCGTGCCGGAGGTGGCGGACTGAGCCGGGTGCGGGTCGCCGGAGCCGCGATACCCGAGTGGTGGGTCTACATCGTCCGTTGCCGCGATCGCTCCCTCTACACCGGGATTGCCCTCGACGTGGAACGGCGGCTCGCCGAGCACCGCCAAGCGGATCGCAGGGGGGCGAAATACCTGCGCGGCAGGGGCCCCCTGCGGCTCGTCCTCGCCCAGGCGATCGGCTCGAAGCAGCTCGCCCTGCGCGTGGAACGCCAGGTCAAGCGGCTGCGAAAGGCGGAGAAGGAAGCGCTCATCGGCCGCGACGCCACTGCCGATCAGATGATCGCGCTGGTGGGCTCCAGGTCGGGTGCGCGCAGGAGCTGATGAGGTGACGGACCGGCAGCGGGATCCCATCGTCCAGGCCTGCGCCTCGCGCCGACCGCTGCAACCGGTTGTTGGCCGGCTGTCTACTTGAGTCCCAGCGGCTTGCCGACAATGAGGAGGCGGATCGCCTCCTTCAGGCGTCTGGCCTTCGTCTCCTCGTGCTTGGCGGACTGAATCCAGCCGAGGTACCTCCGACGATGTGAAGGCGCAAGCCCCTCGAAGTGCCGCCATGCCGCCGGATGTTTCTTTAGCGCTGCCTGGATGTATGGTGGAATCGTTGCCGGCATCTGGAACCGTGGCGGCCGCGGACCATAGCTGCGGTCTGTCGGTGCACGGTTGATCCCACCGGGCTTCAACCTACCACTGGCTTTCAGGGCTGCGTAGCGCTTCCGGTTGATTGCCGACCATCGGCTATCCGCCTTCCGCGGCGTGAACTTACGCGCGTACCGTGAGTCATCCAGACGTTTGACCAGACTATCCACCCACCCAAAGCACAGCGCCTCATCGAGCGCGTCCTGGTAAGCGATCGAAGCTACGCCAGTGTGTAGCTTATGGAAGATGAGCCACACTTCAGACTCGGAGTCGTGGTGTTTGTCGAGCCATTTGCGCCACTGGGCAGCAGTCTGAGCGACAAAGGTCTTCACGACTTGCGGTCCTTGCCGGGCTACGGGCAGACTCGGCCGGCGGTGGGGACCCCCTGGGAGTCGGCGCCGACGGGGGAGCGGCAGCCGCGGCTGACGGCCCGCACGAGATAGAAGAACGCGCCGGCGTCGGGCGGGGACGCCCCGTCGCTCGCCGCCGTATCGGATCCGTCGCCGGACTCCAGGCAGATCGCCGCCCCGGTGAAGTCGGTCGGGACCGTGCTGCGCAGGGTGTCGTAGGCGAGCGGCCAGCCGCTCCCGTTCGGGGGCGTGGTCCACGCCAAGAGCGTGGTCGAGCCGGAGCCGTAGGTTAGCACCAGGCTGGAGGGCTCCCCCGGCGCGGTCGAGATCAGGGCGTCGCCGTCGTCGCAGTCGCCGGCGCACTCGGAGAGCAGGTCGCCGTCGTCGTCCCGCTCGTTCGTCCCGGCGAGCGATGGCCAGGCCGGGTCGGAGCAGTCGTTGTTGATCCCGTCGCAGAGCGCCGGGGCGCCCGGGAAGATCGCCGGCGACGTGTCGTCGCAGTCGCCACCGCACTCGCTCAGGCCGTCCAGGTCATCGTCCGAGGATTGCCCGAGCGCGTAGCGGCCTCCCGACGCCAGCGCCGACACCTCGTCCTGCCCTCCCCACACGAGCATGAAGCTGCCGGTCCAGATCGACCGATGGTAGGCGCGGGCCGTGGGGACGCCGGCGGTCGCGGTCGCGGCCCAGGTGTTCGCCGCCGGGTCGTAGCGCCCTCCGGTGTCGAGGACCGACGCGGCCCCCTCGCCGCCCCAGACGACCATCCGGCTCCCCGTCCAGACCGCCGTATGGAGATAGCGCGCCACGGGGACGCCGGTCGCCGACATCGCGGTCCAGGCGTCCGCCGCCGGATCGTACCGGCTTCCCGTGGCCAGGTAGCCGCCGGAGTACCCGCCCCAGACTAGCAGTCGCGTCCCGGTCCACACGGCGGTGTGGTTGTAGCGGGCCAGCGGCGCGCCCGCGGACGAGGTCCCGGACCAGGTGTCACCGGCGGGGTCGTACCGGCCGCCGGTTCCGAGGGGTGCGGATCCGAACCCGCCCCAGACGACCATGACGCTCCCGGTCCACACCGCCGTGTGCAGGTAGCGGGCGGCCGGCGCTCCGGCCGAGGCGACCGGAGTCCAGTGGTTCGCAGCGGGATCGTACGCCGCGCCGGAGCCCATCGGGATCGGGTTGGATCCGCCCCAGACGATCATCCGGCTGCCGGTCCAGACCGCCGTCTGGTTCGCGCGGGCGGTGGGAGCCCCGCTGGTGGCGATCGGCTGCCACGCGTCGGCCGCGGGATCGTACCTTCCCCCGGTTGCCAGATACGGACCGTAGGTGCCGCCCCAGACGAGCATCTCGGTCCCGGTCCAGACGGCGGTGTGGTTCGAGCGGGCCTGGGGCGCGCCGGAGATCGCGGTCGGCACCCAGGAGTCGGTGAGCGGGTCGTAGCGCGCCCCGACGTTCGACACCGTGGCGCCGTCGGTCCCCCCCCAGACGACCAATGAGGTGCCGGTCCACACCATCGTGTGGTACAAACGGCGCGACGGGTTCGCCGCGAGGTAGGTCGGCGTCCAGGCGTTGGCCGCCGGGTCGTAACGCCCGCCGGTCGCGAGCCCGCTCGTGCTGCCATCGGCCCCGCCCCAGACGAGCATCAGGCTACCGGTCCAGACCGCAGTGTGCGCTTCCCGCGGCGGGGGCGCGCCCGACGTGGTCACCGCGGACCAGGCGTCGCCGGCCGGATCGTAGCGTCCCCCCGTGTTCAGTCGCGAGCCGCCGCCGTTCCCCCCCCATACGATCATGCGGCTCCCGCTCCAGCTCGCGGTGTGCGAGTGCCGCGCCGCCGGCGCGTTCAGCGTCGCCATCCCCGACCAGACGTTGGCGGCGGGATCGTACCGTCCCCCGGTGTTGAGGAGCGCCGCCCCGTTGGTGCCGCCCCAGACCGCCACACGGCTGCCGGTCCAGACCGCCGCGTGGAGGAAGCGCCCGGACGGCGCGCCCGCCGTGGCCACGGCCATCCAGGAATCGGCCACCGGGTCGTAGCGCCCGCCGTTGGCCAGCCCGCTGCTCCCGGTGGCGGTGCCACCCCAGACGACCATGACGCTCCCCGTCCAGACGGCGGTGTGGCCCGCCCGCGCGGTCGGCGCCGCAGTCGTCGACGTGGCCTCCCACTTGTTCTGGACCGGGTCGTAGCGCCCGCCGGTGTTGACCGTCGCGGGGGCGGAGCCGCCCCAGACGATCATCCCCGTCCCGGCCCAGACCGCGGTGTGGCTGTCGCGCGGCGTCGGCGCCTTGAGGAGCGGGGTCTCCGTCCAGGTGTCGGAGGCGGGGTCGTAGACCCCGCCCGTGTTGAGGACCCCCACCGAGTCCGAGCCGCCCCAGACGATCATCCGGCTGCCGCTCCAGACGGCGGTGTGGAGCTGGCGCGGCGACGGCGCGCCGGCGGTGCGCGTCGGGCTCCAGGCATCGATGAGCGGGTCGTAGCGGGAGCCGGTGTCGAGATAGGTGCCGCCGTACCCTCCCCAGACGATCATCAGGCTGCCCGTCCAGACGGCGGTGTGGTTGTAGCGCGGCACCGGTGGGTCGTCGAGGCCGCGGTTGTCCCAGGTGTCGTCCGGAAGGCAGGGGGGAACGACCTCCGGCGCGGCCGCCTCCGCGGCCCCCCCGACGGGCGCCGGAAGCCCGCCGTCCTCGCCGGCGACCGGCTCGATCCGGCCCGGGGAGAGCCGCGCGCCGGCGCTGCGCCACCAGTCGTCCCAGGAGAGCTTCGCGACGACATAGGTGGCGACGAGCAGCCGGTCGGCCTCGTCCTCGAGGACCACGCGGATCGAGATCGCGTCGCGCTCCTCCTCGAGGGCGGGCGACCCGGGGCGCCCCGTCCCCGCGGGCCCATCTGCGCCGCGGACGAGCCGCTCCCGCAAGCTCTCGAATCGGGCGCCGTCCAGCTCCAGGCGGAAGGCCGGTGCGTCCGCGCGTCCCCCGGCGGCGCCCGTCGGCCCAGTCGCCTCGGCCGCCGGCCGGCCGCCGTCCGAGATGCGCACCAGCTCCACGACCTGGCGCTCCGGATGCTCCCGCCACGGGTCGATCTCGCCCGTCAGCAGGCGGCGAAAGACCTCCCGCGCCCGCGCCCGGCTCCCGGCGTGGAGGTCTCCGTCCGCCGCGAAGAACGAGCGCGCGAGCCGGTCCACGAGGACCGGCCGCGCGAAGCACTCGCGGACCAGGAAGGGGTCCTCGTCGAGCGCGGCGTAGATCTCCCGGAGGCGTTCGGGGAAGCGGGTGTCGCGGGCGATCCGCAGGAGCTCACGATCGAGCGCCTCGCCCGTGACCGGGGTCCCCCACAGCCGCTCGAGGACGTCGGACTCGCGCAGGTACGTCTCCACCTGCCGCTCGATCAGGGGCCGCGGGTAGGCCCGCTCGAACGGGAGGGGCGAGCCCTCCGCGTGGGCGTGGTAGACGCGGTCGATCGCGGCCTGGGCCCGGACCCGCTCGTCAAATGAGAGCGGGCGGGCCGCGGCCGGCGCGCTCGGGACGAGCGCCGAGGCGAGGACGGCGGCGGCCAGCGCCGTCGTCCGTCCCCGCCGCGATTCGGCCACCGGCGGGCGGACATCCGGCGTCGGCAATCCGACCTCACGACTCCGCGGTGAGCGGCGGGGGCGGGGAGGACCGGGTCCTCCCCGCCCCGCCGGTTTCACGCTAGAAGTTGACCACGATCGTCGGGTTGAACGTGCAGCTCCCCACGTCGAACCCGACGGTCTTGTGCAGGTGCTTGCCGTTGACGATCGCAGTGACGGTCACCTGGTACGAACCCGCGAGGAGCTGGATCGGGTTCGACGCCGTGCCGTACTCCCGGTGGTACAGGAACGACCCGCAGGGAGCCGGCTGCAACACGGTCTGCAGCGTCAGGTTGCGAGCCACGTCGTTCGTGTCGAGGATCTTCTTGTTGCGGTTCGCGTTGATCCTCTGGAGCTGGATCTTCTCCACGTTCGCCAGGGGAACGCCCCCGGCGGTGACCAGGACGCGCGCCCCGGTGCGGACCGCCTCGCCGCAGAGCGCGCGGCTGACGCTGGTCTGCGTGCCGAGGATCGGATCGGAGACGTAGGTCACCGTGACCTCGCCGCTCCGGACGCGCTCCGGCTCGAGGACCTCCGGACCGAACACCAGGCTCAGATCCCCCTCGCCGGCCACGTGGCCGGGCTCGAGCAGGATCGGGAACGACGGCAGAGCGTCGATCGAGTACTCCGTGTCGTTCGCGGAGATCTGGTAGTCGGTGATCGTCAGGATGCACGTCCCGTTGTTCGACACCGGGAACGGCTCCGGCGACTCGCAGGCGTCGATGCTCTGCAGCACCGTCGCCGGGAAGCCGAGGTCCGGAGGCACGTCGATGATCGGCACCGGGACGTTCCCCGTGACCGTCAGCATGACGACCGGCGTGTCGGGGTCATCGGTGACGATCTTCAGGGTGCAGGACTTCGGCCCGACCGACGTCGGCGTGAACCGGATCACCACGTCCTCGCAGGAGTCCGGGCTCACCGGCGCCGGGAACGGGTTGTTCACCAGCGTGAAGTCCGCGCACGGCGGATCGAAGGCGACCGAGATCACGTTCAGGTTGCACTTACCGACGTTGCAGACCGACACCGTCTTCTCGGCCAGCGCGCCCGGGCAGACGTCCCCGAAGTCGGTCGAGCCGGTGACGCGCACGTCCCCCGGCGGGACGTTCGCGGACACCGGGACCACCTTGATCGGGGTGTCTGGGTCGTCGCTCAGGATGTTGATCGTCGTCCCGTGCGCGCCGAACGGGGTCGCCGCGCCCGGCGCGAAGCGGATCGGGACCTGGAGCGAGTCGCCCGGGGCGATGACCAGCGGGAAGACCATCACCGACGGGATCTGGAACAGCGGGTCGAGCGACGAGATGCCGGTGATCGTGAGCGGGCAGCCGCCGCTGTTCGAGATCGTCAGCGGCAGGTCCTTGAACGTGTCGCGGCAGACGTCCCCGAACGAGCCGGCGTCCGCGATCACCGTGACCAGGTTCGGGACCGTCCCCACGCCGTTGACGGTGACGTCGGTGGTCCCCTGCACCGGGTCGTTGCTGGAGATCGACAGCGTCGCCGTCGCGGGCCCGGGCGCCGTCGGCGTGAACGTCACCTGGAACGGGAAGCAGAAGTCCGGGCTGATCTCCACCGGGAACCCGGAGGAGGGCTCGGTCACCTGGAACTGCGGGTCCGAGGAGGTGATCTGGTCCACCAGCAGGTTGTTGCAGCCGCTGCCGGTGTTGCAGACGTTCAGCGTGGCGGTGCCGGTGGTGTCGACGCACACCTCCCCGAAGTCGAGGCCCCCCGGCACGGTCAGGACCGGGGCGTCCAGCGGCAGGGTGATCTTCCAGACGCCGAACCCCTGCGTCCCGACGAACAGCCGGAACTTGTCGTCGGCCGGCTCGTGATCGAAGCTGGCGAACCACGCGCGGGGGATGTTCGGGATGCCGGTGATCGCGGGGGTGAACGGGTCGGTCAGCAGGCCGAAGCGGCGCCCGCCGTTGCGGCTGAGGAAAATCCCCGAGTCGCGTCCCGCGGCGACCACGATGTTGGAGTCCTCGGGATCGTAGGCGAGGAGCAAGGGTTGCGGGTACCCACCGAGCCCGGTGAAGTCGGTGGCGCCTGCCTGGGTCACGTAGTTGAAGGCGCCGCCGCCGGTCATCATTGCGTCGAGCTGGGGGATCCCGACCCACGTCGCCCCGCCGTCGTCCGAGCGGACCATCCGCGGGTTGCCGGCGGTCAGGGCCGACGCGATGAGCCGGTTCGGGTTGTTCGGGTCGACGGCCCAGGTGGCGACGCCCAGGGCCAGCGCGATGTTGTTGTCCACCTGGGTCCAGGTGCCCGCGGGGTTGGTGCCGGCGAACTTCCAGAGCTGATCGGCCGTCAGGCCGTTCCCGCCGCCCACCTGCACGTAGAACGTCGGCGTCCCGCCGGTGCCGATCGCGACCTGCACCTCCACCATCTGGGCGGAGCTGAACGGCTCGGCCGCCCCCAACTCGGTCCAGACGATGGGGGAGGCGGTGACGTCCGTGGTGATGAACAGCCCTCCGTCGCTCCCCGCCACGCCGCCGGGACAGCCGTTCGTCTCGCCGCCGTCGTCGATCACGTTGTTGTTGTCGTTATCCTGCCCGTCGGCCGGGTAGGTGTCGATGCAGTCCTGCATCAGCATGGCGAACTGGTCCGTGCCCCAGTTCGCGACGCTCTCGGCGAAGTTGAACGCGGGGGTGAGGCCGCCCGCCGGGTAGGTGTTGATCTGGGTCTCACCGTTTCCGGGCAGCCCTCGATCGGCGATGTAGGTCGGGAACTGCCGGCCGTTGCCGAAGGAACCCCGGGTGTAGATCGTCGTGGTGTCGTCCGACCCCAGGTCGAAGCCGTCGCAGCACTTGCGGTGGTGCCAGTTCCCGGCGGCGTTCGCGTCGCCCACCATGGTGTTCCCGAACACGCCGTTGTCCTGGCAACCGATGTAGACGTCCTCGTCCGAGTCGCCCGCCTGGTCCGCGCTGGACATCCCGTAGACCCAGAGGCCGTGCGGCGTGACGTCCGGCTGCTCCCAGACCAGGTTGCCGGTCCCGGTGGGGGCCGCCGAAGTGGTCTGGGCGAAGTAGACGCCGCCGTCCCCCGAGTAGAGGCGCGGGACAGCGTCCACCGCGGTCTGGCTGTCGAACACGACGTCGCCGACGTCGTCATGCGCGCCCGTGCCGTTGCCGATCCCGCCGCGGGTGAAGCCCCCGAACCAGCCGGCCGGGAGCGGGTTCGCCCCGGTGGGGCAGCGTGCGGCCCCCCCCACGGCCGGCGCCCCCGGCGTCGTGCAGGCGACGCGGTAGAGCGACACCCCTCCGGTCCACACGTCGAAGCCTGCGGTCGTGTCGTTCACCGAGATGAACGGGATCCGGCCGCCGCCACGGATCGGGTCGGTCCGGCCCAGGTTGTTCCACGTCGCGCCGGCGTCGTCGGACTCGTAGAGGTTCGCGTCGCGCCCGGAGACCAGCAGCACGTACGCCTCGTCCGGGGAGACGCCGATCGAGGTGCGGCCGTCCCCGGTGCTGGCTCCCCCGGGGAGGTTGTTGACCGCGCTCCAGTTGGTGCCGCCGTCGGTCGATCGCCGGTGTCCGTCCTGCCCGACGATGTCGATGACGCTCTGGCCGTTCGCGCCGCCCGCGCGGGCGACGACGTCCCAGACGTTGCTGGCGGAGGTGGCGGGCGTCGGGTCGACGAAGCGCCAGGTCACGCCCGAGTCGTTGCTGATGGCGAGACCGCAGTTCGTGCCGATGTAGACGTTGTTCGACGCGTCGGGGCGGATCGAGATCCCGAACGCCGAGGGCTCGCTCCGCTTCGTGTTGCTGCACACGAACCCGGCCGGGGTGTTGTCGCTCGGCGTCCCCTCGAGCGCCGGGTCGGGATGCGCCGTCGCAGGATGCGTCCAGGTCGTCCCGCCGTCGCGGCTGACCTGGATCCCGGTGATCGGCGGCACCCTGCCGTCGGCGAAGGAGGTGGCGTAGACGATCTGCGTGTTGCTCGGATCGACCTCGACGTCCCAGGCGGCGGTCGGGAGGTGCCCCACCAGGCGCCTCCACTCCACCCCCTGGTCGTCGCTGCGGTAGACGCCCCCCCACTCGCTGGCGAGGTAGAAGACCTGATTGTCCCCCGCCACGGACGCCATGCCGTTGACCCGCCCGCCGGTGCCGCCGTCCGGGTCGCTGCCGTCCAGGTCGGAGTTATCCGGGTTGATGTCCTCAAACGTCGGCGCGCAGGCCGGATCGGCGATGGCGAGCGGCACCACCGGCTCGAACGCCTCAGGACCCGAGGGGGACGCCGCCTCCGGGGTCCCGGCGGGGGGGGCGCACCGCCGCCCCTCGAACGTCGACGTCGCGCTGGCGACCCACCCTTCGGGCTGCAGGGTCAGCACGCGCCAGTAGTGCACGTCCTGGCCGGCGATCGTCTTCCAGGTGTAGGTCGTCGCGTCCGCGGGAAGTGGATCGGAGAGCTGGTAGCTGGCCTCCTCGAACCCCTCCTCGCGGGTGGTCAGCGCGATCCGCTGCTGGCTGCCCCGGGTCTCGGCGAGGTCCCAGGTCAGCACCGCCACCGGACGTCCGTGATCGGCGCAGTCGGTCCTGGCCTTCAGGGCGGTGGCCTTCCCCGGATGGTCCGGCGCATCGGCGGCGTCGGGCTCCCGCTCGAGCCTGGTCGACGCGCCGGCGGCCCGGGCCGGGTCCGCCTGGCAGGCGAGGGCCGGGCTCGCGGCGGCTGGCGCGGGAGGCCCGCCGCAGCAGACGGCTGCAGGTTGGTCCGCGGAGGATGCGGGAGCGACGGGGGCTTTCACCGTCGCGTCATCGCCCGCGGCGCTGGCGGAGATTGCCGCCACGAGCACCACGAGCATCGCCACCGCCGACACCGGGTAGAGCCACCGTCTGGTCCGAGTCATGGGACGATCCTCCGAAGGTTGGGGGGCTCAGCGGAAGCGGGCGGCGGCTGTTCTGGGTCTCGGTGGAGACGCGGATGACGCTCGAAGACCGATGGCCACGGGCCAAATCCCGCGGTGGCACCGACGTTCCGCGGGTCCCGGCGGCGGGCAGAATGCCAGGCCGCGCACGCACCCGAGCGCTCCGATGTGCCTCCCTCGCCCCCATGAGCCACGGCCCACGGGCGTGACCGGCTCGACCTGCGTGCCCTTCCAGTGACGCCCCAGAACGCCCGCGCGTGTCGCCGACGCTCTGGTTCCCCGCTGAGATAAAGATGCGGAAGTAAGTACCCCGGTTCCGCTCCGCTGTCAAGGGCAATCTGACGCTTGCCAACGATTAGGTCCGGCGGTTCACCCAGGTACGTCGTGTGCCGACACGTCATCGACGAACATCTGCGCGTTTTCCGGTTCGCAGAGTGTTACGAGCTGCTTCGCCTGTGGTTCGAATCTACTGTGCAGCAGGTCTACCACCTCGGGCGCGAAGTGCCGCCGCTCCGGCGGTGCGGAGGGCGTGCCATGGTCGGCAGTCACCGCGAGGTGGCGAAAATGCCTGGCGTCATTCTGGCGCCTTCATCGCTTGTCCGTCCCACTCCTAGCCGGCCCCGAGGGCACTCCGCCGCTGCAGACGCCGATGAAGGACCGCCGCGGTGACGAGCAGTGGCAGTCCCAGCACCGCCCCGCCGGCCACCCATAGTGCTGCCATGGACAGGAGTTCGGCCGGTGGGATGACGCTCGTGATCCCCCAGCCGAGCGCGAGGCTCCACACAACGTACAGCGTTGTCCCCCCAACGACACCAAACCACGCACCAACCAGCCGGTCGTGCCATCGAGTCATGTTCAATATCCTCCTGACCATCAACGCCTTGCCGACAAGCTGCGAGTGCCGAAGGCGAGCGTCAGCTTCATCGGCTGGCTCGGCGGCGCCTTCTTATGTGGACCGATTCCCGCGCTGCTCGGCGAACGCCAGCACATACCCGTCAGGGTCTCGGACGCCGAACTCCCGTGTGCCGTAGTCCATGTCCGCGATGGGCCACACCACGTCGGCTGTCAGCCTTACCGCCTCCCACAGGCCATCGACGTCATCGACATCGAAGTAGATCGTCCCGGTGAACTGCGGCGAAGTCCCAAGATGAGTGCTGGTCGAGAGAAGCACGGCGACCTGTCCAGCTTGCAGCATGCAGTTCTCGCCGCCTCCGTCTCCAGGAACTCGCCACGCAATGGAGAATCCCAGGCGTTCCGTGTAGAACCGCACCGCGCTCTCCATCTCGCCGACCTTCAACGCGGGCATCACGCTCTTCAGTGTACTCATCGCGCTCCCTCCTGAGTTCCGCCGATCTCGCTGCAAGGGTCCGCCAACGCCTGCGCTCAGCCGACGGTGGCGCCAGCCCTGAACGACGGCGTGTCACACCAACCGCCACGGCGCCGACGATCGGCTGGAGCGCGTTGGTCGGCTGACCTTGCCGATGGGCACGCCTACTGCCTCGTCAGGCCGCGACCGCGACGCTCGCGTAGAAGTCCACCTGCCGCTTCGTCTGCCGCGGAACAACCGTGCGCCGTCGTGGGCGAGGAGGGCGCACACCGTCCGCCTTCATGCCACGAAGATGGAGCCCCATCGCCCCTTGAATGCGTCGCAGTGCCGCATCGATCGTTTTGCCTGTGGCAACGCAGCCCGGCGGATCGGGGCTGAAGCGCCCCAATCACTGTCTGGATCCGCCGCCCTCACTCACGCACATAGCGCAAGTGTGTGGCAGCTGGACCATCAAGAACCTTGTCAATGCGAAACTGCGGCCCGGGCTCGCGTAGGTTTTCGAAGAGACGCCGCCCACCGCCGAACAACACGGGTGCCAAGGCGATTTCCAGCTCGTCAACGACAGCCATGGTCAGATACTGCTGGATCACATCGGCTCCACCCGCGATACGAATATCACGACTGCCTGCGGATTCCCGAGCCAGCTCTAGGGCACGCTCCGGCCCGTCATTGATGAAGTAAAAGGTCGTCCCACCGGGGCGCGCCCAGGGTTCGCGTTTCTCATGGGTAAGAACGTATACCGGTGTGTGAAACGGAGCCTCTTCTGGCCAGGCGCGCTCGCCTTGGTCGAACATTCGCTTGCCCATAATGTTGGCACCGATGCGCACCGTGGTGCTGCGAATCAGGTCATTGACCGGGCCGGTCTCTCCCCCTGGTCCGAGCTTGAGGTTCTCGCGGAAGTAATGTTGATTGATGATCCAGGCCATCAGCGCACCCCACTTGGCGCCCCAGTTCTTGTACTCAGGCTTGTCCCAATTCTCCATGGTCATTCCTTCCGGTGCCATGTAGCCATCGAGGCTAAGCCCAATGTTGACGAATACTTTACTCATGATTCTCCTCTCGCATGTTCGGATGTCGGCCCAACGCTGCGCATGCAGCGTTGGGCGGCTGGCGCGGAAACCGCTACCCCCCCCCCTCCCGAACATCGCTTATGACGAGGCCCGCACTGCACTCGTTAGATGCTGGGATGAGGTCGTAGAAGGTCACGGAGCTGATTCTCGCCGTCGAGCGCGCTGGCCGGCTCAACCGTCTAGGGACAAACCGAAGACGGCAGCCGAGGGGCGCACGCGCTCGTCACGCCAATCCCCTGATCGCCGCTGGACCCAACGACGCTCACGAGGTAGAAGAAGCCTGTGCCCGCGAAAGGCGTCTCGGCATCGACAACCGACGTGTCGGACAGATCGGCATCGTGATCGTCGAAGCAGGCGCCGTAGCCCCCGTCCGGTACGGCGTTCGCGTCCGCGTCCACGAGGTCCGCGAGCGCTCCGCGATATACGTTGTGGGCGAAGGCGCCGGGGACGGCTCGCCACACGATCGTCTCCGGCGTTTCGAACCCGATCCAAGGCCGGTCGGCTCTCTTGCCGAGCAGGACCGACACGGAGTCCGCGTTGAAGTTCGCGACGGCGACATCTGGGCGGGCATCCCGGTCGAAGTCCGCGACCGTGATTGCTACCGGGGTGTCTCCGACCGCAGTCTCCGTTGGCGGTCCCACGGAACCGTCGCCGTGGCTCGGCAACAGCGAGACGGTATCGCCATCCCGATCCACGGTCAGGATGTCCTCCACCCCGCGGCCGAAGATATCGACCACCGCGGCACTCACCGGACCGTCCCCCGACGGGTAGCGGGTCTCGACGCCGAACGCGCCGTTCCCATCTCCAAGTAGTACCGACACGCCGTCCGACGCCGCGTCCGCCGCGACGAGGTCGATGCGCCCGTCGCCGTCCAAGTCGCCCGCCGCGAGGCCATCGTCCCCGCCTGCCGCGTAGGCCGTCATCGTGCCGAACGACCCGTCGCCCACACCGAGGAGAACGGCCACCCGTCCTGACGACCGCACCGCGAGGTCCGGGTGTCCATCCCCATTGAAGTCGCTCGTGACGATCGGTCCGAAAAGGGGTGTCGCGTACACTCCACGGAAACGGACCGTCCCGTCGCCGATGCCCAGGTAGATCACCGCGTACCCGCCGGTCGGCGGGTCGGGAGGCGTGGAATTGAAGTCCACGATTGCGATATCGACGTGGCCGTCGCCGTCGAAGTCGCCGGTCACCATGTCCAGGGATACACCCCTCACGAGACTCTGGGTCAAGGTGAACGTGCCGTCGTCGTTGCCGAGGAGGATCTGACAATTCACGTCGAGAACGCGGGCCCCGATGACCGCGAGGTCGAGCCGGGAGTCCCCGTTGAAGTCCGTCAGGACGACGGCTCGGGGGGCGTCGACGACGGAAGTCCAGGGCCCCACAGTAAACGACCCCGCGCCGTTGCCTAGAAGGACGGTCACGCTGTCCAAATCCGCGTTCGCGACCACCAGGTCGGGGAAGCCGTCGCCGTTGACGTCCCCGGCGGCCAGAGCATTGGGATGATGGCCAACGGCAATGGTCGA
>Ga0184629_10000238_pt1 | contig 24385 bp, 24 predicted proteins | sample PLM4_32_b1_FD_133158 | JGI IMG/M metagenome (GOLD analysis project Ga0184629, IMG submission 133158) | Groundwater sediment microbial communities from an aquifer in East River, Colorado, USA - PLM4_32_b1 | ecosystem: Environmental > Terrestrial > Soil > Riparian zone | place: USA: East River...
AATACTTCTTTGGTCGGTGCTACTAGTACACTTCCTGGTGGCGGTATTCTTGCAGACGCGATAGCTAATGCTCCTACAGTAGAGCAGGCACAAGAAGCTAAAGGCATTCTTGAGACAGTCTGGCAATACTTTCCTAACTGGAAAGCTATGTGTGGTGTAGCAGTCATTGCTATCGGCCTGTATATCATGTATAATAAGAACAACGAGAAGAAGGAGGGCAAGTAATGGGTTTCCTCCTCTCAGGTCCAGGTCTCTCTCTTATCGCTATTGTGATAGGTCTCTTCGCCTTTCAGGGTTGGAAGATCCACTATGGTCATAAGAAGATAGATGAGGGCAAGAAGATAGTAGTTGAACAGTCGATTGAAGAAAACAAGAAGAAGGTTTCTAATGCTAAGAAAAGGACTGATGCTATTAAGCCTGGGACTGCTGCTAGCGAGCTGCTCAAACAGTATCCCCGTATTAATCAGTAAGGACGAGCTCAAACAATCTTGGAGTTTGACTTGTGTACATAAAACTGATAAACTAACAGAGAAGACAGCAGCCTCTATTCTAAATAACAACATTAACAGAGAAGAGTGGGTAGGAAAAGAGGAATGTCCGAAGAAACAGCCTCCCGAAGAGAAATCGACTACGACCTCCAAAGGAGCCTTGGGCGCCTCGAAGGCAAAGTCGACTCGCTAATAATGCAACTCACTGAACACATCAAGAGAGATGAAGCGGCCTGGGCTAAGGTTAATTACCTAGAGAAGAAACAAATGTGGGCAGCAGGTGTGGTCGCTACTATCGTTTTTTTCGTTACTGCTTGGGTTAGCACAGGTCTTAAAAAGATAGGCTTTATCTAAATGAAATTTACTCTACTAGATATGGTACAAGAGATAGCGTCAGCTATGGATAGCGAGGAGGTTAACTCGATAGATGATACTGTCGAGTCAATGCAAATTGCTACTATTATTCGTAGTGTCTTCTACGATCTCGCCATTGAACTCCAGCTTCCTGAACACGAAGGTCTCTTCGAACTTAACGCTAGTCTAGATATTACTAAGCCTACACTTATGACTATCCCTGATACAGTCAGTCTAGTCAGGAGTGTTAAGTATAATAATCAAGATGCAGATGATACATACTCTAGATATGAGGATGTAACCTTCATTAACTTTGAAGATTTCATGGAAATGCAACGAGGTCTCCAAGGACAGACTTCAGATGTTGGAGAGATGGACTATATACAGAACTCCGAAACATTTGAGATAATGTATCAGTCTAACAAGATGCCTCAATGGTTTACTACGATGGATGATCATACATTCATCTTCGATAGTTATGACAGTGCATTAGACTCTACTCTACAGAAAAGTAAGACTATGTGTATGGGAGTAATACTACCGACCTTCGATATGGTAGATACATTCACTCCAGATCTGGATCCTACGCAGTTCTCTCTTCTAAAGAACAAGTCTAAGGTTAGGGCTTTTCTCGAACTAAAGCAGATGCAGCATCCAGAAGCTGTAAAGGAAGTACGTAAGCAACAGATACAGACTCAGAGTAATAAGTGGAATGCCCCTAAAGAACATCCTCTCAATCAGATTGATAGACACTTTGGGCGTAAGGGTATGACGAGTACAAGTATAAATCGTAGACAGAAACAAGGATGGTAATTATGAATAAGAAGATTAGTAGGATCGACAATCCAATGACTGATGGTTTCACGGGTGAGTTTAAAGAGATGTCAGATGATCAGATGGCTATTCGGCATGTTGAAACCAATGATGGTAAGAAGTACCATGTTGTTCAAGAGAACCCCTGGCAATTGTGGAAGGTAGTTGACAAGAATGGCAAAGAGATGCTTGGTGGTGAGAAGTTTACCTCCGAACGCAGAGCAGAACAGGCTCTTGAGAAATATCTAAATGCCTAGACAAGCTGCCAATAAAGTTGAGAAGAAATTTATCCGTGGTCTAATTACGGACGTAACTGCTTTGAACTTTCCAGAAGATGCTTCAACAGATACGGATAACTGTGTCTTCGACTTTACTGGTAGAGTTACTCGTAGGCTTGGTATTGATCTAGAAGAGGATTACGCGATCTCTGATGGCGGTCCTATATTTGACGACACCTTCTGCTTTACCGAGTATCTTTGGGAAGCAGCGGCTGGTTCTGAGAAAACATTTGCAGTGTATCAATTTGGAGGTGCCATCGGATTTTTTGATGTTTCTAATAGCACTGTACTAGATACGTTACATACGACTATTGATCTAGATGATTATCTACCAGCTGGATCTGGATTAGATGAGACTACTTTTAATTGTCAATACGCATCTGGACGTGGTAATCTGATCATTGTTAATCCTGCTATTAATCCCATCTATGTCCAATATGACCCATTGACCGATGAGATAGACGTAACATCTTTTGAAATTCAAACAAGAGATTTTAAGGGATTGGATGATGGTTTAACTCTTACTAATAGGCCTACTGAAACTGCTACTTCTCTTGGAACAAACAATCCAGAACATTATTACAATCTTCTAAATCAAGGTTGGACAACTACAGACTCTCTTGCTCAGTGGGATGCAGCACGCGCTGACATGCCATCTAACGCAGATTATGTAGCTCTCTATCGTGCTTCAGTAACAGACTCTTTTGATAATGCCAGAGTTCTTTCTTTAAGTCCTCTTTCTAGACCTGCTCCTAAAGGGCATTTCATTCTTACTGTTACTAATCCTAATCACGATGATGCAATGGCTGCTGATGGTTTCACTGCAGCTAGTATCTCTGGAGAGAATGTACGTATTGGACAGGGTATAGGCTCAATTCTTTCTTCAGGTATGTCAACTTTAACTACAGTCAGTACAGTATTTGATGGACAAACCAACGTCGGTGATATCAAAGCAGGACCACTTCCTTTCTTCGGTGCCGCTTTCGATAATCCAACTTCATTCATTGGTAAGAATTATTCCAGTGCTCCGATTATCATAACTCGTGCTTTAATCTATGGTACTAATAATTCTGGGTATATCACTGGCGCCAATCCATCTATTACATTTACTTTAAGAGCTAGTCAAACTGCACCTACTACTGCAACAGATGGGACATCGTTAGGCACACTTACTTTTCTAGATACTGCTGACGAACATATCGGTAGAGAAATAACTAGTAGTGATTTAACCACTTCTTGGAATTATGTATGGGTACATCAAGATTTGGGAAGTTCATCGGTGGTTATTGTTGAACTAGAATTGTTTACTCTAGGTTCAAGTCTTAATATCATAAGTACTAATAGACGTCCTTCATGTGTTGCATTCTATGCAGCTAGAGCTTTCTACGCAGGACTAGAAGCCTTTGCTCTAAACAACACGATCTTCTTTACTCAAATCCTAGAGAAAGAAGAGCAGTATGGTAAATGCTATTCAGTTAATGATCCAACAGGTGAGTACTTCTTTGACCTCTTATCTTCTGATGGGGGTACTATTGAGATACCAGAGATGGGCAGGGTAACAAGATTAGTCAACTGTAAGAATGCTCTTATTGTTATTGCTACCAATGGTGTTTGGGCTATCTCAGGTTCAGCTGGTAATTACTTTAGAGCTAATGATTATCAGGTGAAGCGTATCTCTACTATCGGATCTACAAGTCCTCTAAGCGTCGTAGATGCTCAAGGTCTTCCAGTATGGTGGGGTCAAGAAGGAATATACTCTCTTAAATTTGATCCATCATATGATGCATTTAGCTTAGAGTTTCTTTCTGTCGGTATCATAGATATATTCTTAAGTGAACTTCCAACTGAGAATAAGAAATACGTTAAAGGCGTATACTCTCCTGAAGACTACATGATCTTCTGGCTCTTCAATGATGGTGTACTTGGAGATAATAAATATACTTACAACAGAGTTCTTTGCTACGATATTAGAACTAAAGCCTATTATCCCTGGACTCTTACATCAGGTGTTGGTTCATTAATCATTCGTGGTAATCTCTTCGTACAGGCAGCAGATAGAACTGGTACGCCTGCTGTCAAGTATACAGTAACATATGACAATACAATAGTCACATCTGCTATTACCTTTGCAACAATCTCCGATCCGATTCATCGTGATTGGTTTACTTATGATGATGAGATAGAGGATATTGATGGTGCACAAGAATACGACAGTTACTTCATTACTGGATATTATATACCAGGTGATGCTGTTAGATTCTCTCAAGTCAACTATATTTTAACTCTTCTAGAACAAAATGATGCTGATGAAAGCTGCTATGTTCAAGGTGCTTTTGAATATGCTATTACTGGGGACTCCGGTAAATGGGGATCTCGTCAAGAGATTTACACAGGCTTTATGGAAGATAGATCTTTAACTTGGCGTAGACTTAAGCTAAGAGGTAAAGGTAGATCTATCCAACTTCGTTACTCTTCTAATGGCACTAAGCCTTTCACTATTATTGGTTGGTCTCTCTTCATGTCAACAAATCAAGGTCTGTAAATGTTTCCTTTCCAACTAGGTATGACTGCTGTCGGCATAGGTGCTAGTATTTACGGAGCTAGACAGAAGTCTAAAGCTTCTAAAGAACTTGCAGCTAGTTCAGCAAGAGAGGAAGCAGCTAGACGTGAGGCTGCTAAACTCCAATTCGAGAGACAACAGAGAGAATACATTCGTCAGGGATACTTGACAGAAGCTGAGTCAACCAGTCGTATGTTCGCTGGTGCTGGTCTCTCTGCAGGTAACTCTGCTGTGGGAGGTACCAGAGGACAAGAGGCTAACCAGACTGCAGGTAACCTAAACTACAATATGTATCAATACCAACTTGGTGAAAAGATCTTCAATGAGAAAGCTAATCAGGCTCGTATCAAGCAGAAGCAAGCCGAGGGTGGTGGCATCGAAGCAATCGGTAAGATGTTCATGAGTTCAGCCGGTCCTGCTGCTCAAATAGCTGGTAGTATCTTCGGCAGTGATGGTAATACATTCCAACCTGGTGGTGGATCAATTGGAGTATCTAGTTTAGATGAGTATTCACCATTCAGCGGTGGAGCGGAGTAATAATGGCAGAGCCTTTCGAACCTATTGATCAAAGTATCGGCTTCAGTTTCGAAGATCCTGATAAGAGGATCAATCCCGATACTGGTGCTTTTGAAGGTACTATACCCATGGATTTCGGCATGGGTACTGTTGCCACTCAACCCCCGATACCTGGTGAAACAGCACAGCAGCGTGCAACTAAGTGGACTATGGGAATCAACAGAGATTCCAAGTACCAAGAATTCCTTCTGTCTCAAATTGAAACAGGCAATGAACTAAAAGAAGAGCGTTTGGCTGAACAGTCGAATGCTATGAATGTTCGTAATGCCAAGGATGCTGCTGTTCAAAAGATTCTTGAGTCTGCTAAAGGTAAGGGGCTTACTCGTAGAGATCTAGGAGCTATTCAAAGTATACAAGACTCTCCTGACATCGGTACTGAAGATTACTTCGCTGCACAGTTCGCAGAGAAGATGACCAATTCCACTACTGAAGCTCTTTTAAAGCAGAAGAAGCCTGACGAAACAGACTTCCAGGCTATGGATGTTCTTCAAAAGGTTATACACCTTAAAGAAGGTGTTCAACGTTTTAAAGAAGGTTTAGAGGCTCAATATAAGACTCATGGCTGGACAGATTCTCCTCCTCCAGGCCAAGCCTTTAACGTTAGGATAGATGCTAATCTTGAGAGGTTTACTCCTCTTCTCTATGATGCTCGTATGCGTGCTTCATTCTTTGCCACTACTGGTAATGATCTAGCTACACAGTATTCTAAGTACACGACCATGGAGAATCCTAGCGATGCACTTAAAGAGATTAAGGATATTGCTACGAGAATGTATGCGAAGAATCCAGCAGCCGCCATACAGTTTCTCAATGGATTTGCTTCGTATACTACGTCAGACGCGAATCTCGCAAATATATTCTCTGTTATTGACTTCGCTACCATCCCGGGATTAGCTACTGGTGCTAGATTAGGATTTAACGCCTATTCAAGAACAGCTAAAGCACTTGGCAATAGAACCTTTAATCCTATTAAGGTACTGGAAGAGTCTGGTGAAGTAGATAAGGCTGCTAGGCTTATTGCTAAGGAGCAGATCAGATCCCTAGGCACTGCAGAAGAGATCGCCAAAGCCCGTAGCGTGGTCCCAGGGACGCTCCAGGAAGCTAGCTACCAAGACCTCAAGAACCACTCCACGACCCTCCAGCAGGGCACGCAGGCTCTGGAACAGGGCACCTACAAGCTGTCTAGGGAAAGAGCCTCTAGGATCACAGAAGATATTAGATCTCGTACTTCCTTATTGGATGATAGTGTCACCGGAGGTACACCTAAAGTACAGCGATTAGAGCAAGAAGGTCAAGCCTTAACTGCTGCTGGTGAAGCTACTGATAGGATAGTCTATAAATCACATCCATCTATTGTTGGTAGAGTAACCGATATTGCTACTACTAATCTAGATGATCATCTTACTTCTAATTACTTCCGTACATATAGGATAGGTGATAAATCTACTCCAGGTCAACTGTCTGTTGTCGCTGGCAAGGCTGAGGGTGGAACTGCTTTAGAAGGTCGTGCTCTACAGGCCGCTAATCAGACTGTTGATCTTAGTCAGTATCCATTTACAAAGCGCCAGTCCGATAGATTCCAGAAGCTTGTAGGTGAGGCTAACCTTGCTGCAGCCCAGGGTAATAAAGTAGCAGCTAAGCAAGCAGAGGAATTAGCTACCGCTTACTTCGAGAAGGTCACTGGTCTTAAGATGAGTGACGTGCAGGGACGGGCCTTCATGGAAGGTAAGAATCCTACTGTCTCTCGTCTATCTTTATCTGCTTCTAATGACAACAGATTACTTCAAGGTAAGACTGCTAAAGACTTAGGTAAAGTAATTCCTGCTCGAGATACCTTCGAGCGTAATGTCGCTCTTATGAAAGAACTAAGAGGTGTTATTACTTCCACCTTTGCTGATGATACTATTAAGCCTTTCGTTACTGAAGCTAATGCTATCTACTCAGCAGAGCGCGAGTTTGGCTTCCATCCTAATAGCTATCGGACTAAGGAGTTTGGTGGTGGATGGGTAGTTGAATACAAGCATCCTATTGATGAGACTTCTATCAGTGCTCGTGAAGCTCTGCGTATTGAAACTAAGCACGAGAATCCTCCAGGTCTACGTAGCTTCATAGCTGCTGCTCTTCCTGTCTCGAAGGACTCTAAGCTCTCCGCTAACATGATGGAAGCAGCTAAACTAGCAGGCTACAGTGTTAAGAACCAGTTTGAACTAGTTAAGAAGTTCATGGATCCTATTAGTGAACTTAAGCGACAGGTAGGTAAGAAGGATTGGGATACATTCAAAGGCTTTCTTAACGAACAGAAGAACTATAAGAAGGGCGATGAGTATGGTAGGTTCTCCAGATCATTTGGAGAGTTCGAACAAGACTTTTTCAAATACAGTGGTAGGATACCTACTGAAGCAGAGCACAGTGCCTATTGGGCATATGTACAGCTTAACGATATAGACTGGGTCATTAATAACTTAGGTATTTACAGAGATAAGACTCGTCAAGGTATCATGATGTATGGCTTACCGACCAATGCAGAACTTGGTAAATCCGTAGCTATGAATATCGAAGGCAAGGTTATAGAGAAGCTTCCTGATTCTAAAGTACCCTATGGATTTCTTATCTGGGATCGTGATCCTGCTGCAGCGCAAGCAGGGTTCTTCCGGTCCGATAGACGCGGTCCTCCCGGGGAAGGTAAGTGGATGCAGCAGGTCCGTCAGCGCGTAGCTGATGGTGAACTTAAAGTCATCCATGTAGGACCAGAGACCAGTCAGGTTTTAAAGGACCAATACGGCCTCAAATTGCCTCGTGGGCGGGTAGATTATGTTCTGGTGGATGAGATCCACTCTAGCCCATTGCCCTTCCAGCAGCTTCCCTACAGGCCTGGTGGGCATCGTACATACGATTATCCTTGGGTAGCTAGACAGGCTAATGTTAATGTTAGTGATGGTATTACACCTAGTATCTACTATCATGGTGATGTTAATCATACCTTTTTTAATACAGAAAAACAGGGTAAACACTACATTGAACACTTTAATGTAGCTCGTGGTCTTCTTGTTCAATCAGCCGAGACAGGCAACGTAGGTCCACTAAGAGATTACTTAGGTAAGAACTTAGGACATTCTCCTGAGAGATTCATGTCTTTCTTCGAGGAAGGTGGTGGAGTCCTTAAGCTCTCTGAAGAGCTTAGACTAACTCCTAGCGGTAAGTCTACTTTAGATGTACATAAACTTGAGGATATCTACAAGCGTATTCATCCTAACTGGCAGTTCGTACGTCTAGAGGACAACCCACATAACCTGTATAATGGTGGGGTAAATCTACGCTATGCTCAGGAAAGAGGAGATCCGCTAAATGCTTTTGAAATCCTTGGTTCCAAACATAATCCTGTCTACAATTTCCAACCTGCCAAGTACGTTGATCCTTTCACTACTGCTCATCGTGCCGCTGATCAACTTGCTGCTAGCCGCGTGCTTGATGATGTTAGAATAAAGGCAGCAGAAAGATTTGTAGCAGAATTCAGCGATGGTCTTGCCTGGGACATCACTCGTCTTAGAGGTGATCCTCTTCAGGCTCTACTCAATGCTCCTATCAAGGCTGACATTGGAGTAGCAGAGAAGCTTGCTATCTGGGATGCTAGACGTTCCACTAAGGAACTTATTTCTATTCGTACTGACTTCGAGAATGGTATAGATACTCTTCAACAGAGAGTCTTCGAGACACTAGGAAGTAATGCTAAAGCTACTAAGGATAGTTCTGCAGTAGCTGAATGGGCTTGGAATACTATCACTAGTCCTATTCAAGCAATGCGTAATGCAGCCTTCTCCTTTAAACAGGGAGTGTGGAATCCCGCAGCTCTCTACAACCAGGCGCAGGCTATTAATAACATAGCGGCTGTTCTTGGTCCCACTAATGCTCTTAAAGCAGCTACAGCCTCTACTCAAGGTTATCTAGTACGTACTTGGGTGGATAACCCAGCAATGCTGCAGAAGTTCGCAGAGAACCTTGAGAAGATTGGGATGTGGAAGGCTTCAGATTTTGTTGAAGCTAGTCTTGCTTTTAAGAATATAGGATATAATAGAGCTGGTAAGGAAGTAGCAGACTGGAACCAGTATCTAAAAAGTGATATTACACAAGGTAAACTGGGGCAGGCTTGGGATTGGCACACCGTGATGTTTAGACGGGGTGAAGAAGTCGGTAGGTATACTTCTTGGTATGGCGCCTATGCTGAGTGGCGTACTGCCAATCCTATCGCTCGTTTTGATAGCGCGGCTATCACACAGGTACTCAATAGGGCCGATTTCCTTAATCTGAATATGTCCGGTGTAAGCAACTCCATACTTCAGAAGGGTGCTCAAGGTCTTCTGACTCAGTTCTTCCATACTCACCTTCGCCAAGCTGAACAACTTTGGGGTGGTAAACTCACATGGCAAGAGGCTAGTAGATTGCTCACTTGGAATAGCATAGTATATGGTCTCCCTGTAGGTATCGGCGGTCCACTTACCTTCGGTCTCTGGCCTGTCAAGAGTGAAGTCAACAGGCAACTCACAGATGCCAGGACATCTGGTATTATCCCTGGGTGGATCAATCCTAATGATCATGAGGGTGTCAACTTTGTGATGAATGGACTTGCTTCTGTTGCTGTTGAAAAAGCACTAGGTATGAAGTTCGATGTAGGTGGCTCAGGTCTAGGTGGTGTCACGCTACTCAGAGATCTCACTAGAGGAGAGAAGGGTAACCTGGATATCTTCACTGGTGTCGGTGGCCGTAACATGAAGGGTATCATTCAGTCAATGTATCCTTTCTATAGTTATGTAGCCAGTCTTGGTAATGCCCCCTTAACTCAAGCAGATCTTCAAGATATGCTAGAGAACGTCTCCTCTCTAAATGCTGCTCAGAAAGTGTGGTATGCATACTCTCTTGGTATCTATCAAGGTAAGGGTGAGAATAGGCTTGAGAACATCAACACTATGCAAGCTCTCTTCAGTGCCCTTACGGGAACTCAGCCTCAAGAGATAGTTGATATGATGGACAACAATGCCATCTTGAAAGCTATGAAGGATGGTCAAGTTCGATCCAGAGAATTGTTTAATAAAAGCATCATCAGGTACTTTAAAGAGGTATCAGAAGGTAATGATGAGCAGGCTAAGATACACTGGGATAGAGCTAATAGAGAATTCATTGTAGGCAACTTCAGAGCTGACGAAAAGCTGAAGATGATGCAACAGGCTATGCAAGACAATCAGCCCCTTGTCGTACGGGCACAGAAACGCTTCTTAGATAAGCATCAGAATAATCCAGCAGCTTTAGAAGAGTATCTTAAATATCTCAAGAGACGAGGACTGTAATGGCTACTAACAACACCTTTAATATCGATCAGCCTGGTAAGGATTCTGACTACACTGACAAGTCTAAGGGAATGATTCCTGACTTGTCAACAGCCAATATCTTTGAGAGTGTTGCAACTATTGGTGAATCAGCCATTAAAGGTATCAACGAACTCTTCAAGGTTAAGATCAGAGACGAAGCTACTGCTGGTGTAGATGCTATCCGTGATCGTGAGATCAATATGGGTGCTCAGCAGAAAGGTTATGGTACTCAGGTTCCTCAAGAGATCAATACTGCAGCCAATCGTCTACAGACCATGAAGAGTGCAAAGGAATCAGGTCAGATTGGAGATAGTCACTACTTTCTTCTTTTAGATAGTGAAGCTAGACGCCTGCGTTCTAGGTATCCCGGACATCGTGAGTACGTAGATAATGTGATGCAAGATCTAACGGGGACGACTCCCGCCAATCATGCCATCTCCATGATGAAAGCAGAGCTAAACAAGACAGATAAGAACAACGATCTTAACAATGAATATCATTGGGCACGTGATCATGGTGGACCGATAGCTGAGTCACTTGCTCGTGGAGAGCAGCCTGATCTTGCTACTGCTCGTAAGTACAACGCTCAACACGGAGTGCAGTTAGCGCAGAAGAAAGCTTTTGACGGACAGCTGGATACTGATAAGAAGAAGAGAGAGACTAATTACCATCAAGTAGAAGATGCTGCTATCAAGAGAGTCTTTGGTGCAAAGGGTCTTATGGATGGTGCAGCCATGGAGATCCAAGGAGTAGATCCTAAGGCTCTTGCTGAGGCTTCTATTAGATTTAGAACAGAAGCGGAGAAGGGTGTAGTTAGCCCTGAAGCAACTAAGGCGCTAGATCTAGCTCTTGTCAAGAATAAAGAAGATAGCTGGAAAGCATTCAATGCGGAACTAGACAAGGTTGGATATGACACAAATGGCAAGCCCTTTACGTTAAGAAGCGAGCTTTCTAACGAGGGGTATAAGCGTCTTGAAGAAAGATATAATCAAGATATTGAGAGACGCCACAAGGCCTATAAAGCAGGTGATGTAGCTTATATGTCTACTGAAGTTGACCTAGTTAAGTCTCGCGAGAATGGTGCAATTCTTAGATTGATTGACTCTGCTCCCTATATGGAGCGTCTTAATGCACATCGTAAATTAGGTGGAGATTCATTAACTAACTCCATGCTTTCTTTCAGTAGTCCTCTTCTCACTGAATCCCAGAGAACTATGGATAGATATATTATCCAAGGTATTGGTAATTCAAAAGAGAACGTAGCCATTACATTAAATACTGCCGAAGCTCATATGACAGCAGCAGGTTTTACTAAAGAACAGATAGCGGAGTCTAAAGGTAGAACTGTTAAAGGTATTACAGATGCTCTTGCTAGTGGTGGACTGACCAAGGAGCAAGCTGATGCTACTGCTAATTGGTTATTCTCAGGTGCTCCTGAAAATAAAGATTTTTATTCTAAAGCGGGAGGCGCACAAGATCAACTATTCAAACAGCTACTTCAGCCTGGTATTACTGAAGATATCTTTCGTAGAGGTAATGAAGTAATCAAGAAGAACTACACTAACTTCGTAGACATGGTTGTCAATAGACGCCTCGAAGGTGATCAGAATGCAACAGGTTTTAACCAGGTTGCACAGTTAGCTAATACTCCCTCTACTTGGGGTGTTAAGTACAATTCAGAGACTAAGACCTTTGATGCTGTTCAAGTACAAGCAAAGATTGATGAAGCTCAACGACAAACTCCTGCAAATAAATCTAATTATATTTTAGGCTCAGGTAAAGATAACTCAGATTCCATGGCCTTCAGGAATAGGGCTATGGCAGCTGCACGAGATCTTAATGTTACTATGAAGCACTATGTTCCTGTAGCAGATAAACTAGGTAGAGATTCTAATCTCTTTCCAATAAATGTTTCACTATCTCTTGGTCTTGTACAGGGACCTGATGGTATCTTTGTTGCTGCTCCTAAAACTAGGATACCTCAACCTGTAAGTAATGCTCCTCTTGCTCCTCTACAACTACTTCCAACTACTCAAGGAGCATCCCCTAAAGCGGGACTTGAGCCTCAAGGAGATGGAGAAGATGTAGCTGGAAAGAAGCAAGGAAGAATAGTACCTACCTTTGACACTACTGTAAACCCAGGGGATAGAACTAGAAGTTTTGCTCCTAATATTCCACCTGCATCTACTCCACAAAGTACTTTAACTGAAGGAGATCGTACAATTAATCCTACACTTGAGAGACTGAAGGCTCTCGGCAAAATGCCTACTGAGACCGAGGCTCAACGCAAGGCTCGCAATAAGGCGATGGATAATTTGCTAAAAAATCCTGAAGTACAGAATCGTATTGATCGAAAAAGAAATATTCCAGTATATAGGCCCAAAGAATAATGCCAATCACTCCAGACTTCGGTAGGTTTCAATTTCCTCAAGACGTAGATACAGAGGAAGTAGGTGCCGGCCCATGGACTAAGGATATGCAGCCTGGTTCCAGAACACCAGAGTATCTACCTGATGAGCAAGGTATTGCAGGTCCTCGAAAGGATGACCCACGTTCACCCTACTATCGGATGGAACGCGGCAATCCATATCCTCAAGGCTACTGGAATAGGGCAGAAATAGATCCAATGGATAGTCTCATCCATACTGTAAGTACTACTCTGCCAGGTGTACCTCCTCGTCCATATCCCATGGATGGTAGGTTCAAAGCTCTTAATCCTCCCATTCCAGGAAGCATTGATGAAATCGATATGTGGGATAGAGTTGGTGGATCACAAAGATTAGATGATATCCCCGATGCTTGGGAAAGATATCAAGATGACATGCGTATTCCTGGTGAAGATGGATTTCCTCATCCCGGCACTACGGTACAGCAACAGGATACTACTGAAGAATCCAAGACTCCTACATCTGGAAGAGATTCTTTAAAACTGAATGATCAAGAAGAAGCACTCTATCAAAGACATCTAAGTAATCTATATGGTAAGGGGGGAGTAGATAATGCTGATAAATCTAGATCATCTCTTAAGATCACTACAGCTGAGATCGATGGTAGATACTATGTAATTCCTACTGTTCGTGATGGTAAGATTCTAGATAGCCGTGAAGCTATTGCTGCAGCAATTGATGAAGGATTGGATAAGTTTCCAGCGTATGCTTCTCAAGAAGAGGCTGCTGCTCGCTATGATCAGATGCATCAGTTCATGGAGAAGGATACCCAAAAGTATCAGGAGAACACTGCAGATCTTGGCGGTAGCGTAGGTGCCTTAGGAGAAATGGAGAAACCTGAGACCAAGACTGATCCTATGCGTGGCACTGAGAGTGCGTCTTCTCTAGGTTTATTTCTTTCTCAAGACTCAGCTGGCGGAGTAGGCAAAGGTCTTGCTCCTCAACTACTTGAGGCCTTCGCTGAAGATGTATCTAGATTCACACAGACAGGGGATCCTAAGGCTGCCTTTAGAATAGCAACCATGGTTGCTGGCGGAGGCTTTGCTCGCGGAGCAGTCTCAGCAGAAGCTAAGGGTACTCTAGGGATGGCTGGAGGTAAGCCACCCACAGGTCCTATAAAAGGAGTTATAGAAGGCGGGGCAGAAAACACAGGGATAGTACGTATCCCAGATAAACTTAAGTATGATGTTGAGATAGCTACCAAGTCAGAAGACTTGCTACCTATCGGTACAGTTATGGATGAGCTTGATAAGCTTCTACCTAAACTCAATCCACTATCTCAAGATGCTAAGGATGCTGCTGCTCTATACAAGAGACTAGCAGATCGTGAAGAACATCTATATGGTATTGGTAAATCCTATGAAGTAAAAGAGATCCATCAGCTAATGGCTGATAGAGGTATCACGCCAGATACCCTCTTGTGGCATGCTATGGAAGCCCTACGTAATCGTATAGATGACGCTAGAGAGACACTAGTAGCTAATCCTAATATGACATATCAGCGTAAGTACTCTCTTAATAAAGAAATCAGAGACGCTCAGAAGAGACTAGACGATCATCTAACCTATGCTGAGAGAGATCTAGGTTACAAAGAAACCCTGCAGATCAATCCAACTAAATATGAAGAGACTGCGTTAAATGCAAGTTGGGATGAATTAGGTAAGAAGATTGGAGTATCTGCTAATGATGCTAGATTACAGGTATTCGAAGGTGGTAAAGAGATACATGATACTATTAAGGCAATCTTAAAAGATGCTAAAGATCAACTTGTTAAATCTTCAAGAGCTAATACCGATCATCCTGAGCTGATACGTCAGAAAACTGTATATTACGAAGCAATAAAAGAAGCAGAGTCTTGGTATAAGAGTATTGAACATATCGCAAGAACCACTAAAGAAATACCAGAAGCCGGTACCGCTATCATTATGGACATGCAGAAGCGAATTGATCGTGTTATGGAGAAAGCTTCTAATGCTAAGAAGCTCATAGATAACTGGCCCGCTCCAGAAGTACAACAACAACTACCTGGTATCAAGAGTCCTCCTGCCAACATGGCTCAGCAGCAATATAAGACTGGTGATACAATCTCGAAGGATCCTAATCAATTAGAACTTAACTTCCAGCATGGCCATCGTACTATTGAAGAGCGTGCACCTATCCACTACAGGGAAATGAGAGCAGCTATCCCTAAGCATCCTGAGACTGGTGAAAAGGATATGGGGCTCTTCAATAAGACTATTGAAGCAGTAGCAGGCTCACGTAAAGAATGGAAAGATCTATCTAAGGAAGAGAGACAGAAGATATACAATACTGTCATCACTCATGACTACAATCCAGGTAGGAAGGATCTCTCAGCAGCAAGAACACCAGAAGATCTTATTCATTTCAAAGAATCGAATAGACCGTCTTATCCCGGAAATGATTTGGAATCTGCTTTAAACTTTAATAGACATGCTGAAGAAGCTGTAGCAGCTAAACAGGCCGATATTGTTGCAGTAGAAAATGCTATGAAGAGTTTTCCTGAAGGATACATGGCTCATCCAGATTCTGTTAAAATATTAAAAGATCTGAAAGATGAACTTGGAAAGATGCAAGAACTACATCAAACATTTTATAAGCAATCTAAAAAGAGACATGGTAAAGATTTTACTGATGAGATAAAACGAAGATCTGAGGCAAGTGATCTAGGAGCAGCACGTACTCCTCCGGAGCTTATCCACTATCGCCAAGCCGGTGAACTACGTACCGGATCAGGTAGAGAGGGGGTTGGCGCGGTCTACTGGGATCAGATAAGAAGTAAGGCAAGTCCTGATTTACTATCCCAGTTAAAAGAGACTGCTGTACAAGCCCATGAAGCGGGTCAAGGTTACTCAACCATCCGTGACACGATCCTCAAGGAGCACAACATTAAAGCGAGTGACTCCACCGTACGTCAATGGGTTCTTGAGGGAAAGAAGAAGTAAAACTACGTAGTTGCTTCTGCGAAGCAAAAGAAAAGGGACCTTAACAGGTCCCTTCTTTCATTCTTACACAAGTACCATAAGGAAATTTATCATAAAGGATAAGGTCTCCAGTCAATATCATTTCTTCTATCTTTGCTTTACCTTCTCCTTCATGAAGTCCTTTAGTATCGTGAACAGTCTCTAAAGGAGTATCCCAGGCTTTACGTAGATTAAAGAATCTTTCTATCCATTCCGTCAAACTCAATGTCTTCGTCATCATAGATTTCCCTAACACTTAACTTCTTACGCACTCTCTTCAGCTCTATAGTCTTAGGACTGTAGAGTTTATTTGTTCGTAGCTCCTTGGCAATTAGATTACGCTTCCTTCGCATAGCACGCTTCTTTGACTTAGTTGGTAAATCGTCCATTATAGATAGGCCGTCTTTAATCTTCTAAGGATAATCTCATGATCTAATTTAGGTTCATATACTTGCCAATCATCCATTCCATATTTTCGAACAAGCATCCAGATACCTGTAGATTTCTTTTCAAATTTAACATCCATTACACATCCACGATCTTCCATTTATACCCATATTTATCACACCACTCACTGTTAGTTAGGTTAGATCTATGCACCTTGCGATTATGAGGGAACCACATCTCGATCTCTTTCTCAGGATGCTGCCTACGTACAGCTCTCATCTTAACCTGATCCTCATAGCGTAGGTAACCTTTAACTTCAATGTAGAGTAGTGTACCATCTTTATTAGGAATAACAAAGTCAGGTATATACTTCTTAGGTAGAAAGTATTCTAGCTTCTCTGTCTCGTATCTAGCTTTCCTTCCGAGAAGCTTTGCTATCTTCTGTTCTAGAGGGCTCTTGTACTTGCCCCATCTCTTGTGCTTTTTCGTATATCTTCTTTGCATATTCTAATTGTAGGTCTGCAAATCTTCGCAGCCAACTTGTATCCTTTCCTCTATATCGATATCTGCTCATCTGGTTTAGGTTCCTTCATGACCACTGTAAGCCACCGTGGGCCGTTGCTGTAAATAAACTTACGCAGTCCCTTGCCACCATTACTATCCTTATAACACTCGTTCTTAAACTGACAGTAACTACATTCCATAGGTATCTTCATGTTCCCGGATTTTCCGTCCGGTTGTGAATTATAAGCCCTAGGAGGTGACACGTCAAGCGCTAGCACAGTTCTTAGGCGTGCTATGAGCTTCTCCCAGGGCTTATTCTGTGCCTTATATACGTCTAGGTGGAGCTTTCCGAGTTCTTTGTCAACTGCAAGGAACGCCATTTCTCCTCTGACACGCAAAGCCGGGTCATCTTTACTACCAGCGAGGTAAGCGTCAAGCTGATCAAGGTACCCGAAAGGATCGTCATGATCAAGGCGATGATAAAGGAATTTATGCATGCCACGACTATTGGCAGACTTAACATCGACAAGAACACCGTCAATAATAGCATCTCTATGACCGGTGACACCATGAAGAACGATAGTACCTTGTCTCCCTGAGACTTCATGACCTGCTTGTTCAGCAAGGGAGAGGACAGTTTCTTCAAGAATGTCCCCATTGTTGAACTTAAGGAGTGTAGGCCCATCCAAAGGCTCTGCAGCCTCGGGCTTATTCTGTCTATACCATAATTTCCTAACACATTTCTCTCCTAGATTAGAGATACGAAGAGCATCACCACTCTCCTGTCCCCTGGTGAGACGATTAGATATCATATCCCCCAGTCTCTTTGCATCGAGACTGAACTTACCAGACTCTACAAGAGAATATATATCCTTAACGAGAGTAGTGATGCTTTTCATTTTATCTCAATCTTATGTTTAGGAGCAATCTCTTTTAGAAAAATATCAGCTGCTTTGTACACTATCTCTCTACTTTCAGCATTCTGTATTTCCCATTTCAAAGGATATTTATGCTCCCAATTATTAAGTTCAAAGAAAGCTTCTCCAAGTCTTTCTCTAAGAGAAGTCATTACCAAGGAATCCTAGGTTTACCAGCTGGTGCAGAAGTCTCTACAGGCTTGGCTTGTTTCTCGTACTTGATCAGATTGTCAACACACACAGCCTCAAGTCTCGTACCCTTACCTTTGCCAAAGGAGTTATTATAGTCATACACGGCTACCTTAACAGTAACTTTGCTACCGTTACCAATAAGCTCATGGCAAGGAGTACCATCAGGAAGGATAACCAGAGGCTTGCCAGCTGGAACCTGAACATTGTCTTTCCAGACTTTACCTGTGGGATCTCTTCGGAAGGTGTAGTATCCTTCACCATCCTTAGAAGGCCTACCCATACACCCAGCCTTATCATAAAGTGCAACAGCCGCCTCATCTAGCTTCACCTCAATTGCATACTTGTTATACTTATCATCAGCCTTGTCTAGCTTAGCCCAGCGACACTCGCCGGTGAATTCATACGTAGCTGTACCCATTAGATAACTACCTCTTCCTTCTGCTTCGCAGAAGCTCCTGCGGAGCTATTAGCCTCACTTGGAAACATCTCATCGTACTTAGTATCAGTCAGCTTATCGAACTCTGCTTCTGTGAAGCCTACCTTATCACGTAGTACCTCAATAGCAGCATTCAGAACACTAATACTATACAGCAACTGACGAGTATTAGGTCCACGTGCACGCTTAGTCTTTTCCATTTTTCTTACCTTTCTTCAATAGAAAATCATAACTTATCTTAATCAACCTATATGTATACAAGGCTGCTAAGCAACTAATGAAGGTTTCAATCATTAGTGTAGGTTGGTTGAAGTCGGTGGAGCTGTTCCACCACCAGTATCTTCAAAGGTCATGTCTTGTTTAGCCATGTCCTTCTCTAGAGCTATATCATGTATCTCTAGATCCTTTGCACCCGGTACCATCTTAGCCGCGATCTCTAGGGCGTGCTCTTTGTCTTTGGCCCAGACTCTGATTGGTCCTGCTCGGGGTTCCCAGAACGAGATCTGGAGTATATAGGGCTCACGCTTATCCTTGTCGGACTCTTCTTTCGTTTCATCCATCTCTTATTATCCTCTAAGTAATTGGGACCGATACGCCACTTATGATCTAGCGCACCCTCTGGATTAGTCTCTTCAAATCTATTAACGATAGGAGTCAAGTGTCGGGTACTGGGCTGTATTATCATAATAATCTGCTCCACTAGTGGACGCTGAGCCAGTCTTTTCCAACCTTGTATTCTCCTGCAAGTGGACATCTAAGTAAAAGTAATTCGCCGACTCGTCTGATGGACTCAGCTTGACAGCGTCCAACCACTTCTGCAAGGCTTCGATCACCTCTGACTTCTGTGACGAATTCATCGTGAACGAGATTGACTTGTTTGAATGCGATTTGCTGTGCATTTAATTTCTTTCTCCATAATAGATTTGCCATCTTCATTACTATAGCTTCTCCAGATTGAAGCATGCCGGCAAACATACCATGCTCCTCTCCATAATATACTTTCCTACCATCTAGCCCTGGGAACCATCCTTGTCTAGCATACCCAGGAATAAGTTCCTGGCTGAGGCGTCTAAGCCCTGGATATGTATCTCTATAGAGCTTAAGGGCGGCGACAGCATCTCGCATACTGCAACCAAAGATCTCACTAACTTTAGCCGCTCCGGCTCCGTTAAAGAAACTAAATATGAATGTCTTATGGTTATCTCTATCGCAGCCAAGGTGTCTGAATATATTAGACCCGAGGGTATGTACGTCTGTTCCAAGTTTCTTGTCTCCACTTACAACTGCCTTTGTGAATACTGGATCATTGATGTAATGGGCGAAGAGCCTAACATGTGCAGCCTCCTTATCAGTACCTACCAACCAACAATCTTCATCAGCAATCCAGAAGCTACGCATCCTACCCCCGAGATCAGTAGCCAGTCGCTTAAGGTACTCACCTTTATACTTGATGGACTTTTTTGTTGATACATTGCCCATGTTTGGAGCTTGATGTGACATTCTTCCAGGCCAGGTACCAATACTATTAAACTTGCCGTGTATTCTCCCTGTATCTTCACGGTAGGAGGCTGCCCATTCCTTTAGGGTACGCACCCTATTTGCTACCAACAGCCTTTCCACCAGTAATCTAGCGCCCTGTGGTGCGTCCCCTGGGAGGGTAGCTAGGTTTTCCTCATTTACCTTCCAGCTATCTCCGCCTTTCGTGGGCACCGTAGGTTTCCAGCCTGCACTATCAAGTCTAGATACGAGCTGTTTAGGGCTTCCAGGGTTGAAATCCTGTTGTTCGACAAGGACAAATGTACACCCAGGATGAAGCTTAGAAAAGTCAGTCCAATCACGAGGAAGGTTGCTGCGCGAGAGCGTGCCGTGCTTAGTAAGCTTAGGTGTGATCTCTCTGATTGGGACAATTTTAGGCGGGAATGCTTTTTGGATTTCTTTATCCAGCACTTCAAGTCTGGATCGTAACTCCAATGATAACTTATCTGCTTGTTTTTTATCATACTTAAATCCATTCAGATGCATATCTAAACAAACCCAGGCAAACTTAAGTTCTGTCTCTACTGCCTGGTGATACTCTGGTGCGTCTAGGAACTCTGCTAGGTAGTTGTAGAGGAGTTCATTTATCTCTACATCTCTGATGCAATACTCCAGCATCTGAGTAGTGTATACTTGGAAGTCTGGGGATGGGTACTTAGGGAGGTCGAAGCGAGTACCCCACGCTTCTAATGAGTGTCCTTCACCATCTGAGATCCTGTAATTCAGGAGATGGGACAGGACTAATGTATCTATTACTTTGGTAGGATCAATGCTTCCCGGACAAAATCGTTCAAGTACAAGGTAGTCATAGTGAATAAAGTTGTGGCCAATAAAAGAATCAGCATCGGCAGCCAGGGTTCTAAATTCATCCAGCTGGTTTTCTTCATAGACATATATAACTCCAGTATCTATATCCTTGGCTACTATACACCAGACATGCTTAATCTTATCTATGTCTAGTGCATCAGTCTCAACATCTATAACCAATCTCATTAATTACTTATACCACTAAGAAAGACGCCAGTCAATAGGTTCTACATTTATTTTCTTTAATTCTTCGTTTGCTTTCGTGAATATCTTCGACCCGTAGAAGTACTTAGAAGATAGGGATGAGGGATGAGCGGCTTCAACAACCGGACATGGATCACATGCTGCTTGGTACTCCTGCGCTTTCTTACCCAGAAGGATAAAGACCACCTTGCCCGTAGCAGCAAGCTTCTTACAGATTTCATACGTCAACATCTCCCAGCCAATACCCTTGTGAGATAGTGTCTTACCTTCTTCAACCGTGAGGATAGTGTTGAGGAGGAGGACTCCCCTTTCAGCCCAGACTCGTAGGTCTCCGTTACGTGGTTCAGGGTAGCCGAGATCAGTTTGATACTCCTTGAATAGATTACGGAGACTACCCGGTATGGACTTATTGTGCGGGAGTACAGAGAACGCGAGGCCATGTGCCATGCCTTTCGTATGATACGGATCTTGTCCTAGCAAGACTACTTTAACCTTGTCGAAAGGGGTCAACTCAAGAGCCTTGTACCAGTCTTCTTTTCTAGGTAGATAGTTAGTATCTGTCTTAAGAAATGATTCTACTAGAGATTGTCTATGCTTCCAGAACTTAAGATGCTTCCAGCTATCTATCATAGGGATATCTTTTACAAGTGCAAGACTGATACTCTTTATGTGTCTTATCAATCCAAAGACCATCCCAATCAGGACAATAGTGTCCGTCCAACATAGGATTAACGTTTAAATTGCCCTGGAGGGGTGCTGGAGGGCTTTCCAAGGGGACCCCTAGGGGGTAGTACCAGGAATTGTCCTTAGCCTCTGGCGGTGCCTCTGAGGCCCTTATAGGGCAATCATGACAAAGACCGTCATTTAATCTATCCTTCATACAATGAGGCTCAGAGCACTTGTTCACTGACATCAGGTGTCCCCTCTATCTCTGTGATACGGAAGGTTTTAGGGTCAAAGCTAAGTGAGCCAGCCGGTCCAGTAATACTTGCAAATCTATTACCACGGCACGTAAGGCGCGTAGTGTTTCTTGCTCCGGTATCTGCGGACTCGATGTCCCTATCAAGATGGATGAGCAGATCCGCAACTTTACCGATATTTCTGCTGCCTCTTGTTTGACCCTGGTCATTGACGTGGGAGACGAGGAACATGCAGAAGTCAAGCTCTCTGGTGAGCATGGCAAGTCTTGTTGAGATGTAGTCAAGCCGCTTCCTTTCGTCCTCTTCCTCGAAGCCAGTGACAAGCATAGTGATGTGGTCAAGGAATACAAACTTACAATGGGCCACCTTCACCATGTATCTTATGGCATCAAGAATATTGCGAGGGTCGTCACTCCCAAAGTGAGTATAGAAATGCACACGACCATCACGTTTAGTAAGAGATTTGTACGCCAAGATTTGTTCATCGGCTGAAGTGCCGTTATCAGGCAGGTGAGCTGGAACACCAAGCTCGTAACCAATAAGGCCTTGAACACTTCTACGTTCCTTCTCTTCTAGGTGGATAATGCCAATGTTTTCATCAGTGCATTTGAGTAGATGGTACTCAATAGCACGTAGTACTTCTGTCTTCCCAACTTTTTCCAAAGCGGTAAAGAGCACCAGTTCCCCGGTCCGTATGCCATAGGACATAGACTCGAGTGTTTGAAAAGGGTATGACGCAATGGAGTGCTTATCCTCACTGCGGAGTATACCTTCAATCGCTTCATAGGATGATACTATCCCCTTCGGCTCATATCTCTTAGCATTATACCAAATTCTTTTGAGAGCCTCTGCCCCGTCTGCTTGAAGAAGCTCGTTAGCATCTTTGTACTTGTCGATCTTGACGTGGTAGACCTTGTTGACATCGAAGAGGGCTGCCACGTCTCTAGCGGCTTCCATCCCTGCTCTGTCATTGTCAAAGCATAGGTATATTGCTTCGAAAGAGTTGAGATAGTGATAAGCCTTTTCACATTCACTCCGGGCCGAAGGAGCACTTCTAACCGAGACGGCGGGGTATCTCCGCCCCAAGGCTTCGTAGACGGACATAGCATCGAAGGCTCCTTCGGTTATGGTGATAGCTCTAGAACTACCAGAGTTAAAAGACTCTTGACCAAATAGTAGAACGTTGCTTCCGTCACCAACAGTGCGAAAAGAACGATCACTGTATCCACGAAGAGTCGTATAAGATCCATAGGGAAGTCCTATCTCCTGTGGTTTACCGGCTCCATCTACCTTGGTTAGCACCTTGTAGTGCTCCATGGTATACCTGGAAATACCTCTATGCTCTAAGTATTGATAACTTTCATTAGCCATTAAAGAATCTCTGTTGTTACTATATAAAGAAAGATCATATGTAGAAGTTCCTAATGTAGTAGTTGCTAACCCTTCTATATCTATACTATATAAAGAAAGACTATATGTATCTATATAAAGAGAGCACGCGAAGCAATACGCATGCCCGTCAGAATAGATAGCTAAGTTATCCCTACCCCTGTCCAGACACTTGGGGCACTGTATCTTCTTCAGACACTTGGTCTTTATCGTAGCCCTTATAGGGGCCTCCATAGATGCATGTAGCATTACCAATATACTTCCAACATTGCTTACAGACAGAGCACTTAGTTCTAATCATAATTCTTTGTTCGTGCTTGTCGTACTTAGTCTCTAGTCCCTTAGGAACCTGCACTTGGCTCATTGATTGCTCCTGTCTTCTCTACAAATCCAGTAATACCTGGAGGAAGAGCACCACTATATAAATCAATATGCCATTTACCATCACTATCTTCATCATCTGAGAGGCTGAAGCGTAGTTCTCCACCAGCTTTTAGTGGAAAGCATATCTGACTAGAACAGATACCCTCGTATCTATATCCACCAGGTATTTTACCTGCTTCTTTTATCAAATAATCCATGTCTCACAGTACTCCCGCTAGCTCAAAAAGTCAAGCTGATTCCGTACTTCTCTTGTATCATTTTCTTAAGACCATCAGCATATCCTTGAACGGTCAATGTACCTCCTATTGATGGAGCAGTATTAGTCTCCAGCACCCAGGCCTTAGTTCCGTCCCAAAGAACATCTACTCCAGCGAAGTCTAGACCTACTGCTTTTGTCGCCTTAAGAGCTTGATCGACTACGTCGTTATGATAGATTGTAACGTTCTTAAAGTCTCCTACAACAGTAGGATCTCCGACACTAGTTATCTTCCGTCGTACATTAACAGCCTTACCGTCTACGACGTGGACCCTGTACTCCTTCGTAAAGGGTACATATTGGGTATAAAGGGGGCTATGCCCTAGGAGTGTCAAATTGGCACCGCCAGCGGCTCCCGTGAGCCAGGCTACCATGGTACTCCAAAACCCAGGATCGGTCTGTACGGTCAAATTTGGGGCCGTAGCTTCGATTATACGGATACCACTGCCCTCCGACCCTGTAGCGGTGTCTCTACAGACCACTTTATGACCAATACCTAGCCACTTAAGGGCCTCTAGGCGGTTAGTGGTGTAGGGAACATGCCTGCACTTACCATCCATAGCCTGGAAGGCTGCTATCTTGTTAACAGAAATCCT
>Ga0184629_10000239_pt1 | contig 24337 bp, 22 predicted proteins | sample PLM4_32_b1_FD_133158 | JGI IMG/M metagenome (GOLD analysis project Ga0184629, IMG submission 133158) | Groundwater sediment microbial communities from an aquifer in East River, Colorado, USA - PLM4_32_b1 | ecosystem: Environmental > Terrestrial > Soil > Riparian zone | place: USA: East River...
AGCACGCGCGGATTGCCCGGCACCATCACGAGATCCGACGCACCGGTCGTGTCGTTGACGTAGAGCACCTTCTGCCACGTCTTGCCGCCGTCGCCGGTCCGGAACACGCCGCGATCGGGGTTCGGCGTCCAGGCGTGCCCGATCGCCGCCACGAGCACGACGTCCGGATTGGCGGGATCGATCACGATGCGCGCAATCTGTCCCGCGTCGCCCAGCCCCATGAACTTCCACGATTTCCCCGCGTCGGGGGAGAAAAACACACCGTGGCCGTTGATGACGTCGTTGCGGATGTTCCCCTCCCCGGTCCCCACCCAGACGAGATTGGGGTTCGACGGAGCGAGCGCGATCGCGCCGATCGACGACGTCGGCTGATCGGCGAAGACCGCGTCCCAGGAGTCGCCCCCGTCGATGGTCTTCCACACTCCGCCTCCGGCGGCCCCGACGTAATAGACCTGCGGCTGCCCGGGGACCCCGGCCACAGCGGCGACGCGGCCGCCGGCGATGGAAGGCCCGATGTTGCGGAAGCGGATGTTGTTGAGGGAATCCGCTGCCGGAGGGGCGACGGGCGGCGCGGCCGCCCGCCCGCGGCGTTGCGCGGCGGCCGGCAGGGTCACGAGCACGAGGGCGAGCAGCAGACGCACGGTCATCGGGGTCATTCCTTTCAGGGCTGACGGGCGAGCTGGAGCAGCCGCTTCCATTGTCCCGCAGTGGCCGGCACCACGGACAGGCGCGGCATCCTCACGAGCGCGAGGTCTTTGAACACCGAATCCGACTTGATCACGGACAGCGGAACGGGAGCCGGGAGGCGTGCACCCGAGCGGAGGTCCACGACGACCAGCTTCGGGTCTTTCTTTTTCGGATCGGCGTAGGCGGCCTTCGTGACCTTGGCGGTGCCCACCACCGCCTTCTCGTCGCCCGTGTGATAGATCAGCACTTCGTCACCCGGTTGCATCGTCCGCAGGTGCTTCAAGGCCAGCGGGTTCTTCACGCCGTCCCACACCGCCGTCTTCTGGCGCAGCAGGTCGTCGACACTGTAGGTGGACGGCTCGGTTTTCAGAATCCAGTACCCGGTCATAGCGATCCTCCCCACTCCGTCAGAACCTGCCCGATCTCAGCATGGATGTCGGCAGCGGAGCGACCCGAGCTCTTGGGGACATTGAACGAGTGATCGCCCCCCTTCACGAGGTGGAGCGTTGCACGCTTGCCCAGCGGGCGCAGCACCTGCCGTAATAAGATCAGCTCGGCGAACTCATCGCGATCCCCCTGGAGAAACAGCATGGGGATGTCGACCGCGGCAAGGTGTTCGGCCCGCGACACACCGGGCTTGCCGGGCGGGTGCAGCGGGAAACCGAGGAACGCCAGCCCGCGCACGCCCGGTAGCGGGGCTTCCGCCTGCGCCGTGGACGTCATCCGGCCGCCGAACGATTTCCCACCCGCCAGTAACGGCAGGTCGGGGGCCTCCCGGCCCGCCGTCGCCACGGCAGCCCGCACCGCTGCTGCGGCCACCTTGGGCGAATCGGGGCGGCGCTGTTTGCGCTCCATATACGGGAACTGGTAGCGCAACGTTGCCACGCCGCGGCCGGCGAGCTCGCCGGCGAAGCGCTCGAGAAACGGATGACGCATCCCCGCCCCCGCCCCGTGCGCCAGGATGTAGAGGAGGCGGGCGTCCGGGGGGCGGACCAGCAGCGCGGCCACCTCGCCGCTCGTCTCGCCGACGCTGAAGCGGAGCTCGATCGCCGGCGGCATGCTATTCGTCGAGACGGCCGTGCAGCCGGGAGAGCGCGGCCATCAGGTCCGGCTGATGGTCCAGCACAGTCCAGAGCGGGTCGTCCTTCAGCTTCTTCATACGCGCCGGAACCGTGCGGATCGTGAACGCACGGATGTCCAGCTTCGGCGTGACCTCCCGCCAGGCGAGGGGCGTGGACACCGGGGCCCCTGGGAGCGGGCGGACGCTGAACGGCGCGACGAGCAGCCGTCCGTGCCCGTTCTGCACGTAGTCGAGGTACACCTTGCCGCCGCGCTTCTGGACCTGGCGCGTGACGGTGGCGATGTCGGGCAGCTGGGTGGCGATGACCCGCGCCAGAAGTCCGCCGAGCGTGCGGGATTGCTCGTAGGTGACCTGGCGGCCCAGAGGGATCAGCACGTGCAGGCCGGTCGAGCCGCTCGTTTTGATGCCCGTCGGCAAACCGATGTCGTCGCACAGCGCCTTGACGGCTTGGGCGACGGTGACCACGTCCGTAAACGGCGCTTCCTTCGGATCGAGGTCCAGGATGCACCAGTCGGGCGTTTCCAGCGTCGCCACGCGGGACGACCAGACGTGGAGCAGGATCGCCGCCATGTTGGCGATGTAGAGCAGCGAGGACTCGTTGTCGCACACGAAGTAGTCCAGCTCGCGCTGCGAGTCCTCGCTCCAGATGGTGACCGTTCGCACGAACGCCTGGGCGTACTCCGGAGCATCCTTCTGGAAAAAGGACTTCCCGTTGATGCCGTCGGGGAAACGGGTGAGCACCAACGGCCGGTTGGCGAGGTAGGGCAGCATCCACGGCGACACCGCCCGGTAGTACTCGATCAAGTCGCCTTTCGTGTATCGCTCCTCGGGCCAGAAGACCTTCCCCAGATTCGAGAACTGAACGGGGGGACGGGGGACGGGGGACGAGGGACGAGTCAGATCGATGGCAGGCTCTTCGCCCCGTCCCTCCTCCCTCGTCCCTCGTCCCTCGATGACACACTCTTCGGGCTTTTTATCGTCCCGGAAGCGGAGAAACACCGGCTGGCGCAGCAGCCCATCGCCGGTGATCTCCTTGTAGCGCACCTCCGCGACCAGCGCCGGCCGTACCCAGCGACTCTCGTCCTCGGCGGGAATCGGTCCCGCAAACGCCGGCTTGGACTCGGCGAGCTCGTCGAGCTGCTGCGACACGTCTTTCAGTTGTTTCGCGGAAAAGCCGCTCCCCGCTCGCCCGATGTAGACCAGCGCGCCGTCGCGGTAGGCCGCCAGATGCAGCGCGCCGAATCCGCCGCGGCTGCCGCGCGGCGTGGTGTACCCCACGACGACGAAGTCCCCCGTCTTGTCGGCGCGGACCTTCAACCACTGATCCGATCGCCCGCTCTTGTAGGGGGAGTCCGCCTTCTTCGCGACGATGCCTTCCAGCCCGAGCCCGACCGCCCGGTCGTAGAGCGTTTCCCCCTCGTTCGCGAAGTGCTCGGAATAGCGCAACGGCCCGGCCTCCGGCAGCAGCTTCTGCAGCAGCGCTTTGCGCTTCACGAGCGGTAATGCCCGCAGATCGAACCCCTCGAGCGCCAGGAGATCGAACACGTACACGGTCGCGGGGCTCTCGACCGCCATGTGACGAATGTCGAGCGGTCGACCGACCCGCGCCCGGTTCTGGAGCCGCTGGAAGCTCGGCCGGCCCGCCTCGTCCAGAATGACGAGCTCGCCGTCCATCACCAGTCCGTCGTACGGCAGCGCGCTCACCGCGCGCGCCAGCTCGGGGAATGCCGCGGTGTAGTCGTTGCCGTTGCGCGTGATCAGGCGCGCTTTCCCCTCCTCCCGCGCGATCCGCATGCGGTAGCCGTCGAGCTTGACCTCGAACACCCAACCGGGGCGCGAGAACGGCTCCTCGCGCGTCTCCGCCAGCATCGGCGGCACGTCCTCCGCGCGCACGTCGCGCCGCGGGGCCTTGAGCCGTTTGAGCTCCGCCACGAGTTTCGCGGCCTTGTGTCCCCCGTCGCGCAGCTCTTCGACCGTGAGCCCCGAGAGCACCGAGCCCGGAGGGAATTGATCCCCGTTGGTGGCGACGTAGGCATCGCGCTCCTTGATGAGGAGCCACTCCTTGACGCCCTTCTTGATCTTCACCAGGGTCCAGACGCCACGCAGCTTGTAGCCGCGCAGCTCAAACAGGAGCTTGCCCTTCTTCAAGCCTTCGGCCGGGTCCTCGAGCGGCACCCAGAGGCCCCGGTCCCACACGATGACCGCGCCGGCGCCGTAATTGCCTTCGGGGATGATCCCCTCGAAGTCACCGTATTCGATCGGATGGTCTTCGACGAAAACGGCAAGCCGCTTGTCGGCAGGGTCGCGAGACGGACCCTTGGGCACGGCCCACGACCTCAGTACTCCGTCCATCTCGAGCCGCAGGTCGAAGTGGAGCCGCGTGGCAGCGTGCTGGTGTACAATGAAGCGCCGGCCTGGCGTCGCCGCGATCGAGCCCGATGGCTCGGGAGTGCGGTCGGCGGAACGCTTGGCGCGGTAAGTGCTTAGCGCATCGGTGCTTGGGTTGCGGTTCTTGGACACAGGTTCTATAGTAGGGTCCTTATGGCTGCTCATGCAATCGGCTCCGCCACGATCTCCTTCGGGCTCGTCTCCGTCCCGATCAAGATGTTCTCGGCCGGCGAATCGTCGGCCGCCCTCTCGTTCAACTGGCTCCACAAGAAGGACGGGGCGCGATTGAAGCAGCAGTACGTCTGCTCCAAGGACGGGGAGAAGGTGGAAAACGACGACCGGGTGAAGGGATTCGAGTTCACCAAGGGCCAGTATGTCGTATTCACGGTGGACGAGCTGAAGAAGCTGCAGATGGATGACAAGTCGAGCAACTCGATGAACATCACCGAGTTCGTGGACGCCGCGACAGTGGACCGGATGTACATGGACCGAGCGTATTTCCTCGGACCGGACAAGGGCGGGGAGCGCGCCTTCGGGCTGCTGGGCGAAGCACTGAAGAAGACCGGCAAAGTAGCGATCGGCCAGTGGGCGGCGCGGGGTAAGCAGTATCTCATCATGGTTCGGCCGCTGGGACCCGGACTCGTCATGGAGCAGCTCCGGTACGCGGACGAAGTTCGCTCCATCAAGGACGTGCCGATCGAGAAGCTGGAATTGAAGAAGAACGAAATCGATCTGGCGGTGCAGCTCATCCAGCAGCAGGCGGGGGGTGAGTTCCAGCCGGAGAAGTACGAGGACGAGGTCAAGAAGCGCATCCTCGAGCAGATCGAGCGCAAGGTTCAGGGCAAGGAAATCACCGAAGAGCCGACCGAAGCGCCCAAGACGCAGATCATCGATCTGATGGAGGCGCTGAAGGCGAGTCTCGCCAAGGGCAAGGGCCCGGCCGGCGCCGATCGCAAGCCGGCGAAGCGCGCCGAGCACGCGGCGGCGGAGAAGTCGGCGAAAGGACGCCCGGTGAAACGCAAGGCGGCCAGCGCCTAGGCGATGACCGGGTACACCACCGAGGAAGTGGCGCGTCTCCTCGGTCTCTCCGCGGCGCAGATCCGTTCCTACACACGAGCCGGTTTCCTGTCCCCCGCGCGCGGCGCGCGGGGGGATCTGCGTTTCACGTTCCAGGATCTCGTGCTGCTCAAGGCGGCGAAGGGCTTGCTGGCGGCCCGCATCCCCGCCGCGAAGATCCGCGTTTCGCTGCGGCGCCTGAAGCAGCAGCTGCCACGGGGGCGAGCGCTTTCGGAGCTGCGCATCACCGCCGAGGGACATCGCGTCGTCGCGCGGGACGAGGCGGCTGTCTGGAATCCGGAGTCGGGGCAGCTGGTGCTGGACTTCGACGTGGCGACGCTGGCGCAGCGGGCGGCGCCGCTGGCGCGGCGGCAGGCGGCCGCGGCGCGCCGGGCCGAGCAGGACCTCGACGCCGAGCAGTGGTTCGCGCTCGGCCTGGAGCTCGAAGTGAGCGAGCCCGACGACGCGCGCGATGCGTACCGGCGCGCGCTCGAGCTGGATCCCCACCACGCGGACGCACACGTCAATCTGGGTCGACTGCTCGTCGAGGCGGACCGGGCCGAAGAGGCCGAGACGCACTTCCGCGCCGTCGTGGTAGACCACCCCGAGCACGCGACCGCGTGGTTCAACCTCGGGATCGCATTGGAGGACCGGCGGCGCCCGAACGACGCCGTCAAAGCCTACGAGCAGGCGATCGCAGCGGACCGGCGGCTCGCGGATGCGTATTTCAATCTGGCGCGGCTGTACGAGCAAGCGGGGAAGCGCGCGGCGGCGCTGCGGAATCTGTCGAAGTACCGGTTGCTCACGGAAGCGTGATCGGCGGGTGCACGGTGGCGCGACGGTAGCCGAGTCGCGTAGCTTAGCTCCACGTGGACGACGTCCTCACCCGCCTGAACACTGCCCTGGTCGGTCGCTACACGATCGAGCGGGAAATCGGCCATGGCGGCATGGCCATGGTGTATTTGGCCCGGGACATCCGCCATCACCGGCCGGTCGCTGTGAAAGTGCTGCGACCCGAGCTGGCCGCCCTGCTGGGGCCGGAACGGTTCCTGCGCGAAATTGAAATCGCGGCCCAGCTCACCCACCCCCACATCCTGCCGCTGCATGACTCCGGGGAAGCGGACGGGTTGCTGTTCTTCGTCATGCCGTTCGTGGAGGGCGAGTCGTTGCGCGACCGCGTGTCCCGCGAAGGGGCATTGCCCGTCTCGGAAGCGATGCGCATCCTGCGCGACGTGGTGGACGCGCTGGCGTACGCGCACGACCACGGCGTGGTCCACCGGGACATCAAGCCGGACAACGTGATGCTCGCCGCCCGGCACGCGGCGGTGACGGACTTCGGCATTGCCAAAGCCGTTCGCGACGCGGCCGGCAGCGCCACGCTCACCACCGCCGGGATGTCCATCGGCACGCCGGCGTACATGGCGCCGGAACAATGTGCGGCGGACCCGAACGTCGATCATCGGGCCGACCTGTACGCGTTCGGCGTGCTCGCCTACGAAATCCTCACCGGCAAGCCCCCGTTCACGGGGCCGAGCCCGCAGGCGATCCTGGCGGCGCATCTTATGGACCCCCCAACGCCGCTGCAACAGGTCCGACGTGACGTGCCGGGCCCGCTCGCCGCGCTGGTGATGCGATGTCTCGAAAAGAAACCGGGGGACCGCTGGCAGACGGCCGGCGAGCTCTTGACCCGGTTGGAAGCCCTGGTCACGCCGACCGGGATATCGTTCGTCCCGGAGCCGGCCCCGCGCCGAGCCGGGCGACGGTTCGCCCTTGCCGGTGCAGCGGTTGTGGCGGTTGCGACGGCGTTCCTCGGGCTCCGGAGCAACGCACGCGTCCGCTGGGTCCGGGAGCAGGCGATCCCGCAGATCCGCCGGCTCGCCGACAGCGGGCAATTGGAGTCCGCCTACCAGTTGGCACGTCAGGCGAGCGCCAGGCTGCCCAATGACAGCACGTTGCTCCACCTGTGGCCGCTGTTCGCCCAAACGGTGAGTATCCACACCGCGCCGCCGGGAGCCCGGGTTTACCGTCGCGACTACGCGGCGAGAGATACAACCTGGGAATTGCTCGGTACCACGCCGATCGACAGCGCCTGGTTCCCGCAAGGATTCTCGCGTATCAAGATCGAAAAGCACGGCTTCCGCCCGTACCTGGGCGCGGCGGCCCCGCAGTGGCTGCCCCGACGACCGATTCACCTCGACAGCGGATCGACTGTGCCTGAGGGAATGGTGCGGGTGCCGGGCGAGGACCGCTTTGCGCTGTCGCTCCCCGGTCTCGATCATCTCGATCCGATTCCGCTCGCCGACTACCTCCTCGACCAGCATGAAGTCACCAACCGTCAATTCAAGGTGTTTGTGGATTCGGGCGGCTATCGGCGGCGGGAATTCTGGGATCACGCCATCGTCAACGGCGGCCGGCGGCTGTCGTGGGACGAGGCGATGGCCTTGTTCAAGGACAAGACCGGCCGGCCTGGACCGGCCACGTGGGAAGTAGGCGACTACCCGGCCGGCCAGGCGGATTACCCGGTGACGGGTGTGAGCTGGTACGAGGCGGCCGCCTTTGCGCAGTTCGTGGGGAAGGACCTGCCCACGATCTACCATTGGAGTCGAGCGGCGGAAACCCGGGCCGCTTCCTGGATCGTGCCCGCCAGCAATTTCGCGGGGCGCGGTCCCGCGCCCGTCGGAGCCTACCACGGACTCGGCCCATTCGGCACGGTGGACATGGCCGGCAACGCGCGCGAGTGGTGCCTCAATGAAACCGGTGGACAGCACTACATCCTGGGCGGCGGTTGGGACGACGCCACCTACCACTTCACGGAAGCCTTCGCGCAGCCCCCCCTCGATCGCTCGTCCACCAACGGCTTCCGCCTGGCGTCGTATGCTCCCGGCGACAGCACGGTTGCCCGGGCCGGCCGGCCCATCGAACGTCTTGTCCGGGACTTCGCGCGAGAACACCCGGTCTCCGACGCGGTGTTCGATATCTACCGGCGAGCGTACGACTACGATCGAGCGGCGTTGAACGAGCGCATCGAGGTGACCGACTCGAGCGCGGAGAGTTGGGTGATGCAACGCGTCAGCTTCGACGCCGCCTACGGCCGCGAGCGGGTGGTCGCCTATCTGTTTCTTCCCAAGACCGGTGCCCCGCCGTTCCAGACCATCGTCTACTTCCCGGGGGCGATCGCGCTGCACAGCCGCACATCCATTGGCTCGCTGGAGCTCGATGCCATCGATTTCATTTTGAAGAGCGGGCGGGCGGTCATGTATCCCGTGTACAAGAGCACATATGAACGAGGTGACGGACTCGATAGCTGGTACGCCAACGAGACCAACTCCTACCGGGAACACGTGATCTATTGGGCGAAGGATTTCCGACGCGCGATCGACTATCTGAACACGCGGTCCGACATCGATTCACAGCGGCTGGCCTATTACGGACGCAGTTGGGGCGGCTTTCTCGGCGCCCTGTTACCCGCACTCGAGCCGAGGCTCAGGGCCTCGGTGCTCTACGTCGCGGGATTGGAGCTCCAGCGAGGACAGCCGGAAGTGGAGCCGATCAATTTCCTGCCGCACATCACCATCCCGGTGTTGATGCTGAACGGCCGATACGATCACTTCTTCCCTGTCGAGACGTCGCAGCTCCCGATGTTCCGTCTGCTGGGCACGCCGCCCGAGCGCAAACGCCACGTCATCTACGACGGCGGGCATTTCGTCCCCCGGGCACTGCTGATTTCCGAAGTGCTCGATTGGCTCGATCACTACCTCGGTCCGGTGGGCCGCTGACCCCCGACGGTCGTCACTGCCCAGGAACGAGAACGCGGATGGCGTGTCGCACGACCTGGACCTCGAATCTGCCCGCCGCGATCACCTCACCATCGATTTGCAGCGGGCCGTTCGACTCGACTCGGGCTGTTCTCCAGCGGCGCGCGGATGGGTCGCCGTCGAGCGGCAGAGCGGTCGAGAGTCCACGGCGCAGCGTGCGCCAGTAGCGTCTGGCCGAGCGGCACACCACCGCCTCGGCCACCCCATCCCCCGGATCGGCGTCGGGCCACATGCGCCACCCGAACCCGTAACAGGGAAAATTGTACAGGCCGACGTTGTACACGGCCTCACCCATGCTCACCAGGCTCTCGCCGTCGGTTGCGAGGGCGATCCCCGTCGACCGTCCCAATGCTGCCCCCGCGAGTCCTCCGAGGACCGCCAAACCGCGTCGCCATGTCCGGCGGGAGGCCGCCCCCAGGAGAAACCGCGACTCGAATCCCGCGCTGAGCGAGACCGTCGCCACCGGGGCGGCGGGATGGGTGGTGACCATGAGATCGATCGCCCGCTCGGCGCCCGTGTCGAGCGCGGCCAGCGCTCGCGGCAGGCTCCCCAGCCCGAGCGGGGCAGCGAAGGCGTTGCCGGTGCCGAGCGGCAGCACGGCCATCGTGCGATCGACGTGCTCTTCCCAGAGCGCACCGGCCAGGAGGTTCACCGTTCCGTCGCCGCCTGCTGCGACGGGGATCGCCCCGGGGCCCAGCGCACGCACCACAGCGCGCGCTTCCGCGCGCGTGCTCACGTTGACGATCTCGGCCACCCGCAACAGCTCCGGCCTTGCCGCGAGCGCGCGCTCGAGGCGGGCGGGCGCGCGACCCTCACGCGCGCCAGGATTCACCAGCAGCATGAGGCGCCGTGGGGCCGTCACGACACCGTTGCAGCGGGGGTGAACGCGACTTTGATCGCACCACTCGAGTCGCGGGTCAGAGCAGTGCGGATCGCCTGCACGTAGTCGGCCAGTGGGAACGTGTGGGTGAGCAGCCCGCGGAGCACGAGGCTGCCGGACGCGAGGCGCGGCAGTAGAACAGCGAACGGGTGGACTGACTCCCCTTCCCAGGGAACCGGCCCATACACGTAGATCCCTCGCCACGTGATCTCGCGGTACCACAACGGTGTGGGATCGATGCCCGCCAATGTCGTGGGCGCCGCGACCGACACCAGCCGCCCGCCGGGCCGCGTGGCAGCCAGCCCCCAGCGGACCGAGCGCTGCGAGCCCGCGGCATCAATCACCCGGTCGAAGACGCCGCGGAACACCCACCCGTAGCCGGTCACCCGTTGCGCCGACATGCCTCGTGCCGACGCCCAATCGCGGAACTCCGCGTCCGAGCGCAGGACGGTCGCCGCGTATCCGTATCGCGCGGCCCAATCCCTTTGAAACGCGTGACGCACGATCAGCTCGCAGGCTCCCGGTCGGCCCAGATTCGCGTGCAGGTGGGCCACGAGCAATCCGATCGTGCCGCCGCCGATCACGAGGGTACGCTCCTGTGCCGGAGTTTCCGTTCGGAGCACCGCCGCGAGCGCCGTCGCCGCAGGGTCGAGAAGCACGGCATCCGCATCCGATACCGTATGCGGCAGGGTCCATAGTTGCGAGCGATGGGCGAGGCACGTCTCCGCCCAGCCGCCGCCTGTCTCCCGGTTGAAGCCGATGCCGAGCCCTGGGCCCGGCCAAGCTCCCGTGCGGCGCTCGCACAGGCCTTCCCACCCCAGCCGGCACGCTCGGCACGCAGGGTCGGTGCCCCGCGCACGGCACCCGAGGACGGACCACACGACGACCCGGGTGCGGTCGCCATCGATCTCGCCCACCAGTTCGTGACCCGGGACAAAGGGGTAGCTCGCCTCGGGCTCGAGGTAGAGCGAATCCCGACCGGTGACCAGGTTCAAATCGGTGCCGCAGATGCCTGCCAACCGGACACCCAACCGCACCCAGTCCGCCGCCGCCGGCTCGGGGAGGGGCAGCCGGACGTGGTCGAGGGGTGCGAGGCGCACCGACCACAACCGCCGGGCCACTCGATAGACGCTGCGACTGGCCAGGTAGCGCGGCACGTCGTGACGAAACAACAACGCGTTCATGCGCTCGACCTGACCGCTTTCTCGTAGAGGCAATAGGTCTTTGTCAGGACTCCGCCGAACGCCTCGATCACGGCACGGATGCGCTCATTCCCCGCCTGCACGAGCGAGAGCTCCGCCCGCGCGACGCCGAGCCGGCGCGCGGCGTCGGCCGTCGCGGCGGCGAGCAGCACCGCCACGCCCCGGCCGCGAAAGGACGGGAGGACGCCGAGCAACAGGAATCGGGCGGACCGGATGCGCGGGACCCGCCGCAAGAGCCGCAGCCAGCCGAGCGGCCACAGGCGCCCATCGAGGCCGGCGAGCGCCTCGTTCACGTCGGGCAGGGCGAGCGCGAAACCGACCGGCCGCCCCTCGCATTCGGCGAACAGGGCGAGCTCGGGCCGGTAGAACGGCCGGAAGCGCGCGGCTCGCTCCGCGAGCTCGTCCCGGCTCAGCGGGACGAAGCCCCAGAGGTCGGCGAAGGACTCATTGTAGAGGGCGTGTAACGCCCGCACTTCCGCGTCCCAGTGCCGCGGGTTCGCCGGTCGAACGTGAATGGGCGCCGCTGAACCGCCCCGGCGGGCGAGACGCATGATGCGCTCGACCACCGGCGCCGGCGCGCTCGCCGGCGACCACGCGTATGCGTGGTACTCGACCCGCGGGGCGAATCCGACCTCCCGCAGCAACGAGTCGAAGTAGGGTGGGTTGTAGGGTGACAAGATCATCGGCGGCGAGCCGAATCCGTTGCGCAGCAGACCGACTTCGTCGTTGGTGGTGAGATTCACGGGCCCGAGGATGCGCGTCACCCCCTGCGCGCGCAACGCTCCCTCGGCGGCTTGGACCAGCGCGCGGCAGACACCCCGGTGTTCGATGCATTCGAAGAACCCGAAGAACCCGGCCCCAGGCTCCCACCGTTCCGCGAACACCGGATCGATGATGGCGGCGATCCGCCCGACCGGACGCCCATTCCAGCGCGCGACAAACCGCTGCACCCAGCGCCCGCGCAGCGAGGCGTTGTGTCGTGGCGACCAGCGGCGCCGTTCGTCCCCCCGCAGCGGCGCGACCCAGGCGGAGTCCCCGCGGTACAGGTCGTACGGCAGCGCGTGGAAGGCGCGCGCATCGGTCCTGGACTCGACCGCCGCAACGGCGAGCGGTCCCGCGGTCATGCGCGAGAGGATACGACCCGGGCCACGGCGCGTCAAACTTCGGCTTGACCGTGGCTTGACCGCGCCCGAGCACGATGGTATGTCAGCCTCGATCGGACCTGTCTGGTGAGAGTCCTCCTCGTCAGTCCCACTGCGCTCGACGCCCAAGGGCGCCCCATCAAGCAACGCCGGGTGCACCTCCCCGGCCTCACGCTCACGATGCTCGCCGCCGTCACGCCGCCGGGGATCGAGCTTCGGCTGGTGAATGAAACGGCCGAGGACGTCCCGTTCGACGAGCACTGGGATCTGGTAGGATTGACGGGGATGGGCTCCGGCCTCGTGCGGGCGTGGCAGATCGGTGACGAGTTCCGGCAGCGCGGCACCGCCGTCGTGATCGGCGGCATCGCCGCGAGCCTCGCGCCACCCGAGTGGTCACTGCAGCACGCTGATGCCGTCGTGGTCGGGGAGGCGGAGGAGACCTGGCCCCAGGTGCTGGCCGACTTTGCCACCGGGCGCCTGCAGCCCGTCTATCGCATGCACCGGGCGCCCCCGATCGACGCGCTCCCGCTGCCCCGGTACGATCTGCTGAACCCGTCCCGCATCGGCCGCTGGCGCCCCGTGCAGGCGACCCGGGGATGCCCGTTCACCTGCTCCTTCTGCTCGATCACGGCGTTCTTCGACCAGCATTACCGCAAGCGGCCGGTGGACCAGGTCGTGCGCGATGTGCGCGCGGCGAAGCGACACGGCACCCGGTACATCGCCTTCATCGACGACAACATCGGCGTGGACTGGGACTACTGCACCGCGCTGTGGGAGGCGCTCATTCCGGAACGGATCGTATGGATGAGCCAGTGCAGCCTCCACATCGCCGAGCGGCCGGGCATGTTGCGTTTGGCCCACCGCAGCGGCTGCCGCCTCCTCTCCTTCGGGATCGAATCCACCAACGCCGCGAGCCTGGAGACGGTGGACAAGGGCTGGAACCGGCCGGAGCGCTATCGGGAAGCCGTGCGGGAGATCCGTCGCCACGGCATCGAAGTCTCCACCGAGATGATCATCGGACTGGATGCCGACGACCCGACGGTGTTCGAACGCACCTTCGAGTTCGTCATGGACAACGCGATTTCGGTGCCCCGGGTGCACATCCTGACCCCGATTCCGGGCACGCCGCTGTTCGATGAGCTGCACCGCGACGGCCGGATCCTGTCGGACGAGTTCCAACGGTTCACCGGCGGGCAGGTCGTCTACCAACCGCGCCACCTGACCCCCGCAGAGCTACAGGTGGGCTACTGGCGGCTGTACGAGCGGCTGTTTTCGTGGCCGGCGATCTGGCGTCGCATCGGACGGAACCGCGCTGCCCTCGGGCCCTACATGCGCGCGCTCGTGCTCGCGGTCAACATCCACTACCGTCGCCACATTCGGCACCGCATTTGCCCGGGCATCGTCTAGTTCGAGGAGGTTTCCCATGCGCGTCCTGCTGGTTCGCCCACCGGTTCCGCCCCACACCATCGGTCTCAAGAACGTCATGGTGTGCGAGCCGCTCGAGCTGGAGTACGTCGCGGCCGGGCTGGAGGGCCACGAGGTCCAGATCTTCGACGGCATCCTGGAGGGGGATCTCGACGGGCGCCTGCGCCGATTCGCCCCGGACGTCGTGGGCACGAGCAGCTACATCGCCGGCGTCAACGAGGCCATCAAAGTGTGCCGCGCTGCCAAGCACTGGAACCGGGAGTGCTGGACCGTGGTGGGCGGGGTCCAGGCGGCGCAGGTCCCCGAGGACTTCGTCGACCCCGCGGTCGATTGCATCGTGCTCGGGGACGGGACCACGATCATGCCGGACTTGATGGCCGCCTTCGCGGGCGAGCGGGCGTTGCACGAGATTCCGGGACTCGCGCTGCCAGACGGCCGGGGTGTGTACCGGACCCCCGAGCGGCCGTACATGCCCCGGCCCGACGAGCTTCCCTTCCCGCGCCGCGACCTCGTCGCCCATCTGCGGCGGCACTACTACTACCTGTTCCACCAGCCCGTCACGACGATGAAGACCACCTGGGGCTGCTGGTACCGGTGCAACTTCTGCTACACCTGGCGCATCACCGACGGCGCGCCATTCTCCCGCAGCCCGGAGTCGATCGCCGCCGAGCTGCAGACGATCGAGTCGGAAGACGTCTATATCGTGGACGACATCTTCCTCATCAACCGCCGGCGCCTGACGGCGCTCGCCCAGATCCTGCGCGAGCGCGGCATTCGCAAGCGCTACCTCTGCTACGGCCGCGCCGACTTCATCGCCGAGAACGAGGATATCATCGCCGACTGGGCCGAGCTCGGCCTCACGGCCGTGCTCATCGGCCTCGAGGCCTCGACGGACTCGGAGCTCGACTCGATGAACAAGGAATGCACGGTCGACTACAATCGCCGCGCCATCGAAGTCCTGCGCCGGCACGGCGTGGACACCTATGGATCTCTGATCACCCAGCCCGACTACACCCCGGCCCACTGGGACCGGCTGTTCCGGTTCATCGAGGAGACCGGGTTGTACTACGTCAACATCTCGCCGCTCACGCCGCAGCCGGGCACGGTGATCTGGGATCAGTACCGGGATCGGGTCACCGTTGATCGCGCAGCACATGGGCTGTGGGATTTCTCGCACATGCTCCTGCCCACGGTGATGCCGCTGAAGGCGTATTACCGCGCGTTGCTCCGGACCTATGCGCGCACCTGTCTCGACATCCGGCGCGCCAACCGGCTCACCCTCCGCACCCGGCCGCCGGTCTGGCATCCCAAGTATCTCCGCCTTTGGTACGGCGCGCTCCAGATCTTTCTGCAGTTCATGAACGCCCACCGCCACCACCAGCCACGAGAGCTGGCCCGCGCGACCGACCGCGGGCCTTCGGTCCCCGGCCTCGAGCCCCGTTGGCGCCGGTCGCTCGTACCGGCCGTTCCGGCCCTTCGGGCCCTCGACGCGAGCGGAGCATGATCCGGCCGAGCGACGTCCTCCGGCCGCTCCCCCGACACCCCGCGGCGGGGGGACTGATCGACTGCCCGCGAGCGCATCGCTGGCTTGCGCTGCTCGCGTGGGGCGAGGACCGCGACCTCTACACCTATCAACAGCCGCTCGACGGTCACCCGAGTCCGCGGGTGCGGGTCGGGGGGCGGCCGTTGCTGATGCTGTCCGCCTACGACTATCTGGGCCTCGCCGGCCACCCGGAGATCGACGCAGCGGCGATCGCAGCGATCCGGGAGTTCGGCACCGGCACCGGCGGTGTGCGCATGTTGACGGGCACCACCGCACTGCACCAGGAGCTGGAGCGGGAGCTCGCCGCGTTCCAGGGTGTCGCGGGGGCGGTCACCTTCAGCTCCGGCTACATCGCCAATATCTCGGCCATCACCGCGCTGGTCGGACCCGCGGACCAGGTGCTCATCGACGCGCGGGCACACCGCAGTCTCCATGACGCGTGCCGGCTCGCGGGCGTGCCTACGCGTGCATTCCGCCACAACGACCTCGCCGCGCTGGAGCGGGCCCTCGCGGAAGGCCGCCGCCGCGGCCGCCGCATCCTGATGTGCGTGGATGGCCTGTATTCAATGGACGGGGACCTGAGCCCGCTGCCCGACTTGGTCGCACTGAAGGAGCGGTACGACGCGTTCCTGCTGGTTGATGAGGCCCATGCCCTCGGCGTGCTCGGAGCGAGCGGCCGCGGCGTGCACGAGCACTTCGGCCTTCCGGCCGGCTGCGTCGACGTCTGGACCGGGTCGCTCGCCAAGGCCGTGCCGGCCAACGGGGGCTTCGTCGCGGGCTCGCGCGAGCTCGTCGTCTACCTTCAACACGCGGCGGCGCCCTACTGGTTTTCGGCCGCCTTGTGCCCGCCCGCCGCGGCCGCCGCGCTACAGGCGCTGCGCGTCATGGCGCGCGAGCCGGAGCGCCTGATCCGTCTGCGGCACGCCGCGGACGCCCTTCGCTCCGGCCTGCAGGGGTTGGGATACGACACCGGTGCATCCGCGGCCGCCGTCGTTCCCGTGATCCTGGGTGGCGACACGCGCGCGTGGGAGGTGGCGCGGCGCTTGTACGACCAGGGAGTCATCGCCTCGGCGGTCGTCCATCCGGCGGTCCCGCGTGGTGCGGCGCGTCTGCGGTTGTGCGCCACCGCGGCCCTGTCGGAGCAGGACCTGCACGAGGCGCTCGCCGCGTTCCGCAGCGTTCGTCGCGGGCGGCGGCGGATTGCAGCGGCGGTCAACGGGGTGAACGCGTGAGCGGACTCGCCGTGGATAGCCGCTCCCCACCCGCGCTGGAGACGCGCACGGCTCGGGATTGCGATTTCCCGGTCCGCCGGTGCGGCGACATCGCGGACATTGCGCCCTCGGCTTGGGACGCGATCCTCGACCGGGACGACCTCCAAGCCACACATCGGTTCATCACCGTCTGCCAGCGTTCCGGTGTGGAAGGCGCCTCGTATCGGCACCTGCTGATCGGTCGAGGAGGCGACACCATCGCGATCGCCACCTTCTGCCGGATGGAGGTCCGGCTGGAGCTGCTGTCGCCGAGTCCGCTCCGGGCCGGCGTCCGGTGGGGGCGTCGGTGGTTCCCGGGTCTGCTGCGAGTGCCGGTCGCGTTTTGCGGCTTGCCCGTCTCGTTCGGGCAATCATGTCTGCGCGTGCGGCCCGGAGCGGACCGGGCCGCGATCGCGGCGATCCTCGCTCGCGAGCTCGACACATGGGCCGACGACGCCCACGCCGGTCTCTCGTGCTTCAAGGAGTTCGCTCCCGAGGCGGAGCCCGTCGTGCGCCCCCTGGTTTCGCATGGGTACTTCTCCGCCACCAGCCTTCCTTCGTGCCACCTCGACATTCGGTGGCCGACCTTCGGGGCCTACGTCGGAGCGATGCGGGCGGGGTACCGGCGACAGGTGGCCGCCACGCTCAGGGCTCGCGCTGCCGCTGGACTCGACGTGCGTGTCGTGGCGGATTTCGGGCCGTTGTGTCCGCAGCTGTTCGCGCTGTACGAGCAGATCATGGATCGGGCGCCGTACCAGCTCGAGCGGCTCAACCTGGCGTTCTTCGAGCGGCTGAACGCGGACCTGGGAATGGAATCCGGCGCCGTGCTGGTGGAGCATGGGGGCCGGCCGCTCGCGGCCGCCATCCTGCTCTACTCGCCCCGGGTCGTGACCTTTCTCCTGGCCGGGATCGACTACGAGCTCAATCGCCGCTACCAGGCGTACCCGAACCTCGTCATCGAGGTCGTGGCCGAAGCGATTCGCCGCGGCGCCCAGCGCCTCGAGATGGGTCAGACCTCCTACGATCTGAAGCTTCGATTGGGTGCCGTGACGACGCCGCGCACGCTCTACCTGCGACACCGCGGGCGTCTCGCCCACGGATTGCTGCGCGGCGCCTCGCGCCTGCTGTTCCCCGAGGCCGTAGTGGCCTCGCGGCGAGTGCACCGCCAGGTATGACCGCATACCGCGAAATCCTCTCCCGCTACGAACAGCCTCAGCTCGGCCGGAGCGTCCGCCAGCTGGGCGAGACGACGATGCTCTACGCCCTCACCTGGTATCTCGCGTACCGCGCCCTGGAGCTGTCCTACGTCCTTACGCTGGCGCTCTGCGTGGTGGCGTCCGGCCTGCTCGTTCGCCTGTTCATCATCCAGCACGATTGCGGTCACGGCTCGTTCTTCCCGAGCCGCCGCGCCAACGATTGGATCGGACGCACCCTGGGCGTCGTCACGCTGACACCGTACCGCTATTGGCGCCGCTTCCATGCGACGCACCACGCGACGTCCGGCCAGCTCGACCACCGCGACCGGTTCGATTTTCGCACGCTCACCGTCGCCGAGTATCGGCAGCTGCCCTGGTGGGAACGGCTGGGGTACCGGCTGTACCGGAATCCGCTCGTGCTGTACGGCCTCGGGGCGCCGCTCTGGTTCGTGGTCTTCCAGCGCTGGCCGCTGCTCGCGCCGCGCTCGTGGCCGCGGGAGCGGCGCAGCATTCTCGGAACCGATCTCGCGATCGCGGCGGTCGGAAGCGCGCTCGCGCTGACCCTCGGACCGCGCCAGCTCGTCTTGGTCCAAGCGCCGATCACCGTGCTCGCCGCCGCCGCCGGGATGTGGTTGTTCTACGTGCAGCATCAATTCGAAGAGACCTACTGGGCCGGAGACGACACCTGGGAGTTCGCCGCGGCGAGCCTCGCCGGCTCCTCGTTCCTCGACCTGCCGGAGCCGCTGCGCTGGCTTACGGGGGATATCGGCATCCACCACGTCCACCACCTGAGCACGCGGATCCCGAACTACCGGTTGCGCGAGTGCGTCAGAGAGCATCCCGAGCTCGCGGCACGGGTGCGCCTGACCCTGCGCGACGCGCTGCGGTGTACGCGCCTCAAGCTGTGGGACCCGGACCGACGTCGACTCGTGGGCTTCCCGTGATCGCGCGCGACGCCGTGGCCCTGGGCTGGCTGCTCCAGGCGATCACCTGGGTGGCGGCGCTCGCCCGGACCGGGCGCACCGCCGCACGCCGCTCGGAATGGCCGGTCGAGCTCGCCCTGCGTGGCGCGGTCACCGCGCTCGTGTTGGCGTCTCTCGTAGCGCCCGCGGGCCACCTGGTTTCGTTGGGACCGGGCACGACCGCCGCGGCGGTGATCGTCGTGATCGGCGGTCATGCACTCGCGGCGCTCGCGCGCGTACAACTGGGCGGCGCCTGGGGCATCGGCGTTACGCCCCACAGCGACACGCCGGTCGTGCGCGGTGTCTACCGCCTGGTGCGGCATCCCATCTATTGGGGCACGGGGGCCGCCATCTTCGGGCAAGCCGTGACGCTGCAGAGTCTTCCGGCGCTCCTGCTCCTCGCCGGTGCCGCCCTCGTCAATCCGTGGAAGATCCTCCTGGAGAACCGCTCGCTCCGCGGCGCCCGATGACCAACGTCGCGGCCGCCGGCATTCGGGTCGCCACCCGCTCCCGGACCGCACCGGGTCCCCGCCCCCACCCGTTGTTCGGCAATCTGCCCGCGTTTCGGCGCGACCCGCTGGGTTTCCTGCGCGACGCTGCACGCGACCACGGCGACGTCGTGCGTCTCTGGGTCGGCCGGCGGCCGGCCCACCTGTTCCGCCACCCCGAGCACATCCAGGAGATCCTGCAGACACGCCAGCACAACTATCCGAAGCGTCAGCAGGCGCTCGATCGCATGTCGCTCGTGCTCGGTCAGGGCCTCGTGACCAGCTCCGGGGAGTTGTGGCGGCGCCAACGCCGGACCATCCAGCCCGCCTTCCACCAACTGCGGCTCGCCGCGCTGGGCGCCACCATGGAGCGGGTGATCGCCGACCTGGTGCGGCAGTGGCGGACGCCGGCCGATCGCGGAGCGGCCATCGACGTGCACCGCGAGATGATGGGTCTGGCGTTCCGGGTGGTCGGCGAGGCGCTCTTCGGGACGGATCTGAGCGCCGTCACCCAAGCGGTACGCGAGGCGCTGGCCGTCATCGAGCGACAGACGAGCGACCGTCTGTACCGTCTCGCCCGTTGGCCGCTCTGGATGCCGACGGCGCTCAATCGCGAGTTCCGCGGCGCCGTCGCAGCGCTCGATCGGACCGTCTCGGACATTGTCGCCGAGCGGCGGGCCGCCGCCAGGCGTCCGCCCGATCTGCTCACGGGATTGCTGGACGCGCGCGACGAGGCCGGCCGTCCGATGCATGACCGCCAGCTGCGCGATGAGATCCTGACGCTGCTCCTCGCCGGTCACGAGAACACCGGAAACGCGCTGACCTGGATGTGGTACCTGCTGGCCATGCACCCCGAAGTCGAGCGCCGGGTGCACACGGAGCTGCGGGCCGTCCTGGGTGACCGCTCGCCGACGGCCGCTGACCTGCCGGCCCTGCCCTACTGCGGCATGGTGGTGGCGGAGACCCTGCGGCTCTACCCGACGTCGTGGCTGCTGCTGCGCGAAGCGGCGGAGGACGATGAAATCGGGGGATTCCACATCCGCCGGGGCTCGGTGGTGCTGATCAGCCCGTTCGTGACGCACCGGCACCCGGGGTGCTGGCCGGCGCCCGATACGTTCGATCCGGACCGGTTCGCGGCCGCACCGGCCGCCGAGCGGCATCGCTGCGCGTACCTCCCGTTCGGCGCCGGCGCGCGCAAGTGCATCGGCAGCACGTTCGCCGTGCAGGAGGCGCAACTCGTCCTCGCCGCCGTTGCCAGCCGGTACCGTCTGGCCGACCCGCCCGTCCCCCCGCCAACGCCTCGGCCCGTCGTTTCGCTGCCGCCAGACCGAGGGCTGGCGCTGACGATCCACTCAAGGTGATCAAGATGCCTCGAGCCGGCCGTCCGTGATGCGGACGCGACGCGTCCCGATCGGTCCGAGCCGGGCATCGTGGGTCGCAATGAGCACGGCCGCGCCGCGACACCTGGCGGTGTCGGCCAGCGCGGTCGCGACCGCCAGTCCGGAGGCGCCATCGAGCGAGCCGGTCGGCTCGTCGGCCAGTACGAGCGCCGGGCTGTGCGCCAATGCCCGGGCGACGGCCACCCGCTGCTCCTCACCGCCGGAGAGGGCGCGCGGGGAGCGGTCGGCCAGCGGTGCGAGACCTAGCCGGGTCAGTAAAACGTCCGTCTCCCGGGCCGCCGCCGCGCGCGACAGGCCGCCGAGGGCGGCCGCGAGCAGCACGTTCTCACGAACCGTGAGCCCGCCCAGGAGGTTCGAACGCTGGAACACGAACCCGATCCGCTGTGCCCGGTGACGGCGCCGCTGCGCCGGTGAGAGGCTCGCGAGCGACACCTCGTCGACGCGCGTGTCTCCCGCTTCGGGAGTGAGCAAGCCCGCCGCCACGGCGAGCAAGGTCGTCTTCCCCGCGCCACTCGGCCCTTCGAGCAGCACGATTTCTCCCGGCTCGATGGCCAAGGAGACTTCGTGCAGCGCCCGGACCGCGTGCGCACCAGCGCCTCTGGTCTTGCTCACCCCGACCAGCGACAGCGCGGTCATGGTCGGAAGGCGTCCAGGGGATCGATCTTGCGCAGCCGGAGCACGGGGACCACCGCCGCGGCGATGCCGGTGCCGCCCAGCACAGCCAGCAGGAGCGCCACGTCGCGTGCTCCGAAACTCACCGGGATGACGGGATGTACTCGATCGAGCAACGCGCCCAGCCCGAACGCGAGGGCGACCCCGAGCACGGCGCTGACGCCAATCAACCGCGCTCCGTGCCAGGCGACCGCGCGCACCAGCGGGGCGGTGGCAGCGCCCAGCGCCAGGAGGATGGCGAACTCCGTCCGGTGATCCTCGATGAGGCCGTGGACGAGAAGCGCCACCACCACCGCCGAGACGCCCATGCCCAAGGCGTCGACGAGGGCCAGCAACGTCAGGTACCCGGCGCCGGCTTCACGCCGGCTGTTGGCGAGGAAGCTCTGCCGGTCGAGCACCGTGAGATCGGGAAAACGGGCCGCGATCTCGCGGGCCAGGACTCGCGGATCGCGCTCCGGCGCGACTCGGACAATGATGAAAGACGCCTGACCGCCGTAGCCCGTGGCGGCGATGGTGGTGGAGAGGTTCGCGAACAGGAACTGCGTGACGACCAGGTTGGTGCCGGAGGTAAGTCCCACGATCCTCGCCGCGCGGCCGCTCACCCAGATCGTGTCTCCCAAGCCGACACCGGACTGGCGCGCCGCGCTTCGATCGATGGCGACTTCCCGCCGTCCGACCGGCGGCCGGCCCTCGGCGAGCGCCGGCGGGCCGCCCAGCCCGTCCGGTGCCCGGTACCCCACGCCGTACATCGTGAACCGGCGGCGCGCCCCGTCGTGGCGAGTGCTCACCGACACGAAGGCGCGCACGATCGGGTCCGCCGCGGCCACTCCGGCGACGGCGCGCAGCGAATCGGCGTACGACGCTGGGAGGATGGCCGACGAGCGCACCAGGTTATCGGTGCCCGCCGGGGCTACCCAAAGATCGGCGCCCGGCTGGTCGATGTAGGCCGTCACCCCGAGGCTGGCGCTCCGGAAAGCGGCGGCGATCGTCAGCACCAACAGGACGCTCAGCGCGATCCCGGTCACCGCGATCCAGAAGCGCCGTGGACCGATGCGGACTGCCGTGGTGATGAGCGCCGCGACCGCGCTCACGGAGCGCACAAGGTCACGAACTGCTGCGCCAGCTTCGGCCCTTCCCCCGACTCTTCGTGCTTGAAGAATACGAACGCGTCGGTCCACTGCTGCCCGAGGTTCTGGACGGTCCCCGCCCACGTCTCGAGCTCTTTCTTCTTGTAGCCCTCATCCCGCAGCCGGAAGTAGCCGAAATCGGCGGTCGCCACGAGCGGGGTGTGGCCGGCGTCCGTGTCCGCGACGCATAACGCCGCGTTGGCCCCGCGCAGCGCCTCGTAGGTGTCGTCGGCGAACCAGGACGCGTGCCGGAACTCGAAGGCGCAGCGCAGGTCGGCAGGAAACAGGGTCAGGAAGTCCTTGAGCCGGGCCAGGTCTTGCTTGAAGTTGGGCGGGAGCTGCACCAGCATCGGCCCGAGCTTGGCGCCCAGGGGCCGGATCGTTTCGGTGAAATAGCGCAGCACGTCGTCCACGTCCTTCAGGCGGGCGATGTGGGTGATCCGCTGGGGGGTCTTGAGCACGAACGTGAACCCGTCGGGCACCGCGGCATTCCAGCCCGATACAGTCTTTGCGTTCGGCATGCGGTAGAAGGTGTAGTTGATCTCCACCGTCGAGAGGCGGCCTGCGTAATACGGGAGCATCTCCGGTGGCTTGATCTTCGCCGGGTAAAAGGTCCCCTTCCATTCGGGGAAGTTGTAGCCGGAGGTGTCGACGCGGAGCCGCATGGAACAAGTATATTCCCGAAACCACCTTTGCGAGGTTGCCCGATGCGATCATTGGCCTTGGCCGCTCTCATCGCTCCTTTGGCCGTCACCCTCGCGGCCCAGCAGCCCGCGGCGACGGAAGATCCCAAGCCGCTCGAGGTCGGCGTCGCCGCGCCCGACTTCGCCCTTCCCGGCGCCACCCGTTACGGCCTGCTGCAGAACCGCATCCATCTGAGCGACTTCAAGGGGAAGACGGTCGTGCTCGCCTTCTTCTACAAAGCGCGAACGCGTGGGTGAACGATTCAAATGAACGCGTACCGTGATCAGTACGCGCAGCTCTTCAAGGGTGGCAAGAACGTGGTGCTCATCGCGATCAGCGCCGACGTCGACACGGCCCAGCAGTCCTGGGCGCGGGACGCGGAATTCCCGTTCCTGTTCGCGAGCGACACGGGCTCCGCCGTAGGCAAGGCCTACGGCGCTTACGCGAGCAAGTACAAGGTCGACAACCGCACGCTGTTCATCGTCGGAGCGGATGGCAAGATCGCCTGGCGAGCGACGCCGTTCCGAGAAATCGATCCGACGGCGTATACGGAGCTGAGTGCCGCAATCGACAGCGTGATGCCCAAGAACTGAAAGGCGTGGTGTGTGGTGAGTGGTGTGTGTCACGAACCACTCACCACGTACCACGCCTTTGTTGCAGCTACCGCACCACCCGCCGCACCGCCGCCTCGATATCCTGGTCCTCGCCGATCCCCGTATAGGCCACCTTCCCCGCCGCATCCAGCACCACCACGTAGCTCGTCGAGGGCGCCTGGAACGCGCGCACCGCGTTGCCGTTCGTATCCCACAGGAAGCGGAATGGGATCGGATGCGTGGCCAGATGACGCAGCACGCTCGACGGACTCTGGTTGACCGCCACGGCGATGGCCACAAACTCCACGCGGTCGCCGTAACGCGCGTGGGCCGCCTCGAGCTTCGGCAGCAGGGCCTGGCACAGCGGGCACCAGGTCGCCCAGAACTCGAACACCACCGGCCTCTTCCCCACCAGCTGCCCCAGGTCCACCGGATGTCCGTTCAGATCGGCGATGGTCACCGCGGGCGGCGTCGCGCCCACTGCGATGCCCATGTCCCCCTCGTCCTGCGCGGATGCGCGCCCCGGGTTACCGAAGCTCACGATCAGCAAGGAGAATACCACGCACCACGCACCACGCGCGTTGTTCACAGAGTCTTCCCCACTTGCACGAAGTAGTATTCCGCCACCAGCAGTAGAACCACCGCGGCGACCCGTTTGATCCAGACCATCCAGGGACCGGGCTTGGGGAGTGCGGCGAGCGTCCCCGAGAACAGTCCCACCACCGCAAGCACCGCGGTCATACCGA
>Ga0184629_10000240_pt1 | contig 24276 bp, 20 predicted proteins | sample PLM4_32_b1_FD_133158 | JGI IMG/M metagenome (GOLD analysis project Ga0184629, IMG submission 133158) | Groundwater sediment microbial communities from an aquifer in East River, Colorado, USA - PLM4_32_b1 | ecosystem: Environmental > Terrestrial > Soil > Riparian zone | place: USA: East River...
GTGTTGTTTATTCAACCTTAAAAAATTTGTAAAGTGAACATGAAATCTATCCTCCATCAAATCCTGAGAAGCCTGGTGATCGTATTGTTGCTTGCCGGTTCGCTTACTTGCTACGCCCAAACTCCGGGTAGCGAAGTCACGTTCAAAAAATCTCACCTCTGGGACGAGTTCTACACCGAAGCCGCCTCCGTGGGTGATGTCAATAAGGATGGAAAAACAGACATCATCGCCGGTGCGCGCTGGTTCGAGGCACCGGATTGGAAAGCACACGACATCTGGAAGCCCAAGCGATTTGATTATACCAAGGGATACAGTGACTCCTTCCTTAACTTCATGCTGGACGTGAACGAAGATGGATGGATAGACCTGATATGTTTCGACTTTCCCGGAAAACAGGTTTACTGGCTGGAAAATCCTGCAGGACCGGACATATTTTGGAAACGCAACCTCATTGATTCCGTCGCTTCCAATGAATCGCCGCTGATGGCAGACATCGATAGCAATGGGAAGCAGGACCTGGTCTTCGGCAATGAGAAAACAGGCCAGATGAACTGGTGGACCAGCACGGTGAAGGCAAAAAGAGTTACCTGGAGGGCAACGGCCATTAGCGAACCCAACGCCAAGGGTATTGGAATGTTTGCACACGGGCTTGGCTGGGGAGATCTCAACGCCGACGGGATTAAAGATGTTATGATCATCGGCGGATGGTGGGAAGGCCCGAAGGACATGAAGACATCGCCGTGGAAATTCCACGAAGCGAACCTGGGCTACCCATGCTCACAAATGCTCCCGTATGATTTCGACAATGATGGCGATACGGATGTAGTGTCGGGATCAGCGCACGCTTACGGACTTTGGTGGCATGAGCAAGTGAAGGACAAAAACCAAAATATATCTTTCAGCCGGCACGTGATCGACAGCACTTTCTCGGAGCTCCATAGTATTGAACTCGAGGATGTCAATAACGACGGTCTTCCAGACCTGATCACGGGCAAGCGATTTTTTTCACACCAGGGACACGGGCCGGGTGGTCTGGAACCTGCAGTTATATACTGGTTTGAGTTGTTGAAGGACGGAAAACAAAAACCAGTTTGGGTGAGACATCTTATCGATGATACATCGGGTGTAGGGATTCAGTTTGAAGCCCAGGACATGAATAAAGATGGAAAGCTCGATTTTGTAATCGGTAATAAGAATGGTGTGTTCTATTTCGAGCAGCAGCCAACAAAAGCGGAACAAAAGTCAACAACATCAATCAAGCAATAAGCGGAATCAACGTACCGAATACTTTAATAGAAAATCATAAGTAACAACTCATTTAAATATACAACTATGAAAGTCTTATTTTCTGTTCTCTTTTTGCAGATCGCAGCCGCTGGCCTGGCTCAGCACTCCCTCGAAAAAATATGGGAAAGCGATACCACGCTCGCCATTCCAGAGTCGGTACTGTTTGACAAAGACGGCTTGTACGTTGCCCTGATCGATGGACAGGGATGGGACGCCGATGGCAAAGGACAGATCGCCAGGTTAGATAAGAATGGAAAGATCGTTAATGCTGCATGGGCAAGTGGTCTGAATGCACCAAAAGGGATGGGCTTGTGGGACAAAAAGTTATTCGTTGCTGACATTTCAGAAGTCGCGGTGATAAATACCGCGACAGGTAAGATTGAGTCAAAAATAGCAGTTGAAGGAGCGACAGGCCTGAACGACATCACCATTGATAGCAAAGGGACAATTTATGTTTCCGATTCCAGGCTTGGAAAAATCCACCAGATCAAGAATGGTAAAGCAGATCTTTATATAGGTGACCTCAAGGGAATCAATGGATTAAAAGCTGTTGGCAATGAACTTTTTGTTTTGGCCGGTGACGGCGTTTACAAAGCTGGTCCCGATAAAAAACTTGTATCCGTTGCCCCAATGGAAATGGGCGGTGATGGTATTGAACCGGTTGGCGGTGGCGATTACATAATTTCCTGCTGGCCCGGTGTTATCTACTACCTCGCTAAAGACGGAAAGATGCAAATACTGCTTGATACCCGCGAACAGAAAAAAAACTCAGCCGATATCGGTTATAATACTGCGGAGCGAATCGTTTACGTTCCCACCTTTTTTAAGAAATCGGTGGTGGCATATAAACTTAAGTAAGCGTAAGGGAAAAGAAGTCATTGGTATTGACCATAAACCAAATCATCCTATAAGCAAAAATCCAAACAGGAGTATACCGATAGCTATTGGGTTTCTATGATGCCCGAAATAAGCGGGAAACAATGAGCCTGTACGGCACATAATGAACCGTCCACATCCCCACCGTCTCAATTACCTACTGATCAGAAAGTAGCCTCGTGTTTGAATTCATATCCGCCATTATTGAACATTGATGGTGAACTCAATGTCAAGATCGGTTTCACCGGTATTCGAATCAGACGTATCTGATTTAAGATCGGGCTGGTGCTTCAACAGTACGCGGAACGTACCTGTTGCCGCACTGGCGGCCGATGTCCAGGTAGTGGTCAGTCCTAAAGGACGGTTATTGGCGTCTCTAGAATTTAAACCGCCCGTATAATTGACAGGATCACTCCGGTTATCAATGTTACCATTTCCTGCAGGGTTGCTATACACATCGTTGGTCCAGGAAAAAAAGAACTGATGTTCATGCCCTTCTTCTTCTACCTCGGCTGTTATATTATATTCAGGCTCTGAAGGTTTTGCCAGCTCATTGATCAAGGCAATGGTAAGAACATAGGTTTTACCTTTTGTAAGATTTATAGGACTGTCTACGGTAATATCCTGTACTCCTTCACCATCCGGATCTGTAGCGGTCACTACAACGGCAGGTCCTCCGCCGTCGGGTGTAAAGGTCAGGGTTGCTTTCGTAATAAGCTCAGGTGTATCTTCTTTTACCGGATCGTCATCATTACATCCGGAAAGAAAACCCGCGAATGCAAATGCCAGTGTAGCACTCAGAAATCTTAGCGATTTCAAATTCATTGATCGATTGTTTTTCATGATTAAATATGTTTTAGTTAAAAAATACATTTCAAAGAGAAAATTATATTACCTCCCAGATCATCGGCATAGTAACGGAAGCGATTCGTATACTCCCGATAGGTTGTGTTCAATGTGTTCTCTGAAGCAATCCGGAAGTCGTACTGAACCTTCCTGCCCTTCATAGACATACCTGCCGCAACATTCCATAGCCAATAACCTTCAGGCGCGGCCATATAATCAAAATTTGACGTATTGCCATTGAATGGATCGGTGTGCTGTTCCTCCGCCTCTTCAATTTCCCGTACCGTCACCACCCGTGGCGCACGGGTCTGTTTTGCTACATACTTCACTTTTGATTCGACGTAAAAGTTTCGGAAAAAAGAAAGTGATGGCCTGTCATACCGTATTGCTACTTCATACTTGTTGGATGGAATAAAAACCAGGAAATCATCATTCCTTTCATCACTGGCTCTTAGTAAAGATGCTTTTGGAATTACCTTTAAATATTTGTTAACCTGCCACGTAGCGGTGACATCTGCTCCAAGGAACAGGGCGTCTGTCTGGGTATACCTGAAATAAGGATAAACACCTCTTACGTTCTTGGTAATTCCTACCGGCCGTAAATAGATATAATTGAAAATATAATTTATATAGGGACTGAATTCAACGACAATATTTTTCCATTCACGGTGATAAGTGGCAACAAACTTCAGTGCCTGTTCAGTTTTGAAGTTGACCTCTTTTATATCCATAACTTCATTTGAAGTGTCGTTGAGTAACAAACCATACTCAATGGCTGCCGCGCTTTGATGTGTTCCTATACTGTACAACTCCGCTACATGGGGTGGCCTCCACGCACTGCTCAGGTTTAAATTAATTGTCTGGCCTTTCCCTAAATGTGCTGTTGCACCTGCTGTCCCACTTATGTTGTTGAAGTCGAATGAAGAGCTATAAAAAGTATTTTTATAATCATAACCCTTCACATCATAGTGCCTGTAATCATACCGGGCGCCTAGATCGACTGTCCATACGCCCAGGTAAAGTTTTGTGATTCCAAAAAGGCCTGCAGAGATACTGTTAAAGTTTGGAATAAATGGAATACGTTGTGTGCCCGGAACGTTTTTGTTGCTCTGGAGCATACTGTTAACACCAATTGAAATTGTTCTTTTTTCGGAATGGAGCGTCTCCCATTCGAGATCCAGCGTGTGTGTATTTAGTTTAAGATCAATAGCCGGAATTTTTGAAAGATCGCCAATGCGCATATCAAATTCTTTCCTGCTGTTGTTTTGAAAACCATATTGCAATCTCCATTCACCATGTTCCCTGTGGATATGGCCTTTTAGTTTTAAAAGATTATGACTTACGTCCTGACGCGGTTCACTTATCTTAAAGGAAAAATCAGTCGTGTATTGAGGTACCTCCCTTTCCATTGCTGTAACAAGATCATCGAGGTTACCGATGGATGTCCCTTTTAGTATGCCTATCTCCGTTTGAAAATGGCTGAAGAAAATATCAAAGCCCGCATTTTCTTTGTGATACCCTGTTGAAGTAGAAAAATTTAATTCTTTTATACCTGTGTTGGTAAGAGAATAGCCGGGTGTATTATAGTCACCGGTTCTTTTTCCTGTACCCTGAACGCGCCAGCCCCATCCATCATGATTTCTGATTCCCCCCTCAAGCATACCTGAAAATGTTCCGGATCTTCCGTTGGTTTGAAGCACAGTTTGAAGCGTACCGGCCAACTCAGCCTTTTCAGGTAATTCCGGAGGATTAACAACAATAACTCCGCCTAACGCGTCTGTTCCATATTTAATCGCAGAAGCATCTTTGATCACAACAATGTTGGAAGCAACAAACGGATCGATTTCCGGAGCATGCTCAGCACCCCACTGCTGGCCTTCCTGCCGGATACCATAGTTAAGGATAAGGATACGTTGACTATGAACACCGTGAATCACCGGCTTGAAAATTCCAGGGCCGGTCTGAATGCTATTCACTCCCGATACTTCTTTCAGTGATTCACCGAGGCTCTTGCCAGCAGATTCCGCTAACTGTTTTTCGTTGAGTTGGACAAAGTTGCTTGCATTTTCGGTATGAGCAGCATCATGGTGTTCCGTTACGACTACTTCATTAAGTTCTGTTGCAATTTCCTTCAGGTGAATAACACGATTTACCTCCTCCGTCATCTGAAGTTCAAACTCGACATTCTGATAACCGAGGTATTGAACCTTTACCAAATACTTTCCAGGACAAAGATTTTCGAATTTGAAATCCCCTAAAGCATCTGAGGTCTGTCCAGCTTGTTGTGGCAGAAGTACAATAGCGGCTCCGATTACAGGCTGATTTGACTCGTCCTGGATCTGGCCACTGAATAATACATTACAGCCGCTTTGTGAATAACAAAGCATCGAAACATACATAGCCAAAAACAACAGTATTGTTCTCTTTGAACGCATTGAAGTACATGGATAAAACTCCTGCCATAGGATTGGCAGCAATGAAAATGGCTGAACCTGTTAGTTCAGAAAGCGCGTCATTAAATAAATGGAGGGGCTCTTGAGGGGAGATTATTATCAATGCCTGCTATTTGAACAGATTTGAATTCTTCGGCAACAATCAAACTGGATTGAATGAATTCACAGGATAAATCCGAAAAAGCAATCTGATCTGAATGGAATAATACGTTACACGGACAACATTTCTCAACCCTGATAAGATGCGAATTGTGCTCGCAACCATCTTTCTTTTCTATATGATAAATGGTACGGTGACAAAGATCTTTTTCCTGTTCAACAGAGTGAATAAAAGTGGTATCATGAGCATAAAAAAACCGGTGGAGTAATTCAATTTGTGTAGCTCCAACAAGGTAAAAGAAAAGCAAAAGGATAGCGGACAAGGTCTTCAGGCTTTTGCTAACGCTCTTTTCACTTAACACTTTCCAAAATGACATCCGGTCTTTCTCTCAAATTATTTCCTAAAATAACAAGATAAAACTCTATTTGCAACAATAGTGCATTTAATAGTGATAATATTCCTTGAGAGGCGAAAGATGATGTAATCGAAATTTATATAATTGTCCATCAGGTTTCACCTTGGGCTGATCACAAATAGTTAAAAGACACTCCTGGTGGTGTGCGAATACTACTTGAAAAAAAGTGGAAAATGGTTAACTAATATCGTGACTATCGGCAGCTAATATGCACGAGCGGAAAGTGTAGCCAAACCAAAATCATGGCATAATCTGTTTTGCGATCATATCTTGACCATGCCAATATGCCACATACATTGCCATCCTTAAATGCAACTCGAAGGCTAGACTATTTTAATTTTGCTTTGCAAGACCTCTTCTTCCGAGTGTAAATGTAAAATGGATTTGTCAAGGATAAAAATACCACTTGGTGAACGACACTACATTGTGGTAGATTTGAGTGTACTGAACCGCGATTTTATTTTGAGGATTATAGAATAAAATTCATATCATTACTAACATCTCGCGTCGGACCGCTGTAAAAGCTTTTGCAGACCCCTACTCGTCGGGGCTAGCCACTCGGCCACGAGACCTTATACTTTTATTAACCGTCTATCATAACATCTCACGTCGAACCGCTGTAGAAGCTGCGACCCCAATGTCCATTTTTCTTGCGACAACATAGGAATTGAAATCCCCAACCTTCAGATTCAATTTTTTTTTGAAGACGTGGCTTATCAGTATCTAATAAATCCCGGTATGTCTGATATTGAATTGATACATCACCTTCCAGTAGCCAGGATACTATTCCTTTGTTCATCCTTTCAACAGTAACCTCAGAATTGCCTTCTCCCATTGAGGGGTAACGCTGCGCCTCTCTTATATTTTCAAACGCTGTTAACACTTTTTAAGATTTAATATTCTCTTGCCATTAAGGAGTATTAATTGAATGCTCCACCATGGCTTCTGCTGAAGCAATGTTAGCGATACCCTGAATCACAGCGTCAGGGTTGAAGGCAATTGAATCAATGCCACACTGAACAAGGAAGGCAGTAAACTCCGGATAATCGCTGGGAGCTTGCCCACATAAACCAACTTTGACTCCTTGTTCATGAGCACACTCAATCAAATACTGAATCTGTATCTTCACAGCCTCATCGTTCTCATCAAAGAGATCACTCACAATAGCGGAATCACGATCCAACCCCAAGGTGAGCTGCGTCAAATCATTAGAGCCAATAGAGAATCCGTCAAATAATTTCGCAAATTTCTTAGCCAGTAAAATGTTGCTTGGAATTTCAGCCATAACGTAAACTTCCAAACCTTCTTTTCCCCTTTCCAATCCATAATCTTTCATAACATCCAGGACTTTCTGTGCCTCTGCTATTGTACGACAGAATGGAATCATCACCTTTACATTTTCAAGGCCCATTTCTTCACGAACTTTTCTAATTGCCTGGCATTCCAATCCAAATCCTTCCCGATACCGTTCATTGTAATAACGGCTTGCTCCTCGGAATCCCAACATTGGATTTTCCTCTTCCGGTTCAAATGATTTTCCACCCAACAATTTGGCATACTCATTTGTTTTGAAATCACTCATCCTGACGATTACCTCCTTGGGGTAAAAGGCCGCTGCCACTAAACCTATCGACTCGGCTAATTTTTCTATAAAGAATTGTTTTTTGTCAATATAATGTCTTGTTAAGGCATCAATTTGTTTCTTCTCAGCGTCATTACTCAATTCATTGTACCTGACCAACGCCATGGGATGTACCTGAAGACTATTGCTGATGGCAAATTCCATCCGCATTAACCCAACACCTTGGTTCGGATAAGTGGCATACAATAACGCCTTCTGAGGATCAGCCAAAATAAACATAGGCTTGACATGCGTAAGGGTAATGGCATCCAATGAAACTTCTTTTTCTTCCCAGGTATGCTTTCCATTGTAAATCAAACCTTCATCACCCGTTGCACAGGAAACGGTGATCTGTTGGCCGTCCGTCAGTTTTTCAGTAGCATTTAACGTACCCACTACTGCACTTATTCCAAGTTCGCGGGCTACAATGGATGCGTGACTCGTACGTCCTCCTTTGTTGGTGACGATACAAGTAGCTTTTCGAAGTAAAGTATTCCAATCAGGATTTGTAATGTCGGCAACAATTATGTCCCCGGGTCGGACCTTCGGTCCGTCCGCCAGTGACTTTACAATGGTCACTTTGCCGCTAACAATGGACCTTCCAACAGCCTTTCCTCTTAGCAAAGGGGATTCATTTATTTTAAAATTGAATTCTTTCAATACAAGTTGTTTATGTTGGGCATGAACCGTTTCAGGTCTTGCCTGAACAATGAAGAGTTTCCCGGTTTCACCATCCTTTGCCCACTCCACATCCATCGGAAGTTTGTAATGCTTTTCTATCGCAGCACACCATTCACCAAGTAATAATAATTCTTTATCATTCAGTACGTATTGATCACGCATAGCGGCAGAGGTTTCATGCCATGCAGTATTTTTGCCGGATGTTTCGCCATATACAAGCATTTGTTGCTTATCCCCCAGGGAGCGATACACAATAGCATTTTGTTTTTTTTCAAGAGCAGGTTTAAAAAGATAAAACTCATCGGTATTCACAGCACCCTGGACCACACTCTCGCCTAAGCCCCAGGCTCCAGTGATGTAAATAATATTTTCATTTCCTGTTTCAGGATCAATGGTGAATGCAACGCCTGCACTTCCTTTGTCAGATCGCACCATAACTTGAACACCAACAGATATTCCAACCTGCATATTACCGTACCCATTGTCGATCCGGTATTTGATTGCCCTGTCATTGAACAACGAGGCATAACATTGTTTTACAGTGTCCAAGACATGATCAGATCCATTAACATTGAGGAATGAATCGTGCTGACCCGCGAAACTTGCGGTTGGTGAATCTTCGGCAGTTGCACTGCTTCGTACTGCCACCGTGGGATTCAGTCCGTGTTCCTCCATCAATCCCGCGTAAGCATGCTTAATCGCCTTTGAAATATTTTCAGGAAAAATACTGCGCAAGATAAGGGCGCGGCAACTGGCCGCTGCTTCAGAAAGATTTTCAAGCGTCGAACGGTTTATCCTGACCAGCGCACCTTGTAGTTGATCGGATAAAGTATTGAAAGCAATAAAATCGTTAAAAGCTTTAACAGTGATCGCAAAACCATCCGGCACATTAACACCCAAGGGTGATAAGTTCCTAATCATTTCACCCAAGGAGGCATTTTTACCGCCCACCTTTGCAAGATCATCCATCGTTATCTTAGTATAGGGAATGATAAGAGATTTCATACTACTTCCGTTCTATTGCTACTGGCAAGTAAACCTACTTTTGAATGCAGGCATTCCTCATGAGGAGCATCAGAAAGCAACGTGATTAATGTCAGTAGTTTAGTCCCAAAGACGGACTGCTCAGGAGATACTACCCGATTCTAAGACATTTGCATGAATGATTACAACTCGCCTCATTTGCCGAAGACATAAAAATCTTTGCTATGATACCACACGACAGATTTTTTAACGTGGTTCCTGATAATTATCATAAATCTGGGAAACAATTCTCAGCCGGTAATTCGCGATTCAAAAGTAGTTTTAGGCATATATAATTTTAAAGGTATAGCTATGAAAAAGTCACTTGCAACCCTAGAAGATGCACTAGCCTTTGAATTACAGTGCTTATACGATGGTGAAAAAAGGTTAAAGGATAAGATTAAAAATTGTATTCAGAACCTGGAATCTGAAACATTAAAAGCCGTTTTGGATAAGTATGCTGAAAGTGCGGAACATAAATTACTAAAAATGGACCGCATGTTTTCCTACCTCTCGCAGGAACCAGGCAGCAGGAGGAATGAAGTGATGGATAAATTATTGGAAGAAAGTCAATACCGGGCAAAATGCCCCGCCTCGGGTAAGATCAGTAATGTTTTATTGATCAGCGCGTTCAGACATATTAATCAGTATAAAATATCAGTTTACAAAACAGCGTTAATGCATGCACTGGAACTTGAATTGGAAAATGTCGCGGATCTCCTTCATCAAATCCTGGAGTGGGAAAGAAAAACGAACAAAGCGCTGACGGAGCTGGAACTAAAAGCGTTGAAGAGTGATGAGGCTGTCCGATCCTGAAAAATAAACAACATGCCCGAAGTCAAATCAGAAATAAAATTTTTACGTGGTCCGCAATCCCGTTGGCTGGAATTCAAATTTACGGTTAAAGTGATGATTGAATTCATTCGAGGTTTCCGGGCATTACACTTTGTAGGACCTTGCGTCGCATTTTTTGGATCGGCCAGATTTGAGGAAAATCACCCCTACTATGAAAAAGCCAGGAAGGCTGCCTCGGAAGTTGCAAAACTCGGTTTTACAATTATGACCGGAGGAGGTCAGGGGCTGATGGAGGCTGCCAACCGTGGAGCGAAAGACGTCGGAGGCCGTTCCGTAGGATGCAACATAGTTTTACCTATGGAACAGATGCCAAATGAATACCTCGATAAGTGGGTTCGCATACGATATTTTTTTGTACGGAAAACTTTATTGATTAAATATTCTTTTGCCTTTATTGTTTTACCGGGGGGATTCGGCACCCTGGATGAGTTTTTTGAAGCACTGACACTAACACAAACAAAGAAGATCAATCAGTTTCCCATTATCGTATTTGACAAAGTCTTTCACCGGGAGTTACTGGAACATATCGAAACGATGAAACGAGAAATGACAATTTCAGGGGACGACCTTAACCTTATCCTTGTTACAGACTCAATTGACGAAGCAATACAGTTTATAAAAGATAATAGCATCGCACGTTATGGACTGGTTTCCGAAAGAAAGTCTTCGCCAGTTCCGTGGTTGTTGGAACATTCTTAGCTCAAAAATATGAAACTTAATAAAAAGCAATTTTTTATTGTCGTTCTCGTCATCATCATTGCGTTGATCTCCATCGCAATCCGTGTATGGGGATGGTGGTGAGTGAAGCCTAGTGGTCGATCCAAAAAAGCCCACGCGCGAAGCGAAAATTATGATATAAATCACCCTGGGGCATAATAGTTATCATAAGGCAAAAGAATGTTCTTATTTACTATTGCTATATGATAATGACACAATATGGAAAAAATATTTGAACACAAAGTTGCCCTTGTCACGGGAGCCTCCTTTGGTATCGGCCAGGCTACTGCCGTCGAATTCGCAAGACGGGGGGCTAAGGTGGTAGTAGCCGACTGGATTGAAGATAGCGCAACCCTTAAACAAATAAAGGAGCTGGGAGGAGATGCCATTTTTATAAAATGTGATGTTTCAAAAAGCAGTGATGTCGACAACATGATAAACCAAACTATCAAAACATTCGGCCGCCTGGATTTTGCTGTTAATAATGCAGGCATTGAGGGAGCATCTAATCCCACGCACGAATGCACAGAAGAAAATTGGGACAGAACGATCAATGTAAACCTTAAAGGAACGTGGCTTTGTATGAGGCACGAAATATCAGTGATGCTTAAACAAAGTAAAGGATCTATTGTGAACACCGCTTCGATAGCGGGCCTCATCGGGTTTCCGGGCTTACCAGCTTATGTAGCCAGCAAGCATGCAGTAATAGGCCTGACCAAAACTGCAGCCCTGGAGAATGCGAAACTAGGTATACGAATAAATGCAGTTTGTCCTGGTGTGATCAAAACCGCAATGATAGACCGGGTTACCGGAAAAGACAAGACTGTTGAAAAGGCTTATGAAGACATGGAGCCCGTTGGCCGCATGGGAAGTCCAGCAGAAGTGGCAGAAGCTATTGTGTGGCTTTGTTCAGATGCAGCTTCATTCGTCACGGGTCACGCAATGGCCGTAGATGGAGGATGGATTGCTGGCTGAGCTTAGGCCGTTAGATTTCTTACGATGATTTTTCTGCCGTGTAGTCAGTTCAACACTTTTATTTTAACGGAAAAATGAAATGTTTACCAATAGCCGTCACTTAAAACCTCAACATTATGTCATACTATTATTCAAGAAAACTGAAATTACCGTTTGAGGAAGTTCTAATCAAAATTACTCAAACGCTGCAGCAACAGGGATTCGGTATTATTACGACCATAGATCTAAAAGAAACGCTGAAGCAAAAGTTAAGCATTGACTTCCGAAATTATAAAATTCTCGGGGCCTGCAATCCTCAATTCGCCTATAAAGCTGTTAGCCTCGAATCGCACATCGGTGTAATGCTCCCCTGCAATATTGTGGTACAGGAACATGAGAACGGCGAAGTAGAAGTCTCTGCCATTAATCCCATGGAAACCATGGATAAGGCTATGCTTCCTATTCTGGCAGATATTGCTGAAGAGGTAAGTAACCGCCTTCGGGTAGCTGTTGATGACCTGCATCGTGAAACCCCGGAACCAAAACATGAAGAAGCACTCCCTCCTAACAAGGGGTAGAAATATAGCTTCATCCCTGGATAAGAAAAAAGACGACAGTGTAACTTATTAAATATTATGAACCTGCTAGAACTTGACAGATTAATCCAGGCAAAGGATCATCCCTGTATCTCAATAATTATCCCAACAATGCGGACGGAGAAAAAGAAGAATTATGAGGTGCTAAAGAAAGCCATAAAAAGCGCAAAGGCTGTGTTGAAGAACAAACCTTATCCGGAAGAAACCAAAAATTACTTCACCATAAAAATAGACGAAATGGTGAGGATTCTACCATCGGATATCCTTGATGGATTGGGCATATTTATATCCTCAACGCAATCCAGCATCGTTCCATTTCCATTTACTGTCCGGCAGAAAATTATTGTTGATGATAATTTTGAAACGCGGGACCTGTTTTATTTAAGGCAATACATTAAACCTTATTATGTATTAAGCGTCAGTAATAAAGTGACGCGATTGTATCAGGCCAATATGGCCAAGTTAGCGGAGATCAAAGATGGAAATTTTCCGTTGCTATGTGGGGACGACTATGAATATGAGCCGCCCAGCATCGGAACCTCCTTTGGCAGCAATAGTCTTAAAGCATTTGAAAAAGACAAAACAGCAATTTCTGCAATCCGGGTAAAAGCAGTACTGAAGGATGCTGATGACCATCTTGCACAATACTTGTCGAGGGACGATACAAAGCTTATACTCGCTGGAACCCAAAAAGTGGTCAGCGCCTTTCTTGGTCTTACACGCTTTTCAAAACACATCATCGGAAAAGTACAAGGAAGTTTCACCGAAAAAAATGTTCCGGCACTGGAAAACTTAGCATGGTTAACCCTAGTGAGGAACAGAAAAACAGAGGATGAACAGTATGTTCATGAACTGATTGAAAAGAGCAACAAAAACCTGGCAGAAGGTATACAGGCGGCATGGAATACAGCGCAAGAAGGAAAAGGACTTTTATTGGCAGTGGAAAAGGATTTTCGTTGTCAGGCTTACCAAAAACCTAATGACTATAAGCTCTTGTTGCAACCTCCTCGTAAGCCATACACCATAATACCCGACGCTGTTGATGATCTGATAGAGACTGTCAGTAAAAAGGGCGGAAAAATTATGTTTCTGGAAAATGATCAATTAAAAAAATTAGGGCACCTGGCACTGGTGCTGCGCTATTGATCAACAAGGACTTCAGAGGTTCATAAAAAAATAGCTGATATTCCTGCACAGGTAAATAGCCCTAGTTTAAAGATGAAATAAGATTAAACAGTCATGTTTAGAGACCGAAAAGATGCGGGACAGAAATTAGCCCTTGCCCTTGAACGCTATCGCAATATGAATGTCCTCGTGCTAGGTATTCCCCGCGGCGGGGTTGAAACTGCTTATTATGTAGCAAAACATTTAAATGCAGAAATGTCGATTGTCATCACCCGGAAATTGGGCTATCCATTTAATCCGGAAGCTGCATTTGGAGCTGTTGCAGAAGATGGCAGTTTATACATTTCAGAATCAGCCTCAAAAAATCTTTCATCGGAAGACATGAGCGAAGTACTCGACAATCAAAAGCAGGAGATCCGGCGAAGGGTACAAAAATTAAGACGGGGCAAGCCGTTGCCGGAAATAAAGGGCCGGACAGTTATCCTTACGGATGATGGCATTGCAACCGGTGCTACCTTATTTGCTTCGATCCAGTTATGCAAGAAAAACAAAGCCGGAAAGATTGTTGTCGCTGCTCCGATCGCCGGAGAAAAGATGGAACGTATTTTACGCAAACAAGTTGATGATGTCATTATTCTTGAAAAGCCGCAGTTCTATAATTCAGTATCACAAGGTTATGAGAATTTTTATAACCTTACTGACGAGGAAGCCTTAGTCTTTATGGATAAATGGAATACAGAGTACCATGCTCATCATGCATAGATTCTCCTGCTCATGCGCTGCATGGCCAGCGGTCAGATCATTCAGAAATATCTTCGAGAGTAGACTATTGGAAAAGACCGTTCAACCAGAAATTAAAATGAGGCTGAGCATAACGCCTAAAAGTAAAAGGCATAAACACCTAGAGCACATCCATTCTGGCAAATGTGACGATGACAGTTCCGGTGAACGTCAGCTGAAAAAAAATTGCTCATGTCTTTTTACCTGTGTGCGACTTTTTATACACACCCACTAATTCACCATAAGCAATGATATGATGCCGCATCGCTTCTTCAACAACTTTCTTAAGGGAGCTTTCAGGAACATCCAATAAATCATCCAGTGCATAGACTTTAAAAAAGTATCGGTGTTTTCCTGATGGTGGACACGGCCCTCCATAGGCATTTCTCCCGAAATCATTCAATCCCTGCACTCCCGGTACTTCATTTTCATTGACACGATGGATGATGCGTATATTCCATACCAGCCAGTGTAGCCATGTACCTTTTGGGGCATCGGGATCCTCAACGATCAATACCAGGCTCTTCGCTTCCAGGGGCACCTCCTTAATATTGAGGGGCGGATTTATATCTTCACCTTCGCAGGTATATTTGACGGGAATAAGACCGTTTGCCTTAAATGCAGAACTGGTAATCTCGAGTGCTTTAAGATGTGTTTGCAACATTGTATTTTTTAAGGGCTGGGTTTAACCTGCCATTTCATTTTTAGGGGAGGTCTCTGATTCGCTTTGCGTTTTGGTTTTTTTAACCCTTCCGGCAATAGCCCTGATCAGCTCATCAAATTTTTCATCGATCTTTTCATTTAGTGCATCTGCGAGGTCTTCGCCTTTTTTTGTAATATTCTTCCGCGTGCCCGAACCTGGAGCAAATAACATTCCTAACACGGCGCCCGCGGCAATCCCTGCCAAAACGCCCAATATTGCTTTTCCTGAATTCATACCTTAGGTTATTTGATTACACTTTTAAGTTAACCGTGCAAAAGTCTGAAAACGCTGACGTACATCATTATCATCAATGAGTTTAATCATTCCTTTGAGTCAGAAAATACAGCCTAAAGTCATTCTTCCAAATAAGCTTTCATAAGAGTGAGATATTTTCTCGTTTCATCCGCATGGTAGTTCACTTTATGCTGGTCAAGTGCCTGCTCCACGCTCATGGCATGAACCTTTGCCCGCACGTTTGCCCTTAAGCATTTAAAATAAACGAATATCATTTCATCCTCCTTTCCTTCAAAGCACGGGAAGTTCCTGGTATATTCCGCTAAGAGAACTTTTGCCAGCAGCTTTTCGTGCCAGGCATCAAGATCCATGCACAAGAAAGCGATCTCATATAACACATCGATCTGCCGGAATTGATCGTTGAATTCTATACAATCAAAAAGAACAGGAGTGCGGTAAAAAAAAATATTTCCACTGTGAAGGTCGCCATGAACATCACGTTTAAAACCAAGGTCAATTCGCTGCTGAATTCGCGCTGCATGCAATTTTAGAAAGTTGTTACTCCATCGTATGGATCGATTTATAATTTTTGTGTAAGAAAAACCAAGTTGTTCTGTAACAACACTCTGTATCATAGAAATATCATTAAACAAATTGCGCGCCTGAAGTAACCTGAAAGGGGCCTTCACCATGTCAGCATTCCTATGAAAGGAAGCGATGACTTTTGCCAAAGCACTTATGCTTTCTTGATCGACTTGCTTCCGTTGCAATACATTATCCATTCTTTTGGTGGCCCGCATTCGCTTCATTTGTACAGCATAATCAACTATCCTTCCCGCTCCGCGACCGATATACCACTTCTTGTTATGGATCCGGATCGGAACCACATCCAGGTAGATGTCCGTGAACCGACTATTTAAGGCTACTTCCCTTTCGCAAAAATATTTTCTCAGCTGCAGCGTCGAAAAATTCAAAAAGGAAAGTCTAACAGGTTTCTTAAATTTAAAAGCATGTCGCTTTGTAAGAATAACCCATGAGATATGAGTCTCCTCAACATTACCCCGAATTGGCATTCTTTGAAAGATCCCATTCCTCGCCAATTCTTTAACTTCACTTTCCTTCATGCACGTTTTCGATATAGTCCATTGCTTTATTCAACATTAAACTGATATTATCATTCGTAGATTCAAGTCGTAAATGATGCATTGTAAGATCCTGAAATTTATCGCGGATGTCCTGGTAAACCTTAAAATCCGCTTCGCTATCCGCTCTTGGCTTCTTCAACCGCTCATGAATCAAGGCTTCACTCGCCGTCACTTGGATAAAACAAATCGCAGCCGACCGCTTCGCTGCTGCTTTAAGGAATATGTTCCGCATGGAGTGATCGTGAAATGTTGCATCAACAACTACATTTTTATTTTCGCCCAAAAACTTCCCCGTGATTATTGCCATTTCAGTGTACACGGCTAGCTTTTCTTGTAATGAATATCGACCCAACGCACCCATCGCTTTTCTTACCTTATCGCTATTTATATACTCCGCACCTACTCGGGTTGCCAATCTTGAAGCAAAGTAACTTTTGCCAGATCCTGGCAATCCAAGTACGATGATTATCATCTTCATGGAATCAATAATATTATCGGGTGTAACTTCCAACCCGTGTTTGGCTTACAGCTCAACAATTTATGCCTTTCATTTTATCGGCCCGGAAGCAGCAAACCAAAATAAGCTACTCTCGTGAATATTTGTATGACAAGGATCATATAGGCTTATAACATTCATCATACGTACACCAAACTCCTTTAACCCAAATTAGCAGCAGGACAAGCAGCAGGACAAGTACTCCGCGGCAATAACGCGGAGATTAAACACAAAATGTTTTTTACAATGATTTAAATTTAAATGACCGGTAAGTCATCGCCAATCCACCTTACGCTTAAGACTATTTAATGAATATAAAAAATACATCCGTCAACGAACTTGAGCTTTCATCTAAATCAGAAAAAGTCTATTGGAAAAATTGTCACCGTGAGTGGCGGGAAGAGTTTATTTATTTTCTGATGGTTGACCGTTTTCACGATGACCATGATCGAACATCCACGGAATCGGAGGGGAAAACAAAAGGTTTTGGCTCCGGAATGGAATTGAAGAAAAACTGCGGTGGCACATTGCGGGGAATAATCAATCACCTTGATTATATCAAGGAGTTGGGCTGTACAGCGTTGTGGCTTAGTCCTGTCTTTGAAAATAACCAGGAGGCTTATCACGGGTATGCTATTCAGGATTATACCAGGGTAGATAAGCGATTTGGGACCAAAGAAGATCTGGCCGATTTGGTAGACGCCGCCCATGCATTGGATATGCGTGTCTTTCTTGATATTGTATTGCACCATTCAGGTGACAATTGGAATTATCCAGATGATCTTGACTATTACTATTATAATGGCGCGATATTTCCATTTTGGAAATGGCGTTATGAAGATAAGCCCACACCCATAGAATTAAGAAATCCTGATCTATACTGGAAAAAAGGGCAAATCAGAAACTTTGATAACTACCCAGAAAACAGAGAAGGCGATTTTCAACGATTGAAAACATTTAAGAATGACGACTCGCCTGAAGCATTGTATGTACAGGAAGTATTAACAAAAATCCATTGCTACTGGATTCGTGAAACAGATATTGATGGATTCAGATTGGATGCCGTTAAACACATGGGGGAAAAAACAATAAGCCAGTTCTGTTCTCATATCAGAGAGTACGCTTACAAACTCGGGAAACGGAATTTTTTTCTTTTTGGCGAACTCCTTGGTCCTGAAGAATTGTATAATAAATACATCGGCCCGAAAACATCTATCCAGGTAGATGATAACGCTATTTATTATGGATTGAACTCTGTCCTGGATTTCCCGCTGTATCATGTGCTGGCTAAGGTCATCTTGGGAAAAGAAACCCCGGAAAAATTAATTGAACGTTACGAGTCGCTGCGAAAGAGCGCAATGTCCCGGGGTGAGTTCGGAGAGTTTTTAGTCACCTTTGTTGATAACCATGATCAGGTAGGTCAAACCATAAAGAGAAGATTCGGACATGATGCTACTGAAACCCAGATCATCGCGGCTACTGGATTTTTATTATGTGCGCTGGGCACACCCTGCATCTACTACGGTACTGAACAAGGATTTTCCGGAATGGGCGAAGGGGACTGGAACGTAAGAGAGGCCATGTTCAGTTTGACAGACCCATCATTGAACGCACTAAATAAGAACAATACTATCTATCGGGAAATAGCCGTACTCGCTGGTATGCGTAAAAAAAGTGCTGTACTGAAATTCGGCCGCATGTATATGCGGGAATCCTCACATGACGGAAAAAGCTTCCACCTTCCCATTTACCATGATTGTATGCTGGCATTTTCAAGAATATTGTATGACGAAGAAATGCTGATTGTTTATAATGCTTCCCTCACGGATGAGGATGAGGAATACATCGGGGTTGACCGGAATCTGAATTCCGAAGGGAGTGCCTTCTGGTTTTCTTATGGCGCCAGCGGAAAAATCCATGTCTTAAAGAACGAAGATGGCAGTCATCATTTTATTAAACTGAAATTGAAACCTACCCAGTTTGTTATTTTAACGAACAAAAAAATGCAGGCCGTTGAGAATGAATGATTAATATCGTCCACTTCCTTCCAAGTGCGTAAAATCGAGTATAATTGCTCTGCTACACCAAAACCACAGCGTAACAGGTGGACCTTTTCCCAGAATTTTTTTAAGGGATTCAATCCTATTCCTATATCATTGATATTTTTTGTTGCCAATTTTTTTTCAGTGTACTTAGTCCAAACAGTAAGTATAACGGACTGATCAGGCTGGTTAAAACAAAAATGACAGACAAGGCAACAAATACGATGCCCAGCGTTCCTGAAATAGTTCCAGTTAATGTCACGCGTTCCTACCAACCAACGCATGACCAAGAATTTGAAAGAAATTGCCAAGTTCCTTGAGTGGAATGAGATTAAATACATTCTTGTGTATGATGACTCTGGTAAATTGGTACAGAAGACCCACCTAAAACGGCTAGCGCAAACGCGTGGTCGATATTCCAGAGGAAAATAGCGCCGTCATTGAAAGCCGTCCAACATCGTTCATTGAAACTGTATTATTAGCAAGCAAAAAAATGACTTAAATCAGGGTAACAACGTGAGTTCTTGATTAGCTTAGGCCACGAAATGCGATCATCGTTGGTTTCGGTTCATGACAGAGCAAATAAGAAAACTATTATTTACAACGGCCTGCCTGTTCACAGTTGTCGTCCCCCTTCTGATGGAGAGTTGCGGATCACGGGAACATAAGAACCCCGACGGCACCCAAAAGAAGCCGGTCACCTATGCAGGTTCGTCCGCTTGCAAATCCTGCCACTCGAGCGAATATAAAGATTGGACCAAGTCAGATCACTTCCGGGCTATGCTCCCCGCAATTGATTCAACCGTCCTGGGTGATTTTAACAATACGTCCTATAGTGCCGATGGCGTAACGAGTACATTTTTCAAAAGAGACGGGAAATTCTACATCAATACACAAGGCGACGACGGAAAAAACCACGACTATCAGGTACTCTACACTTTCGGCTATTTTCCATTGCAGCAGTACCTCATTGCATTCCCCGGAGGAAGGTTACAGGCCACCCGGGTGAGTTGGGACGCGCGTGAAAAAAAATGGTTTCATCAATATGCTGGTCGTAATATTCATCACCGGGATTGGCTTCACTGGACCGGCACCAGTCAGAACTGGAATACCATGTGCGCTTCCTGTCATTCGACTGACCTTAAAAAAAATTATGACTACCAGCAGGATGCATTCACTACCACCTGGAAAGATGTCAATGTAGGTTGTGAGACTTGCCACGGTCCTGGTAGCACTCATATTGAGCTTGTTAATTCTGCCGACTACAAGAATAATGAAAATGCTGTGCGGAACACGGGTTTGATTTATGCGAAAGAAACAAATCCTCAAATTCAACTAAACACCTGTGCTCCATGCCATGCGCGGAAATCGGATTTGTCAGGGGAGCTCGCCCATTCAGGCGAAATCATGGATGACATGATTCCTCAAATTATCAGTGACGAATTCTATTTCGCTGATGGACAAATTGAAGAAGAGGATTACGAATACGGTTCATTCGCGCAGAGCAAGATGTTTCAGAACAATATAAGGTGCAGCAATTGTCACAATCCGCATTCGGGAAAACTGCTGATAGCAGGGAACAGTTTATGTTTGAGTTGTCATAAGCCTTCTTATAATACCGCTGAGCATCATTTCCATGGGATTAACAATGAGGGAGCTCAATGTATCAATTGCCACATGCCGACGAAAACATTTATGGGAATTGATCATCGGCGCGACCACAGTTTTCGTATTCCACGGCCTGATCAATCGGTACGTTATGGAACTCCCAATGCCTGCAACAAGTGCCACAACGGGAAGTCTGCAACGTGGGCTGCCAATTCCATTGTGAAATGGTATGGTCCCAAAAGGCGTTATCATTTCTCTGATGACCTTTTACCTGGAAGCCAGCTAACAGGCAAAAGCGAAGCACACTTGATAAAACTGCTGAATGATACCTTACAACCTGAAATCGCGAGAGCTACTGCTGCGAACTATCTTGGAAGTATTCAAACACAACCCAGTGCCGATGCATTATTAAGCGCACTTAAAGATAAGAAAGCGCTCGTCCTGTATCATGCACTACGGTCGTTAGAAAACTTTCCGCCGGATATCTGGCATCAAACCGCATATCACAACCTTACCGATAAGGTGAGGGCAGTAAGAATTGCAGCAGCCGATCTGTATCACCGCCTACCTCCTGAAGCAATTCCCCCTTCCGCGAAAAATGCTTACACCGCAGCCGACATGGAAAACAGAAAGTACCTTCAATACCAAACTGACTTTGCCGTAGGTAACATCATGCTGGCCGACTATGAACTTCAGGGGAATGATCAGCTGAATGCTATAACCCACTATATTCGTGGGCTTAAGAAAGACAGTCTCATGAATTATGCCCGTCTCAATTTGTCGGCTGCCTACAGTGGTGCCGGTAAGAATCCGGAGGCATTAAGAACACTGAAAGAAGCGGTTGCAATCGATCCTTCGAATGACAGAATCTATTATAATCTCGGACTTCTCTATTACGAGCTTGGCGACATTCTGTCCGCCCTGGAAAATTTTCAAAAAGGCGTTGTTCTCGGCTCAGTCGATACGGGATTATACTATAACTACGGACTCTTGCTTCAGCAACAAGGCAAGGCAAAGGAAGCTGAACAGGTTTTGTTAAAAGGTTATGCTATTGATCCAGGGGCATTGAATGTGAATTATGCGTTGGCTTTTTTTTATATGAACCAAAACGTACCTCAAAAAGCAAAGAAGCACGCAGTAGTACTTCGTGAGAGGGATCCAAATAATCCGGAGTACCAGGCGTTGTTTAGAAGTTTGGGGCTATGATTCGGCCACCAGGCTTGCTTTACAACATCGATCTGTTATGTGTAAAAGTCTGTTACCTTCGTCTACTAATATTATTTGTAGATCGAAAAGAAACGGCTGAGGGGATGAAAACCTCAATATGAAGTAAGGCATGAAAAATAAAGGAAAGACCAAACAAGCAAACAAGGAGAAGGCTACACCTTTGAAAGCAAAGCGCGCATGGTGGACAGCTGGTATAGTTATTATTCTCGCAGGTATTGGTGTTATCCTTTTCCAAAAAAGAGATGCTCCTCAGAAAAAGGAAGCTTCAACACCTGCGCAGCCACCAACTGCCCAGCCGAGTCAATCAAATAGAGATTTTCTAATTGGCAATTGGGCGCGCACAGATAGCAATGGAGGGTATACCATAGAAATTAAAAGTGCAGCCGCTGATGGCAAGCTGGATGCAAGCTACTTTAATCCGAATCCCATCCATGTCGCACGCGCGGAATGGCAGGAAAAAAATGGTAGCCTGGTGGTATTCGTTGAGTTGCGTGATGTCAATTATCCTGGTTCTACCTATACATTAAACTTTCTGCCGGCAGAAAACCGAATGACAGGTGTGTACTTTCAGGCCGTTGAAGGCGTAAATTTTGATGTGGCGTTCACGCGGGTCCGGTAATACCTCTGGCGATTGAAACAAGAGTTAATCGGAAAGGTTTAGCTATTTGAAATGAAGGTTTAACTCCCAATATAGAACCTTTACTTGATTATTGCCTGATGAAAGTTAGCCAATTGACTGACTTTTGTCATACTTGTGCAAACCGACCCTAAATAACTTGCTGAAACAACAACGCCTTGCGTTCCTATTTTTAACACGATCCAATCGGAAATAATCTTCCAATGAAATGTTAGCTCACGCATGAATCACCCAGTCAAACCCATCGAAGAATTCTTCCTCGAATCACTCTTAAAAATATGTTTGATTAGCGTGTTAATTGTTATTGCCGTAGATTTTTACTGTACACGGTTTTTCATCTCTCGCTCCCTCGTCATTAAAGGTGCTGACTCTTTGCCATCGTCACTAGTTTTTCTGCTCTACAAACGGGTTATTTTATTTTTGCAGTATTGTGGATCGGTGCCATCATTGTGTCGGCGATGTTTTATCAAAGCATAACGTGCCATCCTTTGCCATTGAAGGATAAAGTGATTATCTTTTAATCCTATTACGATATGATTTACTATATAATGAGGATGTGTCAACTTAGAGTACTTCAATTCATATCAAGAATACTTACTATTTTATTCCTGCTGATATTCCTTATCCCTCTTAAAGCTATTTCCCAGGACAAGGTAAAAAATGTAGTTGTATTTTTTTCTCATGGTTCAAACCTGCCTGCTTTCGAGAAATTTCTGGCGGGTTTGAACAATGGCATCAGGGGAAGTACGGATGAACCTGTCAATATCATGACAGAATATCTCGATATCGGCAGGTCAGTGAATGATGATTATTACCAGAAGTTCATCATTACGATGTACAATGACAAGGTGAACGAGTTCATCATAGATTTATTGATTACCGTTGGACCAGGAGTCAATGATGCTTTACTAAAATATGGTAACAGTAAGTTAAAAGATCTGAATATTATTAACATTGATCTTGATATACCCGGAAGGACAACGCTTCGCGATCTGGAAAATAGAAATGGAAAAGAAATTTTGCTAAAATTTCGGGCTGGAAAAACACTGAAGCATGCATTTGACCTGTTTCCCGATCATAAAAATATTTTTGTTATAAGCGGTGTATCCAAACTGGATTCATTTTATGCTTCGCTTGTAAAACAGAGTAAAAATGAATTCGAACCTGTTTACAATTTTAAATTCATTTCCGATCTGACCCTGGACTCGACCATCCGATTTGTCAGGACCATTCCACCAAAAAGTATTGTTTTTGTTACAGCCTACTTGCAGGACGCTGCCAAGGTCAGCTTTTCAACACCGGAAATAATGGATATGATTTCAAAAAACTCGCCTGCCCCGGTCTTCCTCAGCATAACAGATGGTGGCTTTAAAGGACAGGGAGGAGGTATCGGTGGTTATCTTTTCAGCTATACCAATCTTGGTAAGGAGACAGGGAGAATGGCTCACGAAATACTGGGTGGGAAACAAATCCAGGATGTGGCGGTCGATGAAGGTATTTTCTATGAGCACATGTATGACTGGAAAGAATTGGAAAGATGGCATTTGACGGATTCAAAAATAATTCCTGCAAATAGTGTATTCTACAACAAGGAGATCTCATTTCTCGAATTATATAAATGGTACATACTGGGGATAGTGATATTCATTCTATCACAAACACTTCTTATTATATATTTATTCCGGCTTAATAAAAGACAAAGAGCAATCAGGAAAAAAATACAGGTGACTGAAAGCATGTATCGGGAGTTGGTACACACCGACAGACTTTCAAAAATGTCAATATTAACCGCTTCGTTGTCGCATGAGCTGTTCCAGCCGCTGGCAGCCATAAGGTTCACCGCACAGGCCGGAAA
>Ga0184629_10000242_pt1 | contig 24241 bp, 19 predicted proteins | sample PLM4_32_b1_FD_133158 | JGI IMG/M metagenome (GOLD analysis project Ga0184629, IMG submission 133158) | Groundwater sediment microbial communities from an aquifer in East River, Colorado, USA - PLM4_32_b1 | ecosystem: Environmental > Terrestrial > Soil > Riparian zone | place: USA: East River...
CAATGACGCGGACGACAACTGCGACGGAATCACCGACAACGGCGCCTTCTCGGACGCCCGGGAGCCGAACAACGACTGCGCGTCGTACTCGACGCTGCCCACCGTCGGCAGCAACCAGACCCTCACGCAGAGCGCGCTGACGATCTATCCCGCGGGAGACGGGGACTTCTTCCGCATCAATGCGAGCGAAAACGATTCGACGTGCAGTTGCTGCGATTCCATCCTCTGCACCGACGAGGATTATCAACTGGTCATCACGCTCACCGTCCCGGTGGGTGCCGGGTCCTACATGTTCTGCACCGACTCGACCTGTTCCCCCCAGAACTACTGCCGGGAGGTGCTCGCCGGCACGTCACAATTGTGGATCTGGACGTTCGACGGAGCCTGCAATATGAACGACAACTACACTCGCTACGTGCACGTCTACGGGAACAATCCGCCCGCGAACGAGTGCCGACCCTACACCCTCTCCTACCGCTTCACGACGGGCTGCTTCTAGCCGCCGATTGCGTCGGGAATCGTTCCCCGGCTCAGCGCCCGCCGACGTAGCGATTGTGGAACTCGATCCAGCGCGGGAGGCCCTCCGCCAGCACCTCCTTCGGCGGCAGGAATGCAACCCGGAGGTGGCTGGTCCCGGCGCGCTGGCCGAAGCCGGTGCCGTCCACCGTGCACCAGCCGGTGCTCTCGAGCAGGCTCATGCAGTAGTCGAAGTCGGTGGTCCCCGGCGGCAGCTTCTCGAGGCGCGGGAAGAGGTACATCGCCGCCGTCCGCCCGAAGCAGCGCACCCCCTCCATGCGGGTGAACGCTTCCCGGATCGTGGCTGCCTTGTCGCGCAGGTCATCGAGGATCGTTCGCCGCTCGCGCTCGAACTTCTCGTGCGATGCGCCACCCGGCTCGGGGGGCGTCACCATGAGGTACGTGAGGATCTGGCCCGGCGTGCTGGAGCAGAGGGCGACCGAGGCCTGCTTCAGCAGCAGGTCGACCAAGGTCCCCGACCCGCCCTGGACGCGAGGCGGATTGCGGACCTCGAGATACCCTCCGCGGTGGCCGCACTCCCCGTAGAACCCCTTCGAGATGCTGTGCAGGCTGCACAACGGCACGGATCGCTTCCCGAGCATCCGCGCGAAGGAGGCGAACTCGGCCCCGTAGACGTTCTCCTGGTACACCTCGTCGGCGAGGATCACGAGGCCGTGCCGCTCGGCGAAGTCGATCACCTCGCGGATCCCGTCGGCGTCTAGGATCGCGCCGGTCGGGTTCGCAGGGTTGATGACGACGATCCCCTTGACCCGGATCCCCTTCCGCTTCGCTTCCGCGATCGACGACTCCAGCATCGAGACATCGAGGCTCCAGTCGTGGTCCTCGTCGGGGTAGTAGCTGACTTGCGTGCCGCCGCACTTGGTGATCGTGGCGGAGTAGAGCGGGTACTGCGGGATCGGGATCATGATCCCGTCGCTCCGGTCGGTGATCAGCAGCTCGAGGAGGAACCGGACCCCCTCGCTCGCACCGGTCGTCAGGAAGATGCTCCTCGGGTCGGCCGGCACGCCAGGGGAGGCGCCGTCGCGGAGATCGCGTCGATCGATGAAGCGCGCGATCGCCTCCCGGATGAACAGCGGCCCCTTGCTCTCGGTGTACGCCCCCATCCCGGCGGGGAGCCGCGTGAGGATCGTCTCGGCCCGCTCGAGGACGTCGTCGGCCTGGAGGTCGTTCTCCCGCAGCCCCACCGGGGCGGCTGCCGAGGCGAAGAGGGTCCGCAGGCGCCGCTCGCGCGCAATGCGCGAGCGATCCTCGACGAGGCTCAGCACCTGCCGCGAGAACGAGATCGGCTGCTGCCCGAGGGCCTGCGGGTTGCCGATGTTGCACGGGATGATCCGCCGCCCTTCCCTGCTCAGCTCCGCCCCTCGCAGCGGGATCGGCCCGCGGACGGCGTACTCCATCTCGAGGATGTCGGGGTTGACGACGAGGTCGTGCGGCATGCGGCCGTTCTCCGTGCCGGCACCATGGGCGCGACAGGCAGGCGGTGAGGATCGCGTCCTTTCTATCCCGCGGAGGGAAGGCTGTCAACGTCCAGCAGCCGTCGCAGCCGGGGCGATCCCGGAGCCAGCCTCTCCGCGATCTTGATCCCCGACATGACCGCGCTCTCGTGACAGTCGACATCGTGCGTGTACAGGCCCGCGATCCACAGGTTGTCCTCCCCCTGGAAGCGCGGCAGCTCCCGCTGCACCCGGAAGTAGGCGCGGTTGATCTTCCCGTGCCGGTAGCGCGCCGCCGCGTAGAGCGGATCCGGCGCCACGCGGTCGAAGGTGGTCCAGCTCCGGAAGATCGGAGCCTCGCTCTTCCACCCTTTCCACACCGTCGCCTGGCTGTGGGTGGCGTCGTGGCGCATGTTGATCGTCGCCCAGTCGCTCCGCCGCGGCGGCATGAGGCGGTGGTCGCCGTGGATCGAGATCGTCGTGGGGAAGTACTCGACCTGGGACAGCAGCCCGCGCAACGCCGTCGCCGCCGGCAGCCCCGCCAGCAGCTCGGAGGCCTGCTCCGCGTTCGTGGCCAGCACCAGGTGATCGACATCGTGCGCGCGGCCGCCGGGCTCCTCCACGCGGTACGCTCCGCCCGCCCGGGTGAGCCGCGCGATCGCCGCGCCGGTGCGCACCGTGGTTCGCGTGAGTTGCCGCGCCAGCGCCTGCACGTACGACCGCGCTCCTCCTCGCACCTCCAGCCACGGCGCCGAGGTGAGCCCGGTCCGCCGGTGCAGCCAGGCGTAGCGCAGCGCGTTGTAGGCGACGAACTGCTCGAGGTCGGCGCGCTCCACGCACCAGCTCGCCTGCAGGAAGGGGTAGAGGAAGCGCTCCCGGAATGCCTCGGGCGCGCCGATGTCGTCCAGATAGTGCTGCAGCGTGGTGGCGCGATCCTCCGCGCGCATGATCGCGCCGGCCCCCTCGAGCACCTGCCGGAAGCGGACCAGATCCGCGAGCTGTCGCGGGCGGAACGAGGGCCAGTGGACACGGCCGCCGCGCACCGGCGGCAGGCCGATCGTGTCGGCGCCGTCGGGGCGGTACAGGGTGATCGTCATGGGGAAGGGATCGTGCTCGACCCGGAGGATCTGAAGCAGCCGGTGGAAGATGGGGAACATCGCCTCCGAGTAGAACTCGAAGCCCGCCTCGATCGCCACGGGCCCGTCGCCGCGATCGATCTCGAGGGTGTTGGCGTGTCCGCCCAGGCGGTTCTCCCTCTCGAGGAGGACGACGTCGTGAGTCTGGTCGAGCAGCCACGCGGTGGCGAGCCCAGCCGCACCTCCGCCGATGATCCCGACTCGCATCCGCCGGCCGGCCTCAGCGATCGAAATGACGGGAGGTCTTGAAGCGATCCAGCGCGGCCACCAACTCCCTGGTGATCCCGGTCTCGAAGGCGCTGTGCCCGGCGTCCGGGACGATCCGGAACGCGGCCTCGGGCCACGCGTCGTGCAGGCTCCAGGCCGTCTGCGGCGGGCAGCAGATGTCATAGCGCCCCTGGACGATTACCGCCGGAAGCTGGCGGATGCGGGCGAGATCGCGCAGGATCTGCCCCGGCTCCAGGAAGCAGTCGTTCACGAAGTAATGGCACTCGAGGCGCCCCATGCCGAGCGCCACCGCGAGCTCTCCACAGGCGTCCTCGACGCTCGCGTCCGGAATCAGGTGGATGCAGGCGCCTTCGTAGCGGCTCCAGGCCTGGGCGGCGGGGACATGGACCGCGGGGTCCGCGTGGAACATCCTCCGAGCGTAGGCCTGCAGCAGGTCACCGCGCTCCTCCGCCGGCACCGCCGCCGCGAAACGTCGATGGACCTCCGGGAAGAACAACCCCTGGCCATTGATCCACCACTCGTTCTCGGCCTTCGAGCCGAAGTAGATCCCGCGCAGGACGAACCCGAGACACCGCTCCGGGTGGGCCTCGCCGTAGGCCAGCGCGAGCGTCGATCCCCACGAGCCGCCGAACATCAGCCAGCGGTCGATCCCCAGCAGGCTCCGGAGCCGCTCGATGTCGTCGATCAGCAGCGCCGTGGTGTTCTGGCGCCACTCTCCGAGCGGCGTCGACTGCCCGGAGCCGCGCTGATCGAGGAGCACCGCGCGATACGCCGACGGATCGAAGAACCGGCGATGGTCCGGCGAGATCCCTGCGCCCGGTCCCCCATGCAGGAAGAGCACCGGCATCCCCTCGGGATTGCCGCTCTCCTCCCAGTACAGCTCGTGGAGGTCATCGACTCTCAGACGCCCCTGAGCACGGGCTTCGAGGGGGGGATAGAGCAGGGCATCGGTCGCGGGACTGGGCACGGGGCCTCCTCGGGAACTCGCGCGGCGGCGAGTCGAGGCGGGACTTTAGCACGCTTCGTGGACGCCACGCGGGTGTGCCGCGTTATCCGGGGCTCGTGAGATCGCGCAGCCAGGGGTCGTTCAGGCGCCCGTACCCCAGGACGCCGCGGTAGCGGGGGGGTGTCGGCTCGGTCCAGCGCTCACTTTCTCTCCGGGCCGCCCGCTCCGCGCGGTCCGCGGAGAGCACTGCCTCGAGGTGCGCGCGTAGCTCCTGGGGAACGTGGATCTCGCTCACCAGGGGCCCGAGCACCCTCCCGGCGAGCCCCGGCCTGTCGCCGGCTGGATGGAGGACGCGGACCACGATCCTCCCCTCCACGATCGCGTGGCTGCGGCGGTCGGGGTAATGCTCCCGCAGGGCCGCGGCGTCGGTACCCGCATCCACGGGGAAGAGGCGCGAGCGCATGGTCTCGTCGAGTGCCAGCAGTGCCTCCGCCTCGCGCAGCGCGTCCGCGCCGGCGGCCCCGGCCTCGACCTCTGCGCGGAGCGCCGCGACCTGCTGCTCCCGCGCGCCGATCCAGCGCCGCCAGCCATCCCCTTCCATCTCGAGCACCAGCAGCACCCGCCGCGCCACCTGGTTGTCGTAGTGACTGCCGGCGTCGGGGTCCGCCGCGTCCACGCTCAAGTCGAGGCCGAGCGCGAGGAGCCGGTTACGGTCGAGCCAGGGAGTCTCGGGCGTCGGCAACTTCTGGCGCAGGAGCGGCGAGGCACTCCGGGCGAAGCGCGGCGTGTCGGTGGTCAGCCGGAGCGACAGCGCGAGACCGCTGTCGTCGCCGGCCACCTCCACCGGCAGCTCGAGTTCCCGCTCGGTGAGCGCCAGCTCGCAGACGGGATCGCCGGCGCGGTTCCAGGCGGCGCGCCCCAGCAGCAGCAGGTTCGAGACCAGCAGCAGGCCGCACCCGGCGGCGAGCACCGCGGGGGAGGCGAAGCGCCTCATGAGGCGGGACCCTCCAGCGCGACCGCCGAGGCGGCGCGCAGCCGCCGCAGCGCCAGCAGCGCCGCGACCGCGCTCAGCGCCACGATGAGGAAGAACAAGTAGCGTGGCATCCACTCCCACCACCAGTCGACGAACTTGAGAAGGAGGAGCAGGACGAAGGCGGTGGTGCCGCTGTAGACGAGCGGGCGGCGGCGTCGGGCAACACCCACCGCAATCAGGGCCGCGCTCACCACGAAACCGCCGACCTGGTAGAGCACCTCGACTTTCGTCCGTCCGAGCGGCAGGTAGCTCAGCGAGCCGAACTCGGCCAGGAGCACGATCGGCCCGAGCAGCAGGATGCTCCCGAGCAGTCGATAGGCCGCGCTGAACCCGGGTGGATGCCGCCGCGGCTCCGCCAGTGCGAGCAGCAGGAGCGCCGCGGCTACCGGAAACAACCCCTCCGGTCGCGCGAGCCCTTCGGCGGCGGAGCCCCCGGCCCAGGAATAGAGGGCGGAAGCCACGTATATCGCCAGGCTGAGGGCGCCGAGAACGAACAGGATCCGGACCCGGTAGCCGTACCCGAGGAGCAGGCCGAAGACTCCCCAGGCGAAAAACCCCCCGGCCGCGGACGGCAGGTTGAACACGGCGGCGAGTGCCACGAGGTTGAGGACGAAGCACCCCCACGCGAGCAGTGCTGCGATCCCGGTGAAATAGCGGGCGGTCTCGCGGCGCGCGATGGCGGACGTGGCGGCCAGCGCTGCGAGTGGTGCGGCGACGAGCACCGCCACCTGCGCCGGGGTGGGGATCCTTCCCCAGAGCGCGAAGAAGAAGTAGAAGACGCTCGCGGACAGCGCCAGTGCCGCGATGAGCGACGCGACCCGCATGCCGAGTGACAGCTGCTTGCCACGCTCGCTCAGGTCCACCTCGTGCCGGCTCGCCAGGTCTCGCAGCACGCCCTGGTGGTAGCGTTCCGCCGCCACCAGCCCCTGGTCATCGACCAGGATCACGCCCGCCCGCCGCAGCTCCGCGAGCTCGGCGCGAAACGCGACGATGCGGTCGGCCCGCTGCTGCGCCGCGCTCGTGACCTGGGCAAGCGTCGCCTCGGCCGGGAACGCGCCGGCGACCTGGCGCGCTGTCGGCGGCCGGCGCGCGGGATCGGCGTTGAGGCAGGCGAGTATGGTCCGCTCGATCTCGGGGGCTAGATCCGCGGCGTACCGCGACGGCGGTGCGGGGGCGGGGCGGGGCGATCCTCCAGCAGAGAACGGGTTCCGGCCCGTGAAGATCTCGTAGAGGAGCACTCCGAGCGCGTAGACGTCGCTTCGTGCGGTCGCCTCCGCGCCGGCGAGCTGCTCCGGGGACATGTAGTCCGGGGTCCCTTCCCGGGCGAACCGTCCCCGCACCACCTCCGCCGCCTCCGCGAGCCCGAAGTCGGCAATCCGCGGGATGCCCCGGGCATCGAGCAGCACGTTTGACGGCTTCAGATCGCGGTGCAGCACCCCACGCTCGTGGACCGCGGCCAGGCCCTCGCACAGGTGCCGCGCGAGCCGCACCGCTTCCTCCTCGGCCAGACGCCCGCGGCGCGCCAGCAGTGCGGCGAGATTCTCCCCCTCGACCCACTCCATGGAGAGGAATGGGCGTCCCTCCGTCTCGCCGGCATCGTGCACGCGACATACGTTCGGGTGGGAGACCTGTCGCGCAACCCGCACCTCGTTCAGGAGGCGGGAGCGGCGGTCAGGATCGCGCGCGAATTCGTCCGGCAGGAACTTGAGCGCGACGATCTGTCCGAGGTTCCGGTCTTCGGCGCGATAGACCTCACCCATGGCGCCCCGGCCTGCGAAGCCGAGGATCCGGTAGCGGGAGGCGAGCAGGGTGCCGGGCGCGAGGTTCTCCACATTCGCAGCAGGGAGCGTGCCCGGTCTGATTGACGCGAGGGAGCGGGCACGGTCGGTTGATGGCAGGGTGGGGGAATCGTCGTCGGGCACTGGGAGGTGGGCTGGTCCGGGAGCCGTCGCTACGACCGCGCGGCAGGACGGGCAGACCGAAGCGCCGGACGGTAGTTCCCGGTCGCAGCGTGTGCAGTTCACAGGGCGACTCCGCGGCGAGCGGTGCTGGTCAGGGTTGGACTTTCACGCCCTTCCAGAACGCCACGCGGCCGCGCACCGCCTCGGCTGCGGGCTTGGGCTCCGCGTAGTACCAGACCGCGTCGGTGCTGGTCTCGCCGTTGACCACCAGCGAGTAGTAGTTCGCCAGTCCCTTCCACGAGCAGGTCGTCGTGTGGTTGCTTGGGCGCACGTACTGGCGGTCCAGCGAGTCCACGGGAAAGTAGTGGTTCCCTTCGACGACCACCGTGTCGTCACTGGCGGCGATCACGACTCCATTCCAGACAGCCTGCATCGAGGCTCCTCCCGGTAGGGTACATGCCGAACGTACAGGAACCCCACGCGGAATCCAATGCTCACGTACACCTAGCCGACATATCCCCGGCGATGCGCGAGCGCCACTCCCTTCCGGAGGCACTTCACCTTGAGCTTCCGATACTCCCCCTCCGTCCCCGCCGGCGGAGTGTACCCCAGGATGTAGAGAAACCGGGTTCCCTCCAGCACGCCATCGAGGTCGTGGAGGATGGGGCCGACGTGGAACGCCCCCCCGGTTTCCTCGGCCACCTCCATCATCCCATGCCCGAGCTCCTGCAGATAGGTCCGGTACGCAGGAAGGGAGGGGCCGGGGCCGCTCTGGAACTCGGCAGCAGTTTGCCGGCCCTGCTCGAACCCGAAGTGGAAGATGTCGAAAGTGTGGAACACGACCTGGCTGCGCGCGCATACGTCGAGGAGGTGATCGAACGCCGCCTCGAAGGAGACCAGCCTCGCCGGCGGTGCGGCGGCCTCGAGAGGGAGCGGGTACGGCACCCCCTTGGTGTCCGCCTTTCCCGAGCGGGGGGCCCAACCCTGCAGGTAGCTGTCGGCGAGCTGCTTTGCCGCCGTGCCTGGGTTGGGCGAGAAACCGGGAGAGACGAAGACGACCGTCCCGACGCTGTCGCCGCCGGCAAGGCCCGTCGCGAGTGCCTCGAGCTCCCTCAGGACGGTGTCGGTGCGGTCGTTCTGCACTTCAAGAAACTCGGCAAGTGTGTCCTGGATGCAGTTCCAGTACTGCGTCGCCAACCCCGCGGTCGCGAGCGGACGGCAGTCCTCGAGCCGCCGCTCGAATGCCGCAAGGTCGGCGGCGAACCCGAAGTCACCCTCGGTCGGCCCGCGCTCGCCCTCCTTCTCCAGCCGCTCGCGATAGCGGATCCGATAGTCGGCGAGCGCCTGCAGTGCGACCTGCGGGTCGGTGGTGAACGCATCCATCAGCCGTCCGCCCTCCAGGCTGTAGAGCATGAGCTCCAGGCGCTCGCGGCCGACGGTCTTACCCAGGAACCGCGCAAGCTCCCTGAACGTCCCCTGGGCGTCGGCGTAGCCGATGAACTGGAAGTCGAGCGCGAAGACCACGCGCGAGCGGGTGATCCGCCGCACGCTGCTCGTCGGAAGCGGGGAGGGGAGAGTCTCCGGGAGGGGCGGCGCGCCCGTTCGCAGGTCGATGATGTCGAGCGACTCGAGCCGGATCTTCGCGCCGTTCTCGGTGAGGACGAAGTCGTCGAGCCCGAGATCGGTCACGAGGCGGCCGTCCTGGTCGCGGGCGGTCACCTGCACCAGGACGTAATCGACCCGGGCGCGTTCCTGGAGGGGGACGGGCGGGGTCCCGGCGGCGAGGGCCGCGAGGAGCACGACCGGGACGATCATCGCAGGCGGTGTCACCGGCCTCCCTCTCCCGCGCCGACGTCGCTCAGTGCTTCCAGATCAGCGTTACGCCGTCCCGGACCGTCAGCAGCGCCTGGTCCACGCGCGGGTCGGAACGAACGTGGCGCGAGAACTCGACGAGCGCGCGGGTGTCCGCGTCCTGCTCCGCCGCCGGCCGCAGCACGTCGCCGCTCCACAGCGTGTTGTCGGCGGCGATCCAGCCTCCGGGCCGCAGCAGCGGGAGGATGGCCTCGTAGTAGCGCACGTAGTTCGATTTGTCGGCATCGACGAAGGCGAAGTCGAACGGCCCCGCAAGCGTCTTCAGGGTGTCGAGAGCGGGGCCGATCCGCACCTCGATCTTCCGGCCGTGGGGAGAGCGCGCGAAGAACGAGCGTGCAATTGCCTCGGCCTCGGGATCGATGTCGCAGGTGACGAGCTTGCCGTCGTCGGGCAAAGCTGCCGCCATCATGAGGGCGCTGTAGCCGGTGAACATCCCTACCTCGATGCCCCGTCTGGCGCCCGAGAGGCGCACGAGAAGTTGCAGCAGCATCCCCTCGAGCGGCCCGACCTGCATCTGCGGCATCCGGGTCCGCGCATACGTCACCGCGCGCAGCTCCTCGAGCAGGGCAGGGGGGGGAGTCGTGGCCTCCTGGGCGTATTCCTCGATCGCTTCGCTGACCAGGTTCATGGCGCCTTTCGGGGGATTCGGCCCGCGCTACTTCTCGCCGTCCCAGTAGTCGACTCCGTCGCTGACCCGCGCGATGTGCCGGATCGAATCGGGTACGGCAGCGCGCCCGCCATGCCCCCCTGCGAACACGCCGAGTTTTCCCGAATCGGGATACTCGACCACCTCGGGGTTCTCCATCGTGCTGACGGCCAGGTAGCGCAGCGGTGCGGTGGAGTCGTTGATGATCTGATGGGCCGAGTCGCGACCCGGGGGAAGTGAGATGAAATCCCCCTTGCGGATCTTGTGCGTGCTCCCCGCGATGCGCACCGACCCTTCCCCCTCGAGCACGAAGAACATCTCCTCGTTGCCGCGATGCGCGTGATAGGGGAAGGCGCGCTTGCCGGGCGGGATGACGGTCACGTTGAAGCCGAGCTTCTTCGATTCCACCTCGGCGCCCACCGGTGCGATCTGGGCCTCGAACCTCTCACCCTGCGACCGCTTCACGAACGACACATTCTCGAGATTGACGATGGGAGGCTTCATGCTGTGTTCCTCGACGACGCGCCCGCGGCGCGCCGGCGAGCGATCCTGGCGCGCAGGAGGTCGTTGACTTGGGAAGCGATCCGAAGATGCGACCGAGGAGGTGATGGTACTTCCGGCAGGGGGCGTCCTGTCAAGCCCGCCGTCCCGGGCGATCAAGCACCATGGCGGCGCGGGCGGCGCGCGGCGAGGCTCATGGGATAAGCGACCGCAGCAGCGAGCCGTCGGCCGCCGCCACCACGAGCGGTGCAGGCGTCTGCCCATCACCGTAGAGGACCACCTGATCCTTCCCGGTCCATCCGAGCGGGCTCCAGTCACCGTCGATGATGACGGCAGGCATCTCGCCGCCCACTATCGCCGCCCGGACTCCGTCGGAGTGATACAGCGCCAGCAGAACGCGATCCGCCGCGGGCGACAGAAAGAGCTCGCGCGCCAATCCCTTCACGCTGCCGAGGAGCCGATCCTCCCCCGTGCGGCGGTCGACCAGATGGATCTCCGAGCTCCTCGGCGCCGGCTTCTCTCCGATGCAGGTGCTGTAGGCCAACCACTGGCCATTCGCTGCGGTCGCGGCGGCGAGGATGCAAGGCGCGTGCGCGAGGGTCCGTTCAGCGCCGTCCGCAAGGTCCACCTCGAAGAGGCGGTTCTCTGCCGCTCCGGTGGCCTGGAGCAGGATCGAGGCGCGGCTCGAGGGGCTGTCCGGGGCCCAGCGCGGAAAGCACGGCTCCGCGGACCGGAAGATCGGGCGCACGGATCCGGACCGCAGCTCATACACTCCGAGCACCGCCTCCTGGTCATCCCGCCAGCGCGAACGGAACAGAATGAGCGCATCGCCGGCCGGGTTCCAGCCGATCGCCCTACCCCGCGCGAGCGCGGTCCCGGCGAGATCGATAGCGCGCGGCGCGGCGCCGTTCCGATCGGCCACGACAATCCGGTCAAGCAGCGAGATCGCGATGAGCTCGCCGCTGGGGGAGGGTAGCAATGCCACGGCCCCATCGCGGACGTACCGAGAGAAGGCGAGGTGGCTTGGCAGTCCGGCGTCGAGGACTCGATCCTCGGATCCATCCGCGCTCTGCCAGCGTACTGCCGTCCCAGCCGATGATCGCAGGCCGAGCAGGCCGCGTTGCGACAGATAGGCGACGCCCTGCGAGCCGGTGAACGTCCCACCGAAAGACAGTCGGCCGGTCCGCCGCTGCGGGCCACTGCCGTCCGTGGGGATCCACCAGACCTGTGCGGAGCCGCCGTCGCGGGCCGAGGCGGTGGTGAGCACGGCGTCCCGAGCGGGGCTGAGCGTCAGATTCCAGAGCGTGGCCTGGGTGGCGTCGAGCCGGGTTACCCACCACACGATCGGCACCGAGACCAGCGCGGCCAGGAGCACCACGGAGCTCGCTCCCAGCAATGCCGCGCGCCGCGCGCCGCGCCCGCGAAGCAGCTCGCCGCGCGCGAAGACGTACAGGGAGGCCGGGAGGATTGCCAGGCCGGCGAGGAAGAACTCCAGCGTCAGCCACTCCGCCTCCAGCGTCGGGACGAGGTCCAGACGCGCCCAGATCCCGCCAATCGCCGCGACGATGGCGAGCGAGACGGCCACCCCGCCCGCGGCCGCGGTCATCGCGCGCTCGAGAACGGTGGACAGGAACGCGGCGACGCTGAAGAACACCACGGAAATGGCGGCCAGCAGCACGAGGAGGCCAGGCTCCTCGGCGATGCCCCCACCGGCGCTCAGACCGCCAGAGCCGACGAGAGCGCGGAATGCCGCCGCGATCCCCAGCGTCCCCGCCGCGACCACGACGATGCTCAAGAGGGCGGTCGCGGTTTTCACCCACCAGATGCGCACGCGCGATGCGGGGCGGGAGAGCAGAAATCCCAGCGTCCCATTTCCGACCTCCGTGGCGACGGTCCCCGCTCCGGCGGCGGCCGCGAGGAGCGGCCAGAGCAAGCCTGCGTACACCATGGGAAGCGCCTGCGCGAGCCCGATGATATCGACCCGGCTCCCCATGAGCGACATCCCCGCGAGGAGAAACGGCGGCAGGGCCACCGCCAGCAGCAGGCCGGCCAGCACCACTGCTCGCTGTTCGCGCCACTCCTTCCAGACGAGCGCCCGCACCATCATCGCGCCTCTCCTTTCACGGTCTCGAAGAAGATCTCCTCCAGCGACAGATCGATCACCTCCACCGACTCCGCGCCATGGCGGCGCAGCTCGGCCGGAAGGTGGGGCCGGAACGAAGTGACGGTCAGGAGCGCCTGGTGGTGGTTCCGCGCTACCCGCAACAGCCCCTCCACCGGAAACGACTCCGGGATGGCCCCGGGGTAGACCGCGCGCACCCGCTTGACCTGCGCCTTCAGACCCTCCAGGGTTCCGCGCATTCGCAGCTTGCCGTTGTGGAGGATCGCCAGCTCGTCTGCGACTCGTTCCAGCTCGTGCAGGAGATGGGTCGAGAAAAACACCGTTCCACCCTCGGACTGAACGTTCGCGATCACCACCTCGAGGAACTCGCGGCGCACGACGGTGTCGAGCCCCGACGTCGGATCGTCGAGGATCAGCACCTCGGGCCGCGCAGCCAGCGCCAGGACCAGGCCGACCTTCGCCTGCATGCCGCGCGACAGGGCCCGCAGCTTGCGCTCGCGGGGCAGGTCCAGCCGGCGAAGCAGCGTGTCGGCCAGCGCGGGATCCCAGCTGGGGAAGAAGGCCGCATTGAATCGGACCATCTCGTCGACGGTCATCCAGCCGTAGTACGACGGCTGCTCCGGCAGGTACCCCACCCGCCGCCGGAGCGCGACAGCATCGGTCATTGAGTCGAGCCCGAGCACCGAGAGGCGGCCGGCCGAGGGCTGCACGAGGTTCATCAAGGCGCGAATCGTGGTCGTCTTGCCGGCGCCGTTCTGCCCGAGCAGTCCGAAGATCGATCCAGCCGGCACCTGCAGGTCGAGCGCCTCCACGGCGGCGTGACCTCCGAATCGCTTCGTGAACCTCTCGATGACAATGACCGGTTGCTCCATGCTTCCTCCCTCAGGCCTTCTCGCCGGCGCGCGCGCGGCGGGTTGCGATCCGGATCCGATCCTCGAGGAGCCGCACGACCTCTTCCGGTGGGATCTCCAGGTGATGCGCCTCGACGAGCGTCCGGTCGAGGCTCACCGCCAGGCGCCGCCGGCGTTCCTCCCGCGACCAGCGCGTGCCCCCCTCGGCGACGACGGATCCCTGTCCTTGGCGGGTCTCCAGCACCCCTTCCGCCTCCAGAATCTGGTAGGCCTTCGCCGCCGTGTTGCGGTTGATTCGAAGCGAGGTCGCCAGATCCCGAAGCGAGGGGAGAGAATCTCCCGGTCGCAGGGCGCGGGAGGCCACGAGCGCCTTCACCTGGTCGACGACCTGGGCGTAGATCGGAATGGAGTGGCTGGGGTCGATCCTGAGGTCCACGTCGATCTCCTGGACGCCGTCGGAGCCGATCTGTCCTACTGTCATAGGACAGTATGTACACGCGGCGCCGTCAGGGCAAGGGGAAAAACTCCCCGCCGCACAAACCGGCGCGAGTGACGTCAGAGACGGGTTGCACACGCTTCACTGGCCCGGAGTTCCAGCGAACGCGAAGCGAGGAGGAGAGTGTAAGGAGTGCGGTGCCGGACCGGGTGTTGGGACGGAACGGCAAAGGGACGGGCGGTTCGCGCCGGCGTCAGGACGGGGCGGAAGGAGTACCCCACCGGCCCGCCTCATCGACGGGCGGCGGAACGAAACCCCGGATCGTGTGGTGGAACGTCGGTACTACTTCTGCAGCAGCCCGTGCCAGCCGTCGGCAGAGGTCGCGTCCCCGGCGTCCGAGAGCTGGATCGCCTCCGCCGGACCCACGAAGACGCGCAGCCCGCCGCGATCCGCGTGGGTGATCAGCTGGAGGCAGGAGTGACCTGCGATCTGACTCAACTCCAGGTCGTAGACTCCACCTGGGGTGCCGAGCAGTGCGAACGTCACGCCATGGAACATGGTTGCTTCCCCCTTCGACCCCCGGGGAGGCGCCGGGACCGACAGGTCTTCCGCGTTGCGGTCTCAACGTCTCGGTTTGCCGGGATCTCCCGTCCAAGCAGCAAGTCCGATGCCCGACCGACGTAGGGGAGACTCCGATGATCTTCAAGTGACTGAAACCAGAACTACCTAGGTCGCGGCGGCCGGACGCTCCCGGACCTGCGGCCCCAGGGATGGCGTCGCATGCTGAATGCGACGAACGATCCGAACAAGCGCGGAGAATCCTGGACCTGAGCGCGATCTCACCTGAGACGAGGTGCGGGGTTCCAACCGTCGCATCGTCTCGCAATGAGACTCGCGGATCTCCGGCTCGGCTGCTGACGTCGATGGGGGAGCAGCTTGATCAGCTGCTGCCCCTGCGGAGAGGATCCCCTGGCCGGGGGTGTTCGGTTCGGCGATGGAACTGCCGTCGAGACGCGCCACCGCGACCTGCGCTATCCTCACCCTCGGGTTTTCGGACGGTGCACCGTTCCCGCGCGACCCCGGTAGAAACAAGGAGCCGATCGACATGCACCCAGCGAGGTCCCGATCCCGAGCCTGGTACCGGATCCGACGCGGCCTCGCGGTCGTCTGCTGCGTCGTCCTGTTCCTTCCCGCCGAGAGCGTGCTCCTTGCGCAAGCGCCGGCGCCGCAGAGTCCCCCGGCCCCGCAGAACCCCCCGGCGCCTGCCGCCAAGGACGAGCCGAGCACGGCGAAGCTCTCCGCCGACCAGCTCGATTCGCTGGTGGCTCCGATCGCCCTCTACCCCGACCCGCTCCTCGCACAGACGCTCGTCGCCTCCACCTACCCGCTCGAGCTGATTCAGCTCCAGCAGTGGCTGGCGAAGCACCCGGAGCTGAAGGACAAGGCGCTGGCCGACGCGGTCGCGAAGCAGCCGTGGGATCCCAGCATCCAGTCGATGGCGGCAGTTCCCGAGGTGGTCAAGCGGCTTGCGGACGACGTCCAGTGGACCACGGAGTTGGGGAACGCCTTCCTCGCGCAGCAGAGCGAGGTGATGGACTCGGTTCAGCGCATGCGCAAGACCGCGAAGGACAAGGGTGCGCTGGAGTCGAACAAGCAGCAGACGGTCGAGACGAAGGTCGTCGAAGAGAAGACGGTCATCGTCGTGGAGTCCGCGGATCCCGAGGTGATCTACGTTCCGACGTACAGCCCGACAGTCGTTTATGGCCCGCCCGTGTATCCGTACCCGCCGATCTACTATCCGACCTATCCGCCGGGCGCCGCGTTCGTCTCCTTCAGTTTCGGCGTCATGATGGGCGCGGCGATCTGGGGCGGCTCCTGCTGTGGCTGCGGCTGGGGCGGGAACGACGTCAACATCAACGTGAACAATAATTTCAACCGGAACACCAACATCAACGGCGGTGGAGCCGGCGGCGGCAACTGGAGCCACAACCCCGATCACCGGGGAGCCGCCCCCTACGCCGACAAGGCGACCGCGAACAAGTACGGCGGGTCCGGGCGGGGTGAGTCCGCGCAGAATCGCCAGGCGGGCACGAAGCAGGGTCCCAGCGGCAAGGGGGGTGCGGGTGCCGGGCCGAGCGCTGGGACGAGCGACCGGAGCAAGGGTGGCGCCGGGGCCGGCGCGAGCACCGGCAATCGCGCGACGGGCGGCGCGGGAGGAAGCGTGTCCGGGCCGAGTGCCTCGAACCGCGCCGGAGGCGGCTCCACCTCACGCCCCAGCGGCGGCGACTCGATTGGCAGCCGCAACATTCCTAGCAGCAGCGGGTCCAAGGGCGGCAGCGCCTTCGGCGGCAGCTCCGGCGGCTACAGCGGCAACAAGGCGCGAGGCAGCAGCTCCCGCGGCGCCTCGAGCATGGGGTCGAGAGGTGGCGGTGGTGGCCGCGGCGGCGGCGGTGGCGGACGGCGGAGATGAACGCGATGAACCTCGTAGCCCAGCGACGAACTCGACGTCAAATCGGCGGTGGCGCCGTTCGCCTCGGACTTGGCCTCGCGGCGATGGTGGGCTTCCTTTCCTCCTCCACCTTGCTCGCCGCGGCGGCGGCCGCCGCCGCGCCGCCGCCGGCACCGGTCAAGCAACGGACCTTCAAGACCCCCGAGGAGGCCGCCGAGGCGCTCATCGTCGCCGCGGAGCGCTTCGACATTCCTTCCCTCGAGGCGATCCTCGGGCCGGAGGCCATGGATCTCGTGGAGACTGCGGACCCCGTGATGGACAAGAATCACAGCGAGGCCTTCGCGGCCGAGGCGCGCGTGCGTCATGCCGTCACGCGGGATCCGAAGAAGCCAACTGTCGCCGTGATGAGTGTGGGAACCGACGATTGGCCTATGCCGATTCCATTAGTGGAGAAGCGGGGCCAGTGGCGGTTCGATACCAAGGCGGGCCGCCAGGAGATCCTCTACCGCCGCATCGGCGAGAACGAGCTCGATGCGATCGACATCTGCCGTGGGTACGTCGAGGCCCAGCACGAATACGCCTCCAGGAAACATGACGGCGCCTACGTCAATCAGTATGCGCAGCGGGTCGTCAGCACTCCGGGCAAGCAGGATGGACTCGCGTGGCGAGCCGCCGATGGAACGTGGCAGGGGCCGGTGGGAGAGGGGATCGCTCGCGTGATCGGCGAGGGGTACTCCGATCGCTACGAGGCGTACCACGGCTACTACTTCAAGATCCTGAAGGGACAGGGCCCCGCCGCGCCGATGGGGGAGATGGACTTCCTCGTGAGCGGTGCGATGATCGGCGGCTTCGCCCTCGTCGCGGCGCCGGCGGACTACAAGGTGACGGGCGTCAAGACGTTCATCGTGAGCCACGAGGGCGTTGTCTACGAGAAGGACCTCGGGCCGAAGTCGGTCGAGAAGTTCCGAGCCCTGGAGCGCTACAACCCGGACTCCTCCTGGAGGCCGGTCGAAGAGCCCTGAGGCTGCGCCGTGTCTCGCGGCGGCGCGCCCGTCATGGTTCGGGCCGGCGGTAGACCTTCATCTCCGGGAAGGTGGCCTCCACCACCAACCCCTCGAACGGCTGGTCCTCGTGGGCGCTGATCAGGCGGGCGCCGGGGTCCATCTCCTCGACGAGCTTTCTGCCGAGACGCTCGCGCTCGAAGGTGCCGTACCCGAAGAAGAAGATCAGGTCGAAGCCGGACCAGCGTGAAGCGAAGAAATCTCCCTGGATCAGGTGCACCCGCTCCGCAGGGGCGACCTGGCGCAAGGCGGCGCCGGCCTTGACGCTGGCGGCGAAGATCCCCGGTTCGTACTCGATGCCGGTGGCATCCGCGCCCAGCCACGCGGCCAGGAACACGACCCGCCCATCCCCGCTGCCGAGATCGAGGAACCGGGTGCCCGGTCGCACGTAGGCTGTGAACGCGGGCAGCAGTTCTTCCAACAGCGACGGATAGAAGATCCCCTTCTCGACGCGCAGATCGGCGTCGAGGAAATCGGTCTGGCGCGTCGGGTCCGCGGTCACCTCCGGCGGTATCGCCGTCTTTCCGTGCGTCAGGCCGCCGAGCAGATCCGCCGGGTAGGCGTTCAGGCATTCGCGCTGGATGAGCGGCAGCGCCTCGCCGGCTGCGAGGTTGCCGGCGGGGGATTGCTGCGGAGCGCAGGCGCCGACGTAGAGCACCGCGGTGATGAGCGTGCCCGTGAGAGCATGGGCGAGGTTAGTCGGCAGGAGTTCCCGGTTCATGCGCAGCAAACGGGAAGTACCGCGGCGTCACGCGTCAGTCGCGTGCCGCAGCGCGGACCAGCGCGTGCGCATCGCTCTCGAGGCGCGCCTTGATCTCAGGATTCGCCAGCACCGGTTCGTCGCGGAGCGCCGCGGCCGCGTAGAGGCGCAGCCACCAGACCGGGCTGCGGGAGAGCCGCTCGAGGCTTGCGGCCGGCTCGCGCATCGCCGCGGCCGGGAGGCGCTCACCGCGCGCCCTGCCCCGCAGGACGGCGTCCACCGCATCGATGTCCCGATCCTCGGCGGCAAGGTTGGTCTCCGGGTGCGCGCGCCGCATCGCATCCAGGGCAGCCCGCGGCGAGGTCGCGTAGAGGTAGCGGACGAGCTCCGAGGGAGGGGAGTCGCCGCCGAGTAGCGTCAGGTACGCCCCGAACTCTGGTTCGCCCCCGGACCCGCGATCGACCGTGCCCAGCAGGTCGTAGAGGACCCGCCGCAACGCTGGGTCAGGCGTGTCCAGGTGAGGCACGATCGCCGCGACCTTCTCCGCGTCCCCGAACGCGAGCTGGTCCAGCACGAGCGCCCCGCCCATCGCCTCCTCGGTGCCGTGCGCGTCGCGCAGGAAGACGGCGATCTCCATCAGGAGATCGACCCGGGAGGGCGCCACCTCCGCCAGCCGGTCGAGGCGCGCCTCAGCATCGCCGGTCGTCCCGACGATCGCCTCGACGACAAGGCGCAACTGCGCCTGGATATCGGCGTTCGGGGCGTCCGCGGCGACCGGCGGCCCGCCCCGCGCGACTCCGGTGGCCGCCAGCGCGAGACAGAGCGCCGCGGTTGCGCACACCGGCCGCCTCACGCGCGCCCGCCTATCGCACGACATGGGTCACCAGCCGATTCAGCAGATCGCTCTTCACCTCGGGGGCGTCGTCGATCTGGAAGTGCGTGTACGTCGATCCGAAGTTCATGTTCAGGTCCGCCCCGACGATCGGGCCGCCGCACAGCTGCAGGAAGCCGCAGCCCGGGTGCTCGTAGTAGTTCGCATGATAGTTCGTGGGCGGCAACTGTGTCTCGGTCGCGATGTCGATGTCCGAGTTGTTCCGAATGCCGTCCACGTAGGCAGTGAAGTCGATGGAGAACGTGCCGATGGTCGCCCGGTTCTGGTCCAGCCGGACCGCCAAGTCGACCGTCGAGCCGCCGCCGTGGCTGTAGCCGTAGATGGCGACGCTGGCGACGGCGCGATCCCGCACCGCGCGGACGACCTCGTTGTACGCGGCCCCCGCGCCCGTCGAGCTGACCACGTCCTCGTCGTACATGTGGACGTCGTACCCGAGCTGGTAGAGGGTGATGGCGATATCGAACGTGCCGTGGTTGCCGGGATCGAGGGTCGGGTCGCCGGGCACCTGGCTCTCGCCGCCCAGCGCGATCACGATGCCGGCGAACGCCTGGAACTGCACCGTGTCGATGCCGGCCTCGAACGCGTCGGAGAGGCGCCGGGCGACGAGCGCGAGCTCGGCGCCGCCGCCGGAGGGGCTCTCGGCCCACACCGTCAACGGCCCCGCGCCAAGGTCAACCGGGACGTCGTCGGCGGCGTCGAGGATGGCGGTGGTCTTCACGGCGTCGGACCAGACGCGCAGGCTCGGGCCGCTGCGCCGCAGCACGTACTCGTAGCCGGTCGCGGGGATTGGCGGGTTCGCGGTGAGCGTCACTTCGAGCAGGTCGTTCTCGCCGGTGACGCCCGCCTGGTCGCGGTCGGGCACGGCGTTCCCGTCGTCGTCGTCGCCGTTGACGCGGATCCCGGCACCTGGTGTCACCTCCTCCGCCTCCGGCACGGCTCGCCGCTGGAACGGCGCGCCGTACCCCTCCGTCTGGGGCCGGAACGCCGTGACATCCAGGATTGGCAGGAACGGTCCGTCGCAGCGCAGGCTCAGGTCCTGTGCGAATGCGCAGGTCGGGTCGAGCAGATCCGCCGGCCGCTCGGCCTCCACGCCGCCGATGCGAGACAGGCCGTACGACCCCTCGACGCCCGCGCCGTCGTCTCCAACGACTACGAAGAAGAAAGACCCGGCTCCCGGATCGAACGTGTCGTAGGACCCGTTGCCGATCCCGCACACCTGGCCGCTGTACCCGAGAGTTCCGACTGCCCCGAGCGGTCCAAACTCCAGATGATGGTTCGCCGCCCCGCAGGCCGGCTGGAAGGTGAGGGAGATCTGCCCCGTCCCGGGGTCGTACGCGGTCACCTGCAGGTCGGTCGCTTCCCCCGGGGTGCTCTGGGCGCGCGCCGGGGAAGCGGCCGCCACCAGGAGGACGCAAGCCACTCCCACGGCGAGGCGAGGTGCCTGACCACCGTGCCGGGCGAGGGAGTGCGAAGCGACTGGCATGATGCTCCAGGTGGGACGCGCGAAAAGATACGGTGAGCGGGGACGGGCGTCAATCCAGGGGCAGCGCTGCGGCGCACCGGCCGGCACCTGTTTAGTCCCGGACCAGGCTGCGCAGCTCGTCGACCCAGTTCAGCACGATCCGAATCCCGGCGTTCGTGTCCACGTCCTCCACCGGGCGGACCATGAGGAATCGTTGTGCCTTCGGGTCGATGTCGTAGCTGACGTTGGTGTCGGAGCGCATCCGGTAGACCCCCTCGAACAGGACCTCCGGCTTACCGGCCTCGAACGCGCCGCGGGTCTGGATCGGCACGACCATGAGGCGGACGTCGTTGCGATAGAAGAGCTCTCGTCCATCCGGCGACCAGACCGGCTCTTCGCCGCCCTCGGTCGAGATCTGCCAGCGTCCCCCCGCGCCGGAGGCATCACGCACGTACACCTCGTCGCGGCTCGTCTCGTCCGACTGATACGCCACGAAGCGTCCGTCCGGGGAGAAGGACGGTGTGTAGTCGTCGAAGAGGGTCGCGGAGATATCCGTCGGCTCGGCGTCTTTCCGCAGCGCGACTCGCTTGATGTCGGTCTTGCCGGGGGAGGTCAGATTCGCGTAGGCGAGCAGGATCGACTCCCCGTCCGGGGCGATCGTCCCCAGGTAGGCGCGGCTCGCAACGGTAGTGACCTCCTCGGGTTGACGGCTCCCATCCGCCGGGATGCGGCGCAGCGTCGTCCTGCGGCGCGGTGCGTCGATCGTGGCGTAGACGATGCTGGCGCCGTCCCTCGACCAGGCCGGTGTCCCGCAGTCGCCGCTGAAGGTGAGCCGGGTCAGCGTCTTCCGGCCGAAATGGTAGACCCAGACGTCGCCGCTGCCGGTGCTTCCCTGGATCAGGGCGACGCGCGTGCCGTCGGGCGAGAGCCTCAGATCGTTGTACTGGGCCGGAGGCACGTCGATCGGCTGGGTCTTGCCGCCGCGATCCGACCAGACCAGCCGCCGCAGTCCGGCCTGGCGGCTCCCCGGGATATAGGCGAGGGAACCGCCCCCCACCCCGGAGTAGTGAGCTGCTCCGGTCGGGGAGTCCCCCGACACACCCTGCACCACCGGCACGGGCGCCCCGCGCACCGCGAGCTGTTCCGGGTCGAAGCGCACGGCGTAGAGCGTCCCTGCCCGCGCGAAGAGCAGATACCCGGGGGGGACGTACCGAACCATGGAGGACCCTGCCAGGATCCGGCGACGTTCCTTGGTCGCGACGATCACGGCGTCGATGGTCGAGGCGTCGTAATTGTCCGGGCTCGAGGCCAGCCCGACCGTGAAGAGCACCGCCTTTCCCCCCGGCAGCACCTCCGGCCAGCGATGGGAACGCTCGTCGTTCTGGAGATCGAGCGTCGTGAGGGGGAGCGGCTCGCCGCCCCCGGTCGAGAGCATCACGAGCGGACCGATCGCTTCCGGCGAGTACACCAGCGTCGCGTCGTCCAGCCAGGCGACGCCGCGAGCATCGTTCACCGGGCCCATCGCCAACGGGGCCCCGTCCACATCAACGCGCTTGAGCTGGCTCTCCGCAAAAAAAGCGAGTTGTCTGCCATTGGGCGAGAACGCCGGGTTCGAGGCTCCCTCCGTACCCGGCACCGCGTGCGCCTCCCCCTCGTCCCGCTTGCGCAGATAGAGGCGCGCCACCCCTTCCCGGGAGGCAACGAAGGCGAGCGTCGTGCCGTCCGGTGAGAGCGCCACGGCCGGACGCGAGTTGAGGCTCGGTGTCGAGTTGAGGGGCATCCGCACGTCGTAGCGTGCGACCGGCCGCTCCGCGGCGCGTGGGGCGCGCAGCAGCAGGTAGAGCGTGCTCCCCAGCGCGATGGCGAGCGCCGCCGCAAGTCCGATGAGCCAGCGCGGCGCCGCGGCGCGGGACGGCGCCGCGGCCTTCTCCGTCGGGGAGCCGGCCTCCGGGTCCGCGAGCACGAGGCGCGCCTCGCCGATGTCGCGGAGGCGGTGCTTCGGGTCCTTGTCGAGGCACCGCGCGAGCAGGTGGCGGATCGCCGGCGGCGTCGGCCCGGGCAGCTCCTGCAGCTCCGGCTCCTTGAGGATCACCGCGGCCAGGATCTCGGAGATGGTCTCTGCCATGTACAGCCGCCGGCCCGTCAGCATCTCGAACAGCACCGCGCCGAATGCCCAGATGTCGGCCCGCTTGTCTACCGTCTTTCCCTTGGCTTGCTCGGGGGCCATGTACGCCGCGGTCCCCAGCAGCATCCCGGCCTGGGTCGCCCGCGCCGTCAGCGTGGGGGACATCGAGAGGTCGGGGAGCGATGCCGAGGCGGGATCGAGCGCCTTGGCCAGGCCGAAGTCGAGCACCTTCACGGTCCCGTCGGGTCGGACCTTGATGTTCGCGGGCTTCAGGTCCCGGTGGACGATTCCCTGCTCGTGCGCCGCCTCGAGCGCCTCGGCGATCTGCCTGGCGACGGGAAGCGCCTCATCCAGCGCCAGCGCACCCTTTAGGATCCGATCGGCGAGTGTCGGTCCTTCCACCAGCTCGAGGACCAGGGCCCGCGTGCGCCCGGCTTCCTCGAGCCCGTAGATCGCCGCGATGTGGGGGTGGTTCAGTGAGGCGAGCACCTGCGCCTCGCGCGCGAAGCGGGCGAGCCGGTCGGGATCGTCCGTGAGGGAGTCCGGCAGGACCTTGAGCGCGACCTCGCGGTTCAGCCGCGCGTCGCGGGCGCGGTAGACCTCCCCCATGCCGCCGACACCCAGCGCGCCCACGACCTCGTAGGGGCCCAGTCTCGTTCCCGGAGTGAGCGCCATGATTCGCGGAGCCTACCAGAGCGGCAGGAGCACGGCGCCGCTCACGCCAGCTTCCTCCGGAACTCGCGATGCACGAGCGCGACGGCGAGGACAGCTTGCACTGCCACCGAGGCGACCGAGAGGTACCAGACGTGGCGCATCTGGAAGCCGGAACGACGGGACATGAGGGTGGCCGGCAGGGCGAAGGTCAGCAGGCGCAGCGCCGAGGCCGCCAACGATGGTAGCGTGTTCCCCATCCCCTGCAACGTGCTCGAGCTTGCGAATACCACCCCCGTCGCGACGAAGTTCCAGCTGATGATGCGCAGGTACTCGACGCCAAACTTCACGACCGCCTCGTCGGAGCTGAAGACCCGCACCATGGCGTGCGGGGCGATGTGGCAGAGCAAGGAAAGGATGAACATCACGAGGGCGCTCATCGACAGCGCCGAGTAGTAGGTCTGCCGGACGCGATTGTTCTGGCGCGCGCCGAAGTTCTGTCCGACGACGGGCGCCGTGGCGAAGCCGATCGCCATTCCGGGCAGGAACATCGACTGCATGACGCGCACGCCGATCCCGAACCCCGCCTGCGCCGCCGCGCCGAAGGTCTGGATGATCCCGTAGACGACCGCGACGTAGACCGCCATCATCGCGAATTCGCCTCCGGCCGGCAGTCCGATGACGAGCATCTCGCGCCAGAGGCGCGGCTGCGGACGCCAGTGCTCCCGCCGGAAGCGCACCGGGCTGGCGGCGCGCCGGAAGTAGAGGACGAACGCGACCGTGCCTCCGGAGATGGCGATGAACGTCGCCAGCGCCGCGCCGGTGACGCCCAGCGGCCGGCCGGTGCCCCAGCCGGCAATCAGGACGGGTGCCAGGATGATGTTGGTGAACAGGGTGCCGACCTGGATGGCCGTGGGGACCTTCACATCCCCGAAGGCGCGTAGCGCCGACCCCATCCCGACCAGGCCGAACTGCAGCGCCATGGCCGGCACGAACCAGGCGAGGTATTTCGCCCCCTGCTCGGCTGTCGCGACATCGGCCGCGAGCCCGCTCGCGTACGCATGACGCAGCAGGAACGCGCTCACGCCGAACCCCAGGCCCACGAGCGACGAGAGCACGAGTGACTGATTGAACAACAGCTCCGCGCGCGGGTGGTCCTTCCGCCCGGCGGCATGCGCGATGAGCGTCGTCGCTCCGACCCCCAGCGCCTGCGACAGCGCCAGGACGACCATCATGATGTTCCCCGCGAGCCCCACCCC
>Ga0184629_10000243_pt1 | contig 24076 bp, 7 predicted proteins | sample PLM4_32_b1_FD_133158 | JGI IMG/M metagenome (GOLD analysis project Ga0184629, IMG submission 133158) | Groundwater sediment microbial communities from an aquifer in East River, Colorado, USA - PLM4_32_b1 | ecosystem: Environmental > Terrestrial > Soil > Riparian zone | place: USA: East River...
GTTCACCGCCCCCGCTACCGGACTAACCGGAGAAATGCAAATCACACCGTTCCTACCAAAAACGAGCTGTACCGGAAAGTTTTAGAGCTGCTCGAACAAAAAGTCATTACCCACCCTGTATCGACCCGGGTGACATTTCTGAAGGCACATGCCTATTTAGAAAGTGCAACACTTTATAAACCACTCCAATCTGATGACCATAAGTGGGATCTGAAAGAAGCCATTGCAATTTGTGAGGCTGCCAGGAAACGTTTTCCGGATACTGACGGAGCCATTCAATGCGAAAACCTTCAGGAAGATATTGTGGCAAAATCCGTCAGTGCCGTAATGGAAGAAAACAACTTACCTGATCAGCCCTTCCGCGGCCTGATCCGATACAAAAACTTTGCAGACCTCCACTACCGCCTAATAAAAACTAACCGGGAAGAGGTCAGAGCACAACGCAGAAAATGGGAGAAAGACTATAATGTTGACCGCGAACAAAAATTCATTGAATACTTCATCACGAAAGCACCTACAAAAACAGGCCACATTGCTCTTCCGGATGACAAAGATTATCAACAGCACAGCATTGAAGTAAAACTGGATGCTCTGCCCGTGGGTGAATACATGGTTTTGTTCAGTTATCGTCCTGACTTCGCTACTACCGGTAACGGATTGGCCTATGCTTTTACGACCATATCAAACATCAGTTATATTCACCGGTCTGTCAAAGATGGAGGGACGGAATTTTACATCCTGCACCGGCAAAGTGGAGATCCTCTGGTTGGCGCAAAAGGCGAAGTTTACGCAAATCAATACAACTACCAGAAAAACACCTACGAATCTCTAAACGTTGGCTCGTTCACCTCCGATGCAATGGGTTATTTCAAAGTAGCCTACATCAAGAACGATAACCGCAGAAATTTCTTTCTTAATTTCAGTTATGGACAGGATAGCAACAGCACAGAACCCATTGACAAGCAACAGTATTATGGTGGTTCTATTGGCCAATACAAACACAGTGAACCAGAAAAGCAACTGCAAACTTTCTTCTTCCTGGACAGGGCAATCTATCGACCTGGTCAAACGATCTACTTCAAAGGACTGGTCGTCACCACCGATGGAAAGACCTCTAACATTAAAACGCGATACGCTACTACCGTCACCCTTTATGACGTTAACTACCAAGCTCGTGGTGAAGTCAAAGTAACCACCAACGAATATGGTACATTCAGCGGAACGTTCACCGCCCCCGCTACCGGACTAACCGGAGAAATGCAAATCGAAAACATCGATGGAAGCGGGTCCGTATCTTTTTCAGTAGAAGAATATAAACGTCCAAAATTTGAAGTTGCCTTTGAGCCCGTTAAAGGTTCGTTCCGGCTAGATGAATTCATAAAAACAGAGGGTTATGCACGAGCTTATTCAGGTGCAAACATAGATGGCGCCTCCGTAAGCTATCGCGTCGTCCGAGTTGCCCACTTTCCATTCTGGTGGTGGTGCCGTTGGGGATACTATCCCACTTCTCCTGAAATGGAGATCACGAATGGAGTAACACAAACCGATGCCCTGGGTAAATTCAGCATTAGCTTCCAGGCGATTCCGGACCTTAGCGTTAATCGTTCATCCGATCCTGTTTTCGACTATACCATTTATGCTGATGTGACCGATATTAATGGTGAAACGCATAGTAATACTACTGCTGTTTCGGTTGGGTATAAAGCGCTACAGGTAAGTGTTCCCCTGAATAATATCAACAAGGATCAGCTTACTCCGGCAAACAAGGAATTCCAGATCAATACCACCAACCTGGCAGGTGAATTTGAAGCCGCGAAAGGCAACATAAAAATTTATGAACTGAAAGCACCTTCAAAAGCTTTCAGGAATCGCCTATGGGAACAGGCTGACCGCACCCTCTATACCCGCGAGGAATACTATCAATTCTTTCCATTGGATCTCTTTGAAGATGAATCGAACAAATTTAAATGGGCCCGTGCAAAAGAAGTGTTCATGTTAAACTTTGATACGGGACAGGAAAAAACATTTACGATAGAAAATCTCAATACCTGGAATCAGGGTGAGTATGTGCTGGAAATTACTGCCCTGGATAAATCAGGACAGGAAATGAAGGAAGTAACTTATTTTACCGTGTTCTCCCCTACTGCTAAATCCATTCCAACACCAGCTGTAAACTACTTCCAGGGAATTAAACTCAGTGCTGAGCCAGGTGAGAAAGCAACCTTTTCCGCCGGCACGGCAGACAAAAAGATAAAAGTACTATATGAAATTGAACGCGATGGTGAATTGCTTTCTAAAGAATGGGTTACACTAAGCAGCGAGCAACAATTCTTCGAGGTTCCCATTCGGGAAGAGCACCGGGGAAACCTTGGCATTCACTATAGTTTTATAAAGAACAACAGACTTTACGCACAAAACGCAACTATCGTTGTACCCTTCTCCAACAAAGCACTGGATATCTCCTTTGAGAGTTTCCGCGATAAGTTGCTACCGGGTCAACAGGAACAATGGAAGATCCTGATCAAAGGAAAAACCGCAGAAAAAGTTGCAGCGGAAATGGTGGCTACCCTTTACGATGAATCTTTAGATGTTTTCCGCTTTCATAGCTGGTATGCGAACTTCTTTAATGAGCATTATGCGAGACTGCAATGGAGTAGCACAAATGGATTCAACCAAAGGCCCTTGATAGCCTTTGCTAATAACTGGAATCCGGGTCACGCGCGATCACCAGAAGACCCTTACTATGATAGCTTTAACTGGTTTGGGTATAGCTTTTATGATTATTACTATGGTAGACAGTTGGCCGGAAGAGTGGCCGGTGTCAGTATCCGTGGCAATAGAGCGAAAGAGAGCGAAGAAGGTGCTATGCTGATGGCTGAAGCCACACTTGATGCTGCTGCACCAAAGGCTTCACCGACTGTGGCAGAGAAAAAAGGTGAGTTCGGCCGTGCTGATACTGTCGCCGCGCAAGAAAAGCAATCCAAGCCCTTGGTAAAAGAAGATTTCTCGCAAGTCAAAGTCCGCACAAACTTTAGTGAAACAGCATTCTTTTATCCGCATCTTCAAATGAATGATAAAGGTGAGGTCATCATCAACTTCACTGTTCCGGAAGCACTTACACGCTGGAAGATGTTAGGCTTTGCGCACACAAAAGATCTGAAATCAGGTCTCGCTACAAATCATCTTGTTACACAGAAAGACTTGATGGTTGTACCAAACCAACCGCGTTTTTTCCGCGAGAATGATAAAATGATCTTTGCCGTAAAGGTCAGCAGTCTTGTAGACAACGATCTCCATGGACAAGCTCAGCTGGAGTTTTTTGATGCGCTCACGATGAAGCCTGTGGATGAGTCCATGAAAAATAAAAGCAAGGTTCAACCTTTCTCCCTGAAACCACGACAAAGTACTAACCTGGAATGGAGCATTGAAATTCCGGAGGGGCTTCAAGCCATAACCTATCGCGTCGTGGCGAAAGCAGGAAACTTTTCCGATGGTGAAGAAATGACGATCCCGGTGGTAACCAACAGCATGCTGGTTACAGAAACACTTCCTTTACCTATACGGGGCAAGCAAAGCAAAGACTTCAGGTTTGAAAAACTACTGGCTAATAAATCCACTACGCTTCGTCATCAGCGCTTCACGTTAGAGTTTACTTCCAATCCGGCATGGTACGCTATTCAAGCCCTACCCTACCTGATGGAATATCCTTACGATTGTGTAGAACAAACGTTCAGTAAATTTTATGCGAACAGCATCGCTTCACACATTGCAAATTCCAGTCCACGGATCAAACAGGTATTCGATACGTGGAAGAACATTCAACCTGATGCTTTACTTTCCAACCTGGAAAAAAACCAGGAACTGAAGTCTGCCATTCTCGAAGAGACGCCCTGGGTGCTGCAGGCAAAAGATGAATCACAGCGTAAACGTAATGTCGGACTGCTCTTCGATCTTAACAGAATGGCCAATGAACAAGAGAAGGCGCTGGATAAAATCGTGAAAGCTCAAACTTCCGGTGGAGGCTTCAGTTGGTTCCCTGGTTTCCCGGAAGACCGTTATATGACACAACACATCGTCAGTGGAATGGGGCATCTGGATGTATTGGGGGTTAAGTCGGTCCGGGAGGAAGATCGTACCTGGAAGATGGTTACCAGCGCGTTGGATTATCTCGATCGTCAGATCAAAGATGATTATGAAAGATTGAAGGCATTGGCAAAACGCAAAGAGATAAAGCTAGAGGATAAACATATTGGCTACCTTCAGATCCACTACCTCTACACGCGCAGTTATTTTAAAGACCACAAAGTACCGGAAACAATTCAGGAAGCCTTTCAATATTACCTGGGACAAGCCAAAAAATACTGGCTCGACAACAACCTTTACCTGGAAGGAATGACTTGCCTGGCACTTCATCGCTTCGAGGATAAGACGACGACCGCTGCAATCATTAAATCCTTTAATGAACGTGCACTACATTCCGAAGAAATGGGCATGTACTGGAAACATGACCATGGATATTATTGGTACCAGGCACCCATTGAAACGCAGGCATTAATGATCGAAGTCTATGATGAAGTCGCGGCCGATACAAAATCGGTCGAAGAACTGAAAGTATGGCTGCTGAAACAAAAACAGACACAGGACTGGAAAACCACCAAAGCAACCAGCGAAGCTTGCTATGCCTTGTTACGTCGCGGCACAGACATACTTGCCAACACCAAACTTGTTGACATTACAGTAGGGAATGAGGTAGTTGATCCTTCCAAACGCGCAGACAGTAAGACTGAAGCCGGTACGGGTTATTTCAAAACGGCATGGCAAGCCGGAGAAATCAACTCATCGATGGGAAATATTCACGTTTCTAAAAGTGATGAAGGCGTTGCCTGGGGAGCAGCCTATTGGCAATATTTTGAACAACTCGATAAAATCTCCCCGGCCGAAACACCTTTGAAACTTAAGAAGGAACTCTTTAAACAACAGAACACGGATCGTGGACCGGTGATTACTCCGATTACTACGCAGTCACCATTACAGGTTGGCGATCTTGTAAAAGTAAGGATTGAACTTCGGGTTGACCGGGAGATGGAATATGTGCACCTGAAGGATATGCGTGCGGCAGGCTTTGAGCCTGTATCGACCCTTTCCACTTATCGGTACCAGGATGGTTTATATTATTACGAAAGCCCAAGAGATCTGGCTACCAACTTCTTCATCGGATATCTACCAAAGGGGACTTACGTATTTGAATATGCCTTGCGCGTATCTCAGAAAGGTGACTTCTCCAACGGTGTGACCACGATACAATGTATGTATGCCCCGGAGTTTGCGAGTCATTCCGAAGGTATCCGGGTGAATGTAAAATAAGGCTGCTGAAAAATCAATTGTTACCGGCTTTAGCAGAACATAGCCGACGGCGAAGGCTTTATTTTATAAAAGCCCCAGCGGGGCCTCCTGTTGGTAGCGCCGGGTTTCAACCCGGCGATTATGAATGTGGTGATAAACACGCGCCAAGGAAACTCCAAAGAATCCTAATATTTATTTGGCGCGTAATGGTGTACGATAGTTCGGGTTTAGAGGACCATTTCCTGACTATTATTCTCCTTTGAACAAGTCATTTAACGAGGCGCATTGATACTCCTGCGGCTTAGCTTGGCAGCGAACAATCTTATTATGGCCAGCCTAAAATATGAAATGATCATAAAACAATAAAGCCACCCGAGAGTGGCTTTATTCAAGCATTAAAATTTTAAAAGAAAGTAATTATAAATAACTTCTTAATTCAATACTTTAACGTTCACAGCGTTCATACCTTTTTTACCCCTTTCAACATCATATTGAACCTGATCGTTTTCACGAATCTCGTCAATAAGACCTGAAGAATGGACGAAGATATCTTCACCTGAATCTGATGGTTTAATGAAACCAAACCCTTTGGCATCATTGAAAAATTTTACTGTTCCTTGCATTGTTGTATTAATTATTAAAAAAAAATAAGAAAACTACTCTTTTAGAGAACTAATCATTCTCCAGCAATAAATTATTCTGAAACTGTTGGACCCTTGGAGGAAACAAACTTAACGGAATGTTTATTTTATTAAGGAAGGTGAAAGCAACAAAAAACTGAAGGCAGGTGACTGTTGAAAGCACTTTTACTTAAAATGCTCCGCAAGGTACAGAGGAATCGTTAGAAAATCTAATCTAACCCTATAATTTCATAAGGGCTGCTGTCTTTTGAACAAAAAGCTTTGTTTACGATAGTTTCAATGGTTTAATGTTGAAAAGAATCGTCAAGAATAAGGAGCATCCGTCAAACCTACAATGAGCCAAATCCAAAATTCAAACAGTTACGCGTTGATTGGATATTAAAGCCAGACCTTATAAAGGAACCATTTACACCAGGTACCAGGAAAGGATCGGCTAGTTTTTTCGCGTAACCGTTAATGTGCCATTACTCAAGGGATAGATTATTGACTCTATCTCACCCCTGGGCAGGTCTATGCTACCGCTCTCCACATTGCCGGTAATAACCTTACCGGGAAGAGTAACGGGATCGTCATCTTCACATTGGAAACGGTCTGTTGAACCGCACCAGGTGGATGTTAATTCATACTCCAAGCGATTCTGGAAATATTTGCCACTGAAAGCTGTATAATCTATAACACTTCCATTGCTGAATGTCATGCCTAAGCACTTACATCCTAACGAGTTATAAGTGTAAGCAGGGTTAGAATTCTCAATGCTTTGCAGTACTACAATGTCGTCTAATAAAACACTTATAGCAAATACAGTGATGTCAATGTATTCTCCCAGCCCGCACTGAAAGCTGGTAGCGCTAAGCCCTGAGTAATCCAATGCAAGGATTAATGTGTAATCTTCAACGCCAATAATTTCAATTGATGTAAATAATTGTAAGTCTTCCGAAACGTTACCCGTACGCGGATCCCTATAGAGAATGTCTTTTAGGGTAGCTGAAAGATTCACCGGGTTTTTTGACGCATTAGGCTTTTGGGTTGGAGCTGTGTATGTACAACCCCCCTTCTTTGGCGCAATCTTGCCATAAGGGCCTAATGCATCGGCCTTAACACCATTAGCAAGCCATTTCTCAATTATGAGATCAAATGCATCTGTAGAGCCTACAGGCGCTGAGCTAAGAGGCATCAAAAAGTCGTCCTCCTCAGTACCGAGAGGATTTACAGGATAGTTACGCATGGCAAATAGTACGCATTCAGTGGCTTCATTTAAATTCAACTCAATATCCTCGCACTGAATCCGTAAAACATCAAATGAAGCCCAATCGCTAAAATGAGTGGTTTCAGTGCTCACCGTTTTATTCGTCGTGTCCCATGTAAATTTTCCCGAGCTATACCAAATACCATCCGTGTCTTGAAAAGCAATTCCCGTGAGCAGCGGCTGTGTGATGTCATTTGTGAGATAAGGAAACGTCACCTTTACTGCCTTATTAAAATTCGTTCCATCCGGCCCAAACCGGTAAGCATTTCCGTTACCATTGGGCGCATTATTCGTAAGGGGCAGAATACTGATATCGGTGTCACTGCTTAATGCACCGGCGGGGATTGCCAGCTGTACTTGTCCTGCTATTTCTATGGTACCACCATCAGGGCCAATCGTTTTTGTAACAGGAATTCCAATAGGAATTCCAACCATCGTCGGTTCAGGTTTCTCCTCTTCCGGAGTAACAACGCCAGGATCATTTTCCATACACGTCGCGAAGGCAATCACGAATGTGGCAAGCGCGAACAGGGATTTAATTTTTTTCATAACTCATTTTTTTAAGTGCTTTATGAGGGAGCAATACGCTGAATCAAAAGTATACAGTTCGCTACGGTCATGAATCACCTGAAAGTGTGAATTAAGGCAGCTCTCTAAAAATCCCCTAAAGGCGTGATTTTTAATACCGGCTTGGTTTAGTATCAAAGAATGTTAACATTTATACAAGCATTAACGAGGCTCTTCACAACTCACCCATGTGCAAATTCAATGCATCTTAAATTGAAAATAGTTTTTGCAATCGCATTGTGCTTGTGTGGTAAATATGGTAATGCACAACAGGATAAAATAGACAGTTTAAAAAGACTTTTATTAACGGTCAAAAATGATTCATTGAAATATGAAATAATGCTTCAAATTGGTGTTGCTCATGAATTTATCGACTATAAAGTTTCGCGTTCGATGTATGATACGGTGTTATTTTTAGCACAGCGCGGCAAACAAACAGCATTGGAAGCCAGAGCCCTTTTGCAAATTGGTGGATTGGGCTTTGATCACGGAGACTATCCACTGGCTATTAAATTTTATAACAGAGCAGCAGAAAAGTACAGCTTACTTACTGAGGAAAAAAGAGCCCTTGGATTAGCGGCAGTATATAATAACCTGGGTGGGATACTTTCCTTGACAAATGCCTGGGAAAGTGCACAAAAATATTATTTCAAATCTCTTCAGGAGTATGAAAAATTAAAAGATACCACCCGGATGGTTACCGTCTATTTTAATATGGCTTTCGTATTTAGCGATATGGATGAATGGAACAAGAGTTATGAGCATATGTCCAAATCATTTCAATTAATTCAAGGCTCAAAAAATAAATCTCAGAATATAACCGCTTGTTGTCGGTTAGCAACCATTTGTTTTAAAACAGCAAGGCTGGCGGAAGGATTAAGCTATTTAAAAAAAGCGGATTCGTTATTAATTCTTTCCCATCAAAATATTGATTTGATCTATTATCATCATGCCTACGGGGAATACTTTTATTCCCGGAAAAATTTTACTTCTGCCCTTAATCATCATAAACTGGCATATTACCACGCCATTAAATGGGATGACCCTTATTACATCGCAGATGAATCGATTGAGGTGGGCAAAGATTATCTTCAATTGAAGCAATATGACAGCACGAATATTTATTTTCAAAAATCGTATGCGGTAGCCCTCCGGTATAATTACAAACCCAAAGTATTATCAAGCCTGACCTATTTAAGTGACCTGGAGGAATCAAAGGGAGATTTTAGAAAAGCGTATGCCTATAAAAAAAAGCAAGCTGTATTTGCGGATAGCCTGGTGAAAGAACAAAATCATTATAGCATTTTGTTAATGGATGAAGAGTTTGAAGCAGAAAAAAGGAGCAATGAAATTAAGCAACTGCAAAAGGATAAAGAGATACAATCCCTTTCGCTCAAACAAAAATCAACGCTCAATTATTTTTTATTTTCTTCGATCGCGGCGCTACTTATCGTTGGTTTTTTGATTTATCGCAATCTTCATCACCGGCACACCCTTGCAAAACAACAGGATGACCTGCACCAACAACGCATCCGTGAACTGGAAAAAGACAAACAGTTGGTGGCTGTTGATTCCATGCTGAAAGGACAAGAAGAAGAAAGAAGCCGTATGGCCAGAGATCTGCACGATGGCCTGGGCGGAATGTTAAGTGGGGTAAAACTGTCTCTTGGCGCTATGAAAGGAAATATCATTCTATCGGAAGATAATACCAGGCTTTTTGCCAGGGTGCTGGATCAACTTGATCATTCTATCAACGAAATGCGAAGAGTGGCTCATAATATGATGCCGGAAGCGCTGGTAAAGCTAGGGCTGCAACAGGCTATCCAGGACTACTGTGATAGTATAAATGAATCTAACAAACTACTTTTTAAAGCGCAGTTTTATGGCCTGGAAAAACGCTTGAATACCGCGACCGAAATAGTGGTTTATAGAATCGTACAAGAGTTATTGAATAACGTGGTTAAACATGCCCACGCAACAGAAGTTTTTGTACAGATTATGCGTCATGGCAAAAATCTCAACATCACCATTGAAGATAACGGAATAGGATTTAATGTTGACGGTGTCGACTACAAGAAAAGTGCAGGGCTGAGTAATGTCCGGTCAAGAGTGGATTATTTAAAAGGGCAATTTGATATTAAATCCACACCCGGCAGCGGAACATCGATTCATATAGAATGTGCAGTTCAGGATGTATAACGGAAAAGATCAAAGTATTGATTAAAATATTCAGGCAATGTCATGTTGATCAGGTTTGACCCGTATAAGCCATTATTTCTTGGAGCATGTTTCGTATTGCTGCCATTCCATCTTTTTTCCCAAAATAAAATTATTGACAGCCTGTCTGTATTATTACAAAATGCTCAGCAGGACACTACAAAGATTACGTTGCATTACAGGCTTGCGGAACAATTAGCAGACTATGATGTAACAAGGTCGGATTATCACCTGGAAGAAGGCTACAAATTGGCAAAAGGCCGGAACAACAAATATTATGCAGCTTACTATTTCCTAAGTAAGGGTGACTTGCTCTTTGATATGGCAAAGTATAAAGAATCCAGGGTACACTTTGATTCGGCTATCATACTCTTTAATGGTCTAATAGATTCAGCAAAACAGGATCCAGATAAGCTGAAAACTTACAAATTCGGGAAAACAGATTGCCTGATCAGCAAAGGTCTTTTGTCCGCCAAACTCTACAACTACCAGGAATCCATTCAGTATTACCTGGACGCTATCGCCGGTATCGAGAATATAGAAGGCAACGAAAAAAACGTTTACCTGGCAAGCATATATGCTGACATCGCCAGCGATTATTATGAACTGGAACAATTTGAACATGCTTTAAAATATGATAAGCAGGGTTTGCCTTATTTGAATCAGCATGACAATGTAGATACGTATGTCATAGGCCATCTTTTCGTAGCGGATGATTTCAGCGGGTTATCACAGTTTGATTCTTCCTCAGTCTATCTTGAAAAAGTACGCCCTATTGTAATGCAACTGGATAAACCAAATCTGAATGTAAGATTTCATTATATACTGGGCGGCATTTACCGGAAGAAGAAAGAATGGAGCAATGCATTAGTCAGCTTTCAAAAGGCTAATGAAGCAGCGGGAAAAATGAAAGATGATTTTCAGTTATTAAATAGTGAGGAAGGCATGGCAGGTTGTTATCTGAACCTTGGCAATCTTACAAAGGCAAGGGAGCTGGCAGTCCTTGTTTTAAATAAATCAAACCGGGTAAATGTACCGTTAGGTAAAGTTCAGTCCCTGCAGTTGCTGCGAGAAATCGAAGAAAAATCAGGAAATATTGATAAAGCATACCAGTATCAAACGCAATGGATTCAGGTAAGTGATAGTATGAAGAAAGAAAAGGTAGAAAGACAGATGCACGAGACAGAGGTGAAGTATCAAAATGAAAAAAAAGAAAAGGAAATACTTCAGTTGCAAAAAAGTAATGCATTGCAATCCCTTTCCCTCCAGAAAAAATCGACCTTCAACTATTTCCTGATAGGCTCCGTTGCCGCATTATTGATGACAGGTTTTTTGGGGTATCGCAACGTTCGGCATCGGCAGCGTTTGGCAAAGCAGCAGGATGAGTTGCAACAACAACGCATCCGTGAATTGGAAAAAGACAAACAGTTCGTGGCTGTGGATTCTTTGTTAAAAGGACAGGAGGAGGAACGGAGCCGTATGGCAAGAGATCTGCACGACGGCCTGGGCGGAATGTTAAGTGGTGTAAAATTATCGCTGGGTGCTATGAAAGGAAATATCATTCTATCGGAAGACAATACCAGGCTTTTTGCCAGGGTGTTGGATCAGCTTGATCATTCCATCAACGAAATGCGAAGAGTGGCTCATAACATGATGCCGGAAGCCCTGGTAAAGCTAGGGCTGCAGCAAGCCATCCAGGATTATTGTGACGGATTAAATGAGTCCAACAAACTACAATTCAAAATGCAGTTCTATGGACTGGAAAAACGAATGAATACTGCAACAGAAATTGTGGTGTATAGAATCATACAGGAGTTACTGAATAATGTGGTAAAGCATGCCCATGCAACAGAAGTTTTTGTACAGATTATGCGTCATGATAAAAATCTCAACATTACCATTGAAGATAACGGAATAGGATTTAATGTTGACGCTGTTGACTACAAGAAAAGTGCTGGACTAGGTAATGTCCGGTCAAGAGTGGATTATTTAACAGGGCAATTTGATATTAAATCCACTCCCGGCAGTGGAACATCGATTCATATTGAGTGTGCTGTACAGGATGTTTGATAAAGCGATACGTATCAATTGAAAAAACACAACTGCATGAGCTGGCGCTTTAAAGGAATAAAACTTACTGCTATACTTCTGGTGATACCCGGTTCATATATTCATGCGCAGCAAAAAACCATAGACAGCCTGGAAAATGAATTGAAAATTGCGCAAACCGATACTGCAAAAATAAACCTGCACTACTACCTCGCTGATCTTTTGTTTGGCTACGACTCCATAAAACCGCTGAACCATTTAGACCAGGGACTTGCCCTGGCGAGGAGGGTCAATGATAATTATCAGATAGCTGTTTATTATTACTGGCGCGGAAGTTTCCTTGCAAGAAGTTCCAATTTCTCGCGTAGCCTTCCCTTTATGGATACTGCGCTGCTATTTTTTAATAAGCACGCAGAAGAATATAAAGGAGATGAAAAGATCCAGGAATATGTACGGTTGACCAAGGCTAATTTGTTGAATGAGTATGCCACCGCATACATTGGGTTATATCAATATGAAAAGGCCATCACCTGTTATTTACAGTGCATCGAGCAATGGGAACACGCCAGCCCTACGTATAAAAAAAGGGATGAAGCCATTGGGATCTTTTATGGAAATATAGCGAATAGCTACCGGCAAATAGGCCAATTTGAAAATGCCTTAAAATACTGCTATATGGCTGTTCCGTACCGTGTTCGGGACGGTAATAAAGATTTCCTGGCCAGGATCTTCATGGACATTTCAGTAAACTTTACTGCCCTGAATAATTATGACTCAGCAAGAATATATTTGAATAAGGCTAAACCACTTGTATTAGCACTTGATCAGTCTTTATTGAATACTAATTTTTACCTGCGGCAAGGAGAATATTTTAAATTGATAAGTGATTTCAAGAATGCTTTAACATCCTACCAAATGGCAAGGAAAAATGCTTTGCAAATCAATCATCAGTTTCATCTGGCGGGAAGTATCATTGGAATTGCGGAAAGCCAGCTTGGCGAAAACAACATTGATGAGGCACGCAACGAGGCCCTGGAAGCACTCTCCATCGCAGAACAACTCAACTCCCCTAAACTAAAACTAAAATCACTGACTATACTTGCAGAAGCTGAGGAGAAAGATGGTAATATTAATAAAGCATTTTATTACCAAAAGCAACGGCTCGTGTTGAAGGATACCCTGGAGAAAGAAGATGTAAAGAAAAAAGTCCTGGAGTTGGATGCACATTATCAATCTGCATTAAAAGACGCTAAAATATTACAGCTGGGTAAGGAGAAAGAGATTAGAGAATTAGTAGACGAAAAAAAATCAATTTTTATCTATTTCCTGGCCGGTAGCCTGGTTGCCATTCTGACCATTAGTATGCTGGGTTACAGGAATTTTCTGAATAAACAGAATCTGGCAATGCAAATGGCATTGCTGCAAACCCAGCGCATCAAAGAACTGGAATTGGAAAAGCAATTGGTTGCTTCTAATTCTTTGTTAAAAGGTCAGGAGTTAGAGCGAAGCCGGATGGCAAAGGACCTTCACGATGGACTAGGTGGAATACTGAGCGGAGTAAAATTATCTTTAGGAGCTATGAAAGGAAATATCATTTTATCAGAAGACAATACCAGGCTTTTTGCTAAGGTGTTGGATCAACTTGACAATTCTATCGCCGAAATGCGTAGAGTCGCGCACAACATGATGCCGGAAGCCCTTGTAAAACTGGGGCTTCAGCAAGCTATTCAGGATTATTGTGATGGCTTGAACGAATCTATTCAACTCCACTTCAAGATCCAGTTTCACGGGCTGGAAAACCGGGTGGAGGCTGCTACTGAAATTGTGGTGTACCGCATCGTGCAGGAACTGCTCAACAATGTGGTAAAACATGCCGATGCCACGGACGTGTTGGTGCAAATCATGCGTCACGATAGTAACCTCAACATCACCATTGAAGACAATGGAAAAGGTTTTGACGTTAACACTCCACGCCATAAAAGTGACGGATTAAATAATGTTAAATCAAGAGTTGATTTCCTGAAAGGACAACTCGATATTCAATCCGTCCCTGGTAAGGGAACATCGGTCCATATTGATTTTATTATTCAAGATACGTAATGGAAAAGATCAGTGTATTAATTGTAGATGATCATCCCATGGTGCTGGAGGGGATGAAAGCATTGTTATCCAACTTCAATTATATTACAGTTGCAGGCACGGCTTGCAATGCTTTTGAAGCCATGGATAAGCTGAAGGCTAAACAAGTAGATGTTGTCATTGTAGATATCAACCTGCCTGAAGTAAGTGGTATTGAGCTTACGGCTAAAATAAAGAAAGAATTTCCGGCAGTAAAAGTGCTTGCCATGAGCACGTTTAAAGAGCGAAGCTACATTTCACAAATGATTCAGAATGGCGCATCGGGTTATTTAGTGAAGAGTGCCTCTAAAGAAGAAATTGAAGCTGCTATTCTAAGTGCAAATGAGGGAAAATTATACTTAAGCTTAGACATTAATGCCGTTGATTTAAGAGCCGAAATAGTCCCCGATGTACCCATCGTAAGCCGGAGAGAAAAAGAGGTATTGCAATTAATTGTCGATGGCCTCACTAATCCACAAATTGCCGAAAAACTTTTCATTAGCTTACACACGGTAGACTCACATCGAAAGAATCTGTTAGCAAAATTTAACGTGAACAATACAGCATCGCTTATCAGGATCGCCATCAAGTATAGTCTGGTAAATACCTGATGTCCTGATCTACATCCAATATTGGTTTTGACAATGCAATCATCCGATCTATCAATTTTTCAATCCTCCAGTTCAACTTTCCCTGATAAAGAAGTAAGTAACCAAAAATAATCACCATCTTGTAGGTATGCCATGGTGCGGGTAGAATAATCCACACTTTTGTTTCATTTAATCCGCACCAGGGGCAATAGTTAAGGTATCCGACCCATTTTTCTTGTAATTTTCTTGGTAAGGTTTTTAACCATGATGGAGCAGGAAGTTTGGTTATGAAAAACAAAAAGGTTGTGATCATTGATGATGAAGAAGATCTGGGATTGCTGATGAAGCACTTCTTTTCGTCAAAAAAAATCGATGTTTATGTAGCCCGCACAATAGCGGCGGGCATGAAGCTCCTGGAGGAGCATAGGCCCGATTTTATTTTTTTAGATAACAAGTTGCCGGATGGTTTAGGTTGGACCAAAGCAGAATACATTTTGGTCACCTATCCTCAAACCCAGCTAAACCTGATGAGTGCACTGGATGCACCAAAAACATCTTCAAGATCCTTTCGGATTCTGGAAAAACCTATCCTCTGGGAGGAACTCACGAAAATGTTTGGGTGAGTATAGCGGCTCATTAGTTTACCATTCTTTAAGAGAACATATTGGCCTTTAAATAAAAGAAAAAGCTTTCAACTATATCAATATTTAGAAAACTCCAATGAGGGTGAAAGCAAATACAATTGATGAAATTTTGTCGCCAATTTTGCATCGTTTTCAAAAAGATAACTTTGCCAGAAAAGAAGTTAGCGAAAAACCACCGCTGCGCTCGGAGCTTTTCAGTACCGAGCAGATGGAGCAACATGCTCAACAACTGGCTTCAACACATCCATTAAGTACCGAGGAGGCACCCGAATTGCTTCTGAAAAGACTTGCCGAAAATGAGGATATACTCTTTCAGGTAACCAATCTTCTTCACGATGCCGTGCGGGATAAAAAGGCAATTACTCCCGCAGGTGAATGGCTGCTCGATAATTTTTATTTGATTGAAGAACAGGTTCGAATTGGCAAAAGATATTTACCAAAAGGATACAGCAAAGGCCTGCCCCGCCTGAGCAAAGGTTTGTCTGCTGGTTTTCCCCGGGTGTACGATATCGCTATTCAAATCATTTCCCACAGTGATGGGCGGGTTGATATTCATAGCCTAAGCAGTTTTATAGCGGCGTATCAAAAGGTGAATTACCTTACCATTGGCGAACTCTGGGCCATTCCGATCATGCTCCGCCTCGCCTTATTAGAAAACCTGAGTCGTGTTGCCGCCCGGATTGCTGTAGATCGAAATGATGCCGATCTCGCCAGCGAATGGGGCGACCGTGTTATTAAAACGGCCGAAGAGAAGCCGAAAGACCTCGTCTTGGTAATTGCCGATATGGCCAGGTCCAACCCCCCTATGGTCAGCGCCTTCGTAGCCGAGTTTACCCGAAAGCTGCAATGGAAAGGACTTGACCTAACGTTACCGTTAACCTGGGTTGAGCAACATCTTGCCGAAACAGCCTCCTCGATTAATCTCATGGTGCTTGCTGAAAATCAAAAGCAAGCAGCCGATCAGCTTTCCATGAGCAACAGCATTAACAGTCTCCGGTTCTTAGCCAAAATGGATTGGCGTGAATTTGTGGAGACCATGAGTATCGTAGAACAAACCTTGCGAGAAGACATGGATGGAGTGTATGGTGGTATGGACTTCTATACACGTGATAACTACAGGCATTCCGTTGAGAAAATTGCAAAGAATAGTAGTTTATCAGAATATGAAGTAGCGCGTGTCGCCATTAATCTCGCCAAAAAAAGTGCCGCCAAAGACGTCTCGGATAAACGAAAAGCACATGTAGGGTATTATCTGATTGGTCCAGGTTTAACAATGACGGAAACTGTATCAAAGTTACACCTGTCTGCCGGTAAGGTTTTAAAAAGAATATTCCACAAACATAATAAAGATCTATATGTAGTCATATCCTTAATCATTGCGGTTGGTATTGGAGCAGGCCTTGTTGCCAAAGCTTATTTAGACGGAGTAGAAACCAATCTGCTTATTGTTACGGGCATACTTTCCCTGTTACTGGGGAGCCATTTTTCGCTCGCATTAGTAAATTGGTGGGTCACCTTGTGGATGAAGCCCGAGCCTCTTCCAAAAATGGATTTTTCCTTAGGCATTCCTAACCAATATTCTACATTGGTCGCGGTTCCTACCATCATCACGAACAAAAGACAAGCTCAGAAACTAGTAGATGACCTTGAAGTGCGTTTTCTGGCTAATCGTGATCCGAATCTTTTTTTTGCATTGTTAACCGACTTTAAAGATGCCCACGAGCAAACATTGCTGGAAGACGACCTTTTGGTAAAGCTCGTTCAGAAAGGAATCGAGGACCTTAATCTGAAATATGGCCGGCTGAGCAACGATACATTTTTCCTATTTCACCGTTCTCGGAAATGGAATGCAAAGGAAAAAATTTGGATGGGTTATGAACGTAAGCGCGGAAAGCTTGCTGAGTTGAATCATGTATTGCGGGGACAAGGAGAAGATCGTTTCGCTGTGATTGTGGGAGAACCAGGAATATACACCACTGTTAAGTATGTTATCACACTGGATACGGATACGCAATTGCCCAGGGATTCAGCCTGGAAGTTGACAGGCCTTATGGCGCATCCCCTTAACCACCCATTATACAGTGAAAAGAAGAAAAGAGTAGTAGAAGGGTATGGAATCATTCAACCAAGAATCGCTATCAGCTTGCATGGAACAACGCTTACCCGGTATATGCGCATGCACGAAAATGATTCCGGCATAGATCCTTATACACGCGTAACGTCAGATGTTTATCAGGATATATTTGGAGAAGGGTCTTTTATTGGCAAAGGTATTTACGAAGTTGATGCTTTTGAGAAATCGTTGAATAACCGCTTTCCTGAAAACCGGATACTCAGTCATGATTTATTAGAAGGTTCTTACGCGCGGTGCGGCTTTGCCAGCGATGTTCAGTTCTATGAAGAATATCCCTCGCGTTATGGTATGGATATCGCCAGAAGGCACCGTTGGATACGAGGTGACTGGCAAATTGGCAATTGGTTTTTACCTTTTGTTCCTGAAGCGGACAACCGTCTTCATAAAAATCCAATTTCTGCCTTATCCCGCTGGAAAATATTTGATAATCTAAGGCGTAGTTTAATCCCAGTCGCGCTCTTAATATTAATAGTTCTTGCATGGTCATTATTACCAGACGTATGGTTTTGGACACTTTGTCTTACGGCTACCATAATACTTCCTTCGGTCCTGATTTTATTGTGGAATATTCTGCGAAAACCACCCGAAATTGCAAGGTCGCAGCATTTCAACAATGCTATTAGCGCGACGTATAAAAACATTCTTCAGGCGTTTTTTACCTTGGTATGCTTACCCTATGAGGCTTATATAAGTGTTGATGCGATTAGCCGCACGTTGTGGCGTATGTATATACGGCGCAAAAAATTATTGGAATGGAACCCGTCAGCTTTTATTCAGAAAGAAAAAGAAAGTTTGTGGGAGACTTATGGCACCATGTGGTTTGCGCCAGCTGTCGCAGTGATTTTTTTTATTTTTTTGACCTATTTTGAACCGGAAAATCTATCCCTTGCCATCCCTGTTTTACTGGTTTGGATACTCTCCCCTGCCTTAGTTTGGTGGCTTAGCAGACCCCTTCCATCCTACAAGACCAAGGTTACGGCTGAACAAAAAAATTATCTGCGGGAGTTGGCCCGAAAAACCTGGGCCTTTTTTGAAAATCTGGTAGGTCCTGAAGATAACTGGCTGCCACCCGATAATCTTCAGCAATACCCCATCCCGGTGGTAGCGCATCGTACCTCTCCTACTAATATTGGCCTTTCTGTATTAGCTAATCTTTCTGCTCATGATTTTGGGTATATAACGACGACCGAGTTACTTCAGCGTACCACCAACACACTTTCAACGATGGAGAAACTGGATCGTTATCAGGGGCATTTCTATAATTGGTACGATACACAGACGCTACGGACATTAAATCCGAAATACATTTCTACGGTGGACAGCGGAAATTTGGCCGGGCACTTGCTTACCTTACGCCAAGGGTTGTTAGCACTTCGCGTCCAACAAATAGTCGAGCCCAAATTATTGGAAGGGCTACATGACACGCTGCGGATAGCGTCTAACCTACATAAAGCCAAGGAATCTCCTCTTCATACTTTTAGACAGCAATTTGAAAAATCAAAATTGCCTGCACCATTCACCTTGCGGGAGTTAAAAGTTTTCCTGGAGAAATTGTCAGTTGATTTTCGTTCCGTTATGGAATCGCTTCCTCTTGAATCCAAAACTGAATTGTATGGGTGGGCTCATTCGTTCAATAACCAGGTCAAAAGTGCTATGGAGGAGATTATACACCATGCTCCATGGCTGGCATTACCTCCCGTTCCTGACAAACTTAACGCACTCAATATAACGACCGGCATCCCCACCCTAAGCCAACTCTCAGGAATTGATAAAACGCTTAGACTACAGGTGGAGAGCTTGCGTCTAACGGCAACCACAGAGGAAGAAAGGCAGTGGCTTTCCAGCCTCGAAATATATTTGCACACCACTAGTATCCGCGCCCGTGAACGTATCGCAATCATCCAAACCCTTGCTGAGCAGTGTTTTGATTTTGCAGATATGGAGTATGCTTTTTTATATGATAAATCTCAACACCTCCTGACCATAGGCTTTAATGTTGATGAAAATCATCGCGATGCAAGCTTCTACGATTTACTTGCCTCGGAAGCAAGGCTTAGTGCATTTATTGCTATTGCACAAGGTAAACTGTCACAAGAAAGCTGGTTTGCACTGGGTCGTAGACTTACAACCGCCGACAGCACGCCCGTACTTCTATCCTGGAGTGGTTCTATGTTTGAATACCTCATGCCGATTTTGATTATGCCTTCCTATGAAAACACGCTGCTGGATGAAACATACAAAGGAACGGTTAAGAAACAGATTGAATATGGTAAACAACAAGGAGTGCCGTGGGGTATTTCTGAATCGTGTTATAATATTGTAGATGCTGGTCTCACCTATCAATACAGAGCCTTTGGCGTTCCGGGGGTTGGTTTCAAACGAGGGCTGGGGCTGGATTTGGTGATTGCTCCCTATGCCACTGTACTCGCTTTAATGATCGACCCACAGGCCGCTTGTAGTAACCTGGAAAAATTGCGTGGTGAGGGATACGAAGGTGTGTATGGATTTTTTGAATCGATAGATTATACTCCTGCACGTTTACCAAGGGGACAATCACGGGTGGTGATTCAAACTTTCATGGCACACCATCAGGGCATGAGTCTGCTTTCATTAGCCTACCTCTTACTAGACCGACCCATGCAGAAAAGGTTTGAAGCTGATGCACACTTTCAAACGGCTTTGTTGTTGCTTCAGGAACAAGTTCCCAAAACGACAGGTTATTATTCAGCTTCTACGGAGATGGAAGATATTACGCCTATTTCTTCCCATGCTCAAATACGTGTCATCCATTCGCCACACACACCAACGCCAGAAGTACAGCTTTTGTCCAATGGAAGATATCATGTTATGATGACCAATGCGGGTGGTGGATATAGCCGGTGGAAAGATGCTGCCGTTACCCGTTGGCGTGAAGACAGTACATGCGACAACTGGGGAGCATTCTGTTATATCAGGGATCTGGATACGAATAAATTCTGGTCTAATACCCACCAACCTACCTTGAAAGAAACCGCAACGTATACCGCTGTTTTTTCACAAGGTCGTATAGAATTTCGCCGACGCGATGAAGAAATAGAAACATATACTGAAATTATAGTTTCGCCTGAAGATGATATCGAAATAAGACGCATTCACCTCACTAACCGGTCTAAAACAGACCGAAAAATTGAGCTGACCAGCTATGCAGAAGTTGTTCTTGCCCTGCCGATGGCCGATGCATCCCACCCCGCCTATAGTAATCTTTTTGTACAAACTGAAATTATTTCACAACAGCATGCTATTCTGTGTACACGGCGTCCACGTTCAAAGGAAGAACAACCGCCGTGGATGTTTCACCTGATGAAAGTAAATAATGTGAATGAGCAGGTGACTTCGTTTGAAACCGATCGCCACAAATTTATTGGCCGGGGTCACAGCATTGCTCACCCTATCGTTATGGACAGCCACGAGCCACTTTCAGGCGCACAAGGTTCGGTGTTAGACCCCATCGTTTCTGTTCAATACAGGATCACGTTAGAGCAGGGCGAAACGGCAATGATCGATATCATCACGGGCATTGCTGCTACTCGCGATGAAGGTCAATACCTGATTGACAAATACCAGGATCGGCACCTCAGAGATCGTGCGTTTGAATTGTCATGGACCCATAGCCAAGTAGTGCTACGGCAGATCAACGCCTCGGAAGAAGATGCGGAACTCTATGGACGTTTAGCCAGTGCCGTGATTTATACGAATCCTTCGTTACGCGCCAATGCAACTATTTTAATTAAAAATCAGCGCGGACAATCTGCCTTGTGGAGTTTTTCGATTTCGGGCGATTTGCCTATCGTCTTATTACAGGTATCTGACAATTCTAATATTTCACTCGTCAAGCAATTGATACAAGCTCAGGCCTATTGGCACTTGAAAGGCCTCGCCGCTGACCTGGTGATTTTAAATGAAGATCCCAGTGGCTACCGCCAGGTTTTACAAGATCACATTCAAGGACTCATCGCCGCAGGGATTGGTACTAATACTGGGGAAAAACAAGGAAGAATTTTTGTTCGGCCGGTTGATCAGGTCTCCACAGAAGATCTGACACTACTGAAAGCAGTGGCCCGCGTAATTATTTCAGATAGCCGGGGAACGCTGGGAGATCAGATCAACAGACGCTTAACAACAAAGGTTGGTATCCCCTATATTGCTCCCACCCAGGTATATGCCCCACTTAGAGAAAAAATTCCGTCAAGAGATCTCCAGTTTTATAATGGAATAGGTGGATTCTCAGCAGATGGCAGGGAATATGTGATTACTACGAGGCAGGATCAATCTACTCCATTGCCCTGGATCAATGTCATCGCCAATCAAAACTTTGGTTCGATAATAACAGAAAGTGGACCTTCTTATACGTGGTCAGAAAATGCGCATGGATTTAGGCTTACTCCATGGAATAATGATCCTGTCACGGACAGTAGCGGCGAGGCATATTATATCCGAGATGAAGAAAGCGGTTTGTTTTGGTCACCTATGCCTAATCCGAGGCGTGGCCATTCACACTACATCACAAGACATGGATTTGGCTACAGTATATTTGAACATACAAATGATGGTATACGCTCTGAAGTTATTCTTTACGTTGATCTTGACGCTTCCATCAAATTCATTGTTCTGAAAATCCGTAATATATCAGGAAGGGCACGTAAACTTTCTGTCACCGGATATGCAGAGTGGGTTCTTGGTGATTTACGATCCAAGTCCTCCATGCATATTGTTACAGAAGTAGATACTTCCACAGGTGCACTGATTGCGAAAAATTCATACAACACTGACTTTCCTAACCGGATTGTATTTTATGATGTAGATGATCCTAACTATGACTTCACAGCAGATCGTACTGAATTTATAGGCCGCAATGGTACATTGAAAGATCCCGATGCTATGCGGCGCACAAAACTGTCAGGCAAATCGGGCGCCGGACTTGATCCATGCACTGCCATTCGTGTTCCTTTTGAGTTAGATAATGGCGTGACACGAGAGGTGATCTTTCGAATGGGTGCAGGGAAAGACCGGTATGAAGCTGAAGAAACCATTAAACAATTTCGAGGTAGCAAGGTGGCCACGCAGGCACTGGAAAAAGTACGAGCCTTCTGGAATACCACACTTGGATCGATTCAAATTGAAACTCCGGATACGTCCTTGAATATTTTATCAAATGGATGGCTACTTTATCAAGTCATGTCTTGCCGGCTTTGGGGGCGCACCGGCTTTTATCAGTCCGGTGGTGCATTTGGATTTCGTGATCAGCTTCAGGATGTGCTCGCGCTGTTACATTCAGAACCACACATAACACGTGGACAAATTCTGCTCGCTGCTTCCCGTCAGTTTCGCGAGGGAGATGTACAACATTGGTGGCATCCGCCTGCTGGCAGGGGTGTACGGACACTATGCTCTGATGATTATATTTGGCTTCCTTTTGTTACCAGCCGTTATATTGCCACGACCGGAGATACCAATATACTCTATGAGGTTGTTTCCTTTATCGAAGGCAGGCACCTGAACTCACAGGAGGAATCTTATTTTGACCTACCTCTCGTTTCTGAAAAGAAAGCAAGTTTATACGATCACTGCAAACGCTCCATACAACATGCACTTCGTTTTGGTAAGCATGGACTGCCGTTAATCGGTTCTGGTGACTGGAATGATGGCATGAACATGGTGGGTATACTGGGTAAAGGTGAAAGTGTCTGGCTTGGGTTTTTTCTTTACGATGTGCTGATTCGATTCATCCAAATTGCCAGTCTGTGTGATGACCAAGATTTCGTAGACGTATGCAAGAAAAATGCAGCGTCTTTGCGTAAAAACCTGGATAAAAATGCGTGGGATGGTGAATGGTATCGCAGAGCTTATTTTGATGATGGCACACCTTTAGGTTCTGCAACCAATACGGAATGTAAAATTGATTCTATTGCGCAAAGCTGGTCAGTATTATCGGGTGCCGGCCAAGGAGAGCGTTCACAGAAAGCCATGAAGTCTGTTGACAAGTATCTTATCAATAGGGATAAAGGATTACTTCAGCTCTTAGAACCTCCGTTCAATAACGCTGACCTGGACCCTGGCTATATTAAAGGTTATGTACCCGGTGTACGAGAAAATGGCGGGCAATACACGCATGCTGCAATTTGGATGGTAATGGCCTTCGCAAAATTGGGCGATAAGCACCATACCTGGGAATTGTTAAACATGATTAATCCAATAAATCACTGTAAGTCGGCGGAAGACATTTCAATCTATAAAGTAGAACCCTATGTGATGGCAGCAGATGTGTATGGAGTTTACCCCCATACCGGCCGTGGTGGGTGGACATGGTACACTGGGTCAGCGGGCTGGATGTATCAACTTATCCTTGAGTCCTTTCTCGGATTAAAACGCGAAGGAAACAAGGTATGGTTTGAACCCTGTGTACCTTCTGAATGGGAATCATTCAAAGTGAAGTATCGATACTTTGAAACCCTCTATCATATAGAGCTGGTTCAAACGCTTGATGCGGA
>Ga0184629_10000244_pt1 | contig 24043 bp, 13 predicted proteins | sample PLM4_32_b1_FD_133158 | JGI IMG/M metagenome (GOLD analysis project Ga0184629, IMG submission 133158) | Groundwater sediment microbial communities from an aquifer in East River, Colorado, USA - PLM4_32_b1 | ecosystem: Environmental > Terrestrial > Soil > Riparian zone | place: USA: East River...
ACGCGAAGGACGCAGCCCGTCGCCTGTGCCGGGCGACCACGCGGCCGGTCCTGACCGAGATCGCGGTGGGCGGCGGCGCGGTCAAGACGGTGGCAACGCCACGGCCGGTCGATGTGCTCGCCGGGCAGCCGCTCGTGGTGGCGGTGGAGCTGAACCCCGCGGGCGGGACACTTACGGTGCGCGGCAACCTCGCGGGATCGAGCGAGCCCTGGGTGCGGGCGATCGAGGTGGCGCCGGCGGTGGCGCCTGCGGCGAGCGCCATTCCGATCGGGGCGCTCTTCGGCCGCGAAGTGGTGGAGGAGGCCGAGACGCGGCTCGCCGGGCGGCCGGGGGCGCCGGCCGTCAAGGAGATCGAGCGGGAGATCGAGCGTCTCGGCATGCGGCACCGGATCGTCACGCGGTTCACCAGCATGGTGGCGTTCGCGCTGGAGCCGTCGGTCGATCCGAAGGCGCCGCGGCGCCGCGAGCGGCTGCCGCTGGAGATCCCGGCGGGGGTGTCGGCGGAGGGGGTGGGGCTGCTGTGCGCGAGCGCGGACGAGCATCTCCTACTGTCGAAGTCGAGGTCCCCACGGGTTCACCTGGACTACGCATTGAGCGCCGCTCCTCCCGCAGCCGCGGAGCCGGCGCTACTCCGCTCCTTGAAGGGGTGGTTGGAGAAGCTCCGGGAGCGCCAGCCGGCAGAGCACGAGACGCGCCTCGGCCGTGGCCTCGAGATCCACGGGGCGCACCTCCTCCGGGTCGAGGGCGACTTGCTCGTGCTCGAGTTCGAGGTGCCCGAGGACGGCTTCCTGCTCCCCGGCGACCGGACGCGGATCGAGGTCCGCTTCGCTGACGGGACTCGTGGATCCGCGCGCGTCGTGGGGAGCGGCAGCTCTCCCGCCGGTCCTCACGCGCGGGGGTTCGTCGTCAGGCTGGCGCTGCACCTGGAGAGGAACCACGACTCGGATCCGACGCGTTCCGTGTTGCACACGGTGTGGATCGAGCGCTGATGGGTGAGCCGGAAGTGACGCTAGACGATCTGTTCCGTCGCATCGCGGGAGACGAGGGGGCCTTCACCGCCTGGATGCGGGCGGTGGAGGTTCCTCTCCGTGCGAAGCTCCGCTCCGTCTCCTCCGAGGTGGACGTCGAGGCGATGGTGCAGGAGGCGCTGCTGCGTATGTGGGGCATCGCCCACTCGGGCCGGACGCTGGAGGGCCCCGACGCGTCGTTCCGTCTCGCTCGGGCCGTGCTCCGCAATGTCGTGAACGAGGAACTGCGGCGGCTGCGGCGCCACGGCGGGCCGCCGGCTGACCCCTGGCCCGAGGGGGACGAGGTCGAGATCGCGGGTCCCGCGTCCGAGCCGCCCGACCCGCTGCTGCGACGGATCATCCTCGGGTGCCTCGACAAGGTGCCCGGGATTCCGGCTCAGGCGATCCGCGCGCGGATTGAGCTGGGGCACCTGCTGTCCGATCGAGGTATCGCGGTGCGCTTGCAGATGAGGACGAACACGCTGCTCAAGAACATCGGGCGAGCGCGCAGGTTCCTGGCGCAGTGCCTGGAGGAGAACGGCGTCCGGCTCGGGGAGGTCTGGCGATGAGCGACGATCCACGCTCGGAACTGATCGAGGCGGCCGCGACGGCATTCCGCGAGCGCGACGTCAGCGGGCGGATCCAGCCTGCACCGGCATGGTGGGATCTGTCGCCCCAGGACCGCGAGGCGCTGTTCGATCTGCAGATGGAGAGCCGGCTGCTGGAGCGGGCGCTCGACCGGGACGGGATCAGCGCGACGGCGCGCGCGGTGCTCGCGCGGATCGTGAGTTGACGACAGGCAACGAGGGCGACGGGATCACGACTACCGGTGGACCCCGGTCCTTCGCCGGGGTGACGCTTAGGGGGAGGGCGGTGCTGGGGGCTGGGGTGGCGCTTGGGTGGAGGGCGGATGTGGGTCCCTGCGCCGTCATTCCGGCGCAAGCCGGAATCCACCGACAGCCCGGGAGCGTGGTTGGGCTGGGAGTTCCGCCGATCCGACGACAGGCATCGCGGCCCACGCGATCACCTCGCTACCGGTGGACCCCGGCCTTCGCCGGGGTGACGGAGGTAGGAGGGCGATGCTCGCAGATCCAGGGGAAGAGTGCAGAGCGCCCATTCTGCAAGCAATTCCGCTCGATTCACCTCTCAGGAGAATCTGACAAGGTGGTGCTTCGCCAGCGTGACGGAGAGTGGCGGGCCGACGTTGGTTACGGTCGCCGTTGCAGGGGCTCGACGCCGGGGAGGCCTTCGGCGAGGATGACGGCGTCGATCTGGTCGACCGAGGCGTAGACGACGCGCGCGGCGTCGGGGGAGATGCCGAACGACTCGAGCGGGGCGTCGAGGTCGAAGCCGGCCAGGGGGCGGCGAGTGTCGTGGGTGTCGCGCCCGGGCGCGAAGTCCTGCAGGAAGACGCCGAGCGCTCCCGCCGCGTCGCTCCCCGTGAACGCCAGGCTCCCCCGGCCCGGCAGCCAGCGCGGGCGGCCGTGCGTGACATCCCCCGGCACCTCGACGGGGAACGGCAGCAGCTCGCCGTCGGCGATGCGGGCTGTCCAGACCGCGCGTGGCACGGTGCTGGTGCGGAAGGCGACGTGCGCCCCGTCGGGCGAGACCTCGGGAGTGCTCCACGAGCCGGTGACGAGGCGCACCGCACCGGTGCCGTCGGGGTGGATCTTCCAGATCCCCGGATGGGCCGGATTCGTAGAGTTGTAGACCACCCACCCGCCGTCCGGCGTGACGGTCGGGTTCTCCGCGTCGAAGCCGTCGTTGGTGAGCTGCCGCGCGCCCGTCCCGTCGGCGGCGCAGATCCAGATCTCGAAGTGGCCGGCGCGACTCGAACTCCACAGGATCTGCTTGCCATCCCGCGTGAAGGCGGGATCCCAGTCGTCCGCCGCGTCCTCGGTGATCCGCCGTACGGCCGCGGTCTTCGTGGAGATCTTCCACAGGTCGAGGTTGCCGCTGCGGTTCGAGGAGAACAGCACCCATTCACCATCGGGGGAGAAGGTCGGCTGGCGGTCGACGCTGTTGCCATGGGTGAGCCAGCGGGTGGAAGCGCCACTCCCCGCCGCGGCGAGGGTGACCTCCCGGAGGTTGACGCGCTGCGAGGTGGCGCCCAGCAGCAGGCGGCCGCTCCCGAACACGTCGACGGAGGCTGCCATGGTGGGGAGCCACATGAGCGTGCGCAGGCGGCCGGACGCCACCTCCTGGCGGATCAGCCTGCCGGAGCCCCCGCTCCCGCCGGCAGCGACCTGCGCGATGCTCTCGGATTTCACGTAGACCAGCGCCGAGCCGTCCCCGATCCAGCTCACCGCGGAGAGTCCACCCGCCGGTGGAGGCGGGGTGAGGGTGCGGAGATCTCCACCCTCCGACGACATCAGTTGCACGACGTTGGGAGCGTTCTCCGTCCCCGAGCGGGTGGCCGCGATCGTCCCGCCATCGGGCGACCAACGGGGAGAGTCGAGACGGCAGTTCTCGATCCGCGCGATCTCGCGCGCGCCTTCGCCCGTCGACTCCACCACGCCGACGACGGAGACCTGAACCTGTTCCTGCCGCGCGGAGCGGAGGAAGACGATCCTCCGGCCGTCGGGCGACCAGTCGGCCGCGTAGGCGTCGTCCACCAGCTTGCGGGGCTCACCGCCGACCACCGGAGTCCGGAAGAGGGAGTCCGTGCCTCCCTCGCGGCGTGAGAACAGGACCTGCGCGCCGTCCGGGGACAGGCGCGGCGCCGTGTCGGTGGGTCCGCTCGTCAGCGCCACCTCGTCGCCGCCGGCGACCTGCTTGACCCAGATCTGGGAGCGGCCGCCGCGAACCGAGGTGTAGACGATCAGCCGCCCGTCCAGGGAGCCGGTCGGATCGCCATCGCGCCCCGAGTAGCTGAGGTTGCGCATCGTCGGCGGCTCGATCGCGGGGCTCTTTCCCAACCAGGACATCAGCCCGGCGCCGATCGCCAGGCCCGCGGCGAGTCCGGCGATCGTGCCGAGCGGCAGCGCGCGGCGCGCGGCGGGGGCCGCCGGGCCGGGCGCCGCCTCGACGGCGGTGGAGGAGGACGGTGAAGCGACTGCCTCCAGATGGAAGGCGAGGTCGCGCGCCGACTGGAAGCGCTCCGCCGGGTTCTTCTCGAGGCAGTGGTGGAGGATGCGCTCGAGACCGGGCGAGGCTCCGTGCGCGCTCGCCGAGAGCACCGGCGGGTCCTCCTTGAGGATCGCGGTCATCGTGTCGGCGCCGGTGTCGCGGCGGAAGGCGCGCTGGCCGGAGAGCATCTCGTAGAGGATCGCGCCGAAGGCGAAGATGTCGGTGCGATGGTCCACCGCGATGCCGCGCACCTGCTCCGGCGACATGTACCCCAGCGTCCCCATGACCGTCCCGGGAAGCGTCCCTTCGACGACGGTCGGGAGCTGGGTGAGCGGGGAGCCGTCCTCGGGCGTCGCGACCTTTGCCAGGCCGAAGTCGAGGATCTTGACGCGTCCGTCCTCGGTCACGAACAGGTTGTCGGGCTTGAGGTCGCGGTGCACGATCCCCTTGTCGTGCGCCGCCGCCAGGCCGCGCGCGATCTGCAGTGCGAAGTCGAGCGCCTTGCGGACCGGCAGGGGCGTGCCGCCGATGCGCTCCCGGAGCGTCTCCCCTTCCAGCAGCTCGGTGACGGAGTAGGCCATGCCGGCTTCGACGCCGACATCGTGAATCGCCAGGATGTTCGGATGCGAGAGCGCGGCGACCGCCTTGGCCTCGCGCTCGAAGCGGGAGAGCGCGGCGGGATCGGCGGCCAGCCGCTCGGGCAGGACCTTGATCGCGACATCGCGATCGAGGCGCGTGTCGCGGGCGCGGTAGACCTCACCCATCCCCCCGGCGCCGACCGGAGCGACGATCTCGTAGGGGCCGAAGCGGGTGCCGGGTGCGAGTGGCATGGGGGGAGTCAGTATAGCGATCGGGCGCACGTGCGAGCGAGCCGGCCGTGCTGGTGGATGGCGGCGCCTCTAGCCGGCCGCGCCTCTGGCAGTCCGCGCCTCTGGCAGTCCGCGCCTCGGGCACGGCCCCCAACCCACGTCATTCCGGCGCAGGCCGGAATCCACCGACCGCCCGGTTGCGTGGTTGAGCTGGGAGTCCCGCCAATCCGGCGACAAGCAACGCGGCCCACGGGATCACCACGCTACCGGTGGACCCCGGCCTTCGCCGGGGTGACGCTGGCGGGGGGACGCTACCGGTGGACCCCGGCCTTCGCCGGGGTGACGCTTGGTGGGACGTTACCCTGCTGCCCCATCTCCCGCGGGCGCGAAGACCGACACGGCGGCGGGGAGGACTTGCACGTCGACGGGCAGGTCGCACAGGTAATCGCCGTCGAGCTGGAACGGGACGCGGTCGCTCGGGTTTGCTGGACGGAGCAGGAACGACCTCCCCTGGCGGAGCTGCACGTCCGGCAGCGTGAGGTGGCGACCGCGGCGGAGGCGGGAGGCGTAGCGCACGTAGTCGCGCACCCCGCGTCCCAGGAACAGGCAGGCGTCGAGCAGGCCGTCGTCGGGGGCCGAGGCGGGGGCGAGGTCATAGCCGTCGCCGTAGCGGCGCACGTTCGCCAGGATCACCTGGGTGGCGACCAGCGTGGGACCGCCGTCCACCACCACCTGGATCGGGGGGTAGTCGTAGCGCAGCGCCTCGAGTGGGGCGAGCAGATAGTACGAGAACTTCCCCAGGCGGCGCTTCAAGGAGGGGGAGACGGCGGCGAGAACGCGCGCGTCGAGGCCGGCGCCGCCGCACAGGATGAAGGTGCGATCGCTCACCCGGCCCAGGTCGACGGGCCGGGTGCGACCGGCCGCGATGAGGGCGGCCGCCGCCTCGAGCCGACCCGGGATGCCGATCTCCTGGGCGAACAGGTTCATCGTGCCCGCCGGGAGGATGCCGAGCGGCACGCCGGTTCTGGCGAGGCCGCTCGCCACTTCGCCGACGGTGCCGTCGCCGCCGCAGGCGATCACGCCGGCGGCGCCTCGCGAGGCCGCCTTGCGCGCGAGTGCGTGGCCACTGCCCGGCCCCTCGGTCAGCCGCGCCTCGGCGTCGAGACCCGCGTCAGCGAGCGCCGCCTGCGCGGCAGCGAGGCGCGCGCCGCCACCGGCCGCGGGGTTGGCAATCAGGCAGAACCGCTGCACGGGCGACCTCCTCTCGCAGAGGATATGCGCTTCCGGCGCCACACGGTGGCCATCGGGACCACCACGCTCCCGGTGGACCCCGGCTTTCGCCGGGGTGACGCTGGGGGGGACATGCGGGACTTGCGGGGGTCAGATGCGTACTTCATGCCTGCCGCGATGACGGGGAGGTATCGAGCTTCACCTGGTCGGGTGCAAAGTCAAGACCTGACCCCCAATCGTCCGCGATCGGCTAAGATTGGGAATCGACATTCCTACCTAAAGGGGGTGGCAGGTGTCTCCGACCCTCCGTACGCTGACACTGCTGTGGTTCGTGCACGGTGTCCTCGCTGCTGCCGCTCCCCCATCCGGGCCACCTGTCGTGGCGGACGAGGTCTGGGAGCATCTCGCTGCGGGCGGAACGGTGCGCGTGCTGATCGCGTTCGACGAGCCGGAGGCGGCGGCGCGGGGGATGGAGGCGCGGCGGGAAGCGGTCGCGGGGGCGCAGCAGCGGGCGCTGGACGCGATGGGCCCGGGCGGGTTCGCCGTGCGGCGCCGCTTCCAGGCGGTGCCGGCGCTGGCGGGGGAGATCAGCGCGGCCGGGCTGGCGCGCCTCGAGCACACGCCAGGCGTCCGCCGCGTCGATCTCGATGAGGGGGGCAGCGGTGGGCTGCTGCAATCGGTCCCGCAGATCGGCGCCAACACCCTGCACGCCCTGGGCTGGACCGGCGAGGGGGTCACGGTGGCGATCCTCGACTCGGGGCTCGACCGGGACCATCCGGACCTCGAGGATGACCTGGATGGCGAGGCGTGCTTCTGCTCGGGCGGAGGCGGGTGCTGTCCGGGCGGAGGCGCCACCCGGGTTGGCCCAGGGGCCGCGGAGGACAATCACGGACATGGCTCGAACGTCACCGGGATCGTGACCTCCAAGGGAGTGGTGGCGCCGGTCGGCGTGGCGCCGGATGCGCGCATCGTGGCCATCAAGGTGCTGGACCAGAACAACGCGTTCTGCTGCAGCAGTGACGTGGTGTCGGGGCTCGACTGGATCCTGGCCAACCGCCCCGACGTGGACGTCGTGAGCATGAGCCTCGGGACATCCGCGCTCTTCGCGGGCGCGTGCGACAACGCCACCTCGTTCACGATGGCGTACGCCAGCGCCATCAACGCGCTGCGGGCGGCGGGGGTGACGTCGTTCGTGGCCTCCATGAACAACGGCTCCAATTCGCTGATGGCCGCGCCCGCCTGCGTGGCGGCCTCCCTGTCGGTGGGCGCGGTCTACGACGACAACTTCGGGACGGTCGGCTGGGGCACCTGCACCGACAGCGGCACCGCGGTGCTCGACCATGTCGTCTGCTTCTCGAACAGCAACGCGACCACGGACCTGTTCGCCCCCGGCGCCTTCACGACCTCGGACTACCTGAACGGCGGAACCTCGACCTTCGCCGGGACCAGCCAGGCGACGCCGCACGCGGCCGGCTGCGCTGCCGATCTCCTCGAGGCCCACCCCGGCCTGCCCCCGGCCGAGCTGGAAGCGATCCTCGAGGCCACCGGGGTGATGGTCGTCGACCCGAAGAACGGGCTCTCCTTTCCACGCATCGATTGCGCGGAGGCGCTCGCCTCCTTCTCCTGCGGCGATGGCGTGCCGGACCCCGGGGAAGGATGCGAGGACGGCAACCGCGTCGAGTGCGACGGGTGCAGCCGGTTCTGCGTGCCCGAGGCCGACACCGACGGGGACGGCGACTACGACCCCTGCGACAACTGCGTGCTCCTGTCGAACCCGAACCAGTCCGACGTCGACGGCGATGGGCTGGGCGACGTGTGTGATTCCTGCCCAACCGATCCGCTCAACAGCGACGCGGACCTCGACGGCGTCTGCAACGCCAGCGACAACTGTCCCGCCATCTACAACCCGGGCCAGGAGAACACGGACGGCGACGCCTTCGGGAACGCCTGCGACCCGTGTCCGTCCGCGGCCACGAACGACGCCGACCAGGACGGGGTCTGCGACAACCTCGACAACTGTCCCGGCCTGCAGAACCCGGAGCAGATCGACTGGGACGGCGACGGTCTCGGCAACGACTGCGACGGCGACATCGACGGGGACGGCGCGCTCAATGCGGCCGACAACTGCGGCAAGGACCCAAACCCTGCGCAACGGGACCGGGACGAGGACGGCCAGGGGGATCCGTGCGACGAGTTCCGGACGGTGGACGACAATGGGGCGGCGCAGTTCCGCACCATCCAGGCGGCGATCAACTCGGCGGCGGCCGGTGAGGTGGTGCTGGTCCGTCCGGGAACGTATCGCGAGAACCTGGTGATGAAGTCGGGGGTGGACGTGCTGGGGTCCGGCCCGGGGCTGGCGACGATCGACGGCTCGTTGGGGCTGGCGGCGAGCACGGTGCGGATCGAGGATCTGGCGGAGGGGGTGCGGCTGTCGGGCTTCCGTCTCATCGGGGCGAACGTCTCCCTCGGCCGCGTGGGGGGCGCGGTGCACATCGTGCGCACCGACGCGGAGGTGGACGGGAACGTCATCACGGGGAACGCCGCGGAGTGGGGCGCGGCCATCTACTTCGAGGGGGATGCGTCCTTCCTGAACCCGGCGGCGGCCGTGATCACGAACAACATGATCGTCGGCAACCACGCGACGGTGGCGGGAGCGGTGGCGTTCTACTACGCGTCACCGGCGGTGCGGCTCCGCCACAACACGATCGCGAGCAACACGAGCGACGCCGTGGCGGGCGGCGTGGTGGTGGTCTACTCGGAGGCGCTCGAGATCTCCCAGAACCTGGTGATCGGGAACAGCAGCCTGGAGCCGGACTACGGCGGGGGGATGCAGTTCTTCGGGACGTACGCGTACGACCTGGTGGAGAACGACGTCCACGGGAACGCGCCGGCGAACTACGGTGGCCTCGCGGACCCGACGGGGACGAACGGCAACCTCTCCGTGGACCCGGCGTTCGTGTCCCCGGGGACGCTGGACTACGCGCTGCAGGCCGGCTCACCGGCGGTGGACGCGGGGGCGCTGGCGGGAGACCCGGCGTACGACCTGGAGCGATCGCCGCGGCCGCTCGAGGGGAACGGGTCGCCGCCTGCGCGGGCGGATATGGGGGCGCTGGAGCGGGTGCCTGGCGACGCGGACGGTGATGGTGCCGCGAACGCTTCGGACAACTGCCCCTTTGCGGCGAACCCAGGCCAGGCGGATGCGGACGGCGACGGGACAGGAGACGCCTGCGACAACTGCGCGGCGGAGCCGAACCTGGATCAGCACGACGCGGACCGGGACGGAGTGGGAAATGTGTGCGACAACTGTCCGGTGCATCCGAACCCGCTGCAGGCCGACACGGATTCGGATGGGGTGGGTGACGCGTGCACGCTCGACTCGGACGGCGACGGCGTCGGGGACGGGTCGGACTGCGCGCCGTTCCTGGCGAGCGTGTTCGCGCCGCCGCAGGAGGTCGCCGCGGTGACGGTGGTCCAGGGGGCGGGGACCGACGTCGGCTGGGTCGATCAGGAGGGGAGCGCCGGTCCGGGGACGTCGTACGACATCGCGTCGGGGCTGGTCTCCGCGCTGCGGACGGGCGGCGGCTTTCCCGGCGCGGTGTGCCTGGAGGCGGGAGTGCCGCTGCCGCCGTACGCTGACACCGCGTCCACTCCGGCGTCACGCGAAGGGCGCTACTACCTCGTCCGCGCGGCGAACACCTGCGGCGCAGGGACGTACGGGAACGGCACCGGCTCCCCCGACCCGCGCGACCTGCTCGACGATCCGCTCGCCGATCCCTGCCCGTAACGACGGGTAACGACGGGGGTCAGGTCTTGACTTTACACCGCGCGGGCCGGACGGCGACGGAGCCGTCTGTCGACGTAGGAGGTGCAAAGTCAAGACCTGACCCCCGGTTCTAGAGTGCGTCCGCGGGGGGTTCGTCGTATACTTGCGGGCACTTGCTGGCGGGCGGGGCTGGACCGCTCGCGGGCGGCAGGCTCGTACGACCTTTCATCGAGCGGCTCTGCGCTCCGCCAACCCCGAGGGGACTGGCGCTTGCGCAGCCGGCATCGCCACCGACGTTGCGGCGGCAGGAAGAAGCGTTTGCCAAACGCCTCGCTCGTTCGCGCACGTTCGCAGGTCGCCGCTGCGGCCGCCCTCCTGATCCTCACTCTGCAAGCGGGTGCCGCACCGGGGACGGCGCAGAGAGGCCGGCAGGCGGGAATCGAGGCGAGCCTGCGGGCCGCCGAGTTCCACTTCTCGGCACGCCAGGATGGCTCCCTGTCGGCGCCGAACCGGGCTCACGATCTGCGCACCCGCGTGACGCTCGACGGGGTCGAAGTCACCTCGCGGACCCGCGGGGAGGCGGCGTTCCTTCTCACGCTCTCGTTCCGGGGCATCGGCCGGCAGATCGAGGCCGACCCCGCCGCACGGCCGGGAACGGATCGCCTCGAGTCCCTCGAGGCCGATGAGTGGGAGGCGCGCCTCCTGCGCTCCGGGCTCGTCGAGTGGTACCGCAACGACCCGCGCGGCCTCGAGCAGGGATTCACGCTCCAGGATCGCCCCGCGGGCGATCCCGTCATGCCGCTGCGGATCCACCTCGCCGTCGGCGGGTCGGTGATCGCCTTCCCGCAGGGCGCGGACGGCGTGCTGTTCACGGACGCGCACGGCACCCCGGTGCTGCGCTACGCAGGCCTCGCCGCCACCGACGCGCGCGGCGTGGCGCTGCCGGCCCGGATGGAGATCGCGCCGGGGTTCGTGCAGCTCGTGATCGACGATCGCGACGCGGCCTACCCCGTGACGGTCGACCCGCTGCTGACCGGCCCGGCCTGGAGCCACGAGGGGGGACAGAGCGGCGCGGCGTTCGGGCTTGGGGGCGGGACGGCGGGCGACTTCAACGGCGACGGCTTCAGCGACTTCGTGGTCGGCGCCCCGGGTTTCGATCAGTCGTTCGCGGACGAGGGGGCGGCCCTCCTGTTCCTCGGCTCGGCCGGCGGCCTGTCGCTGGTGCCGCACTGGACCGTGACCGGCGGCCTCGCCGGGGCGCAGCTTGGCCACGCGGCGTTCACCGCCGGCGACGTCAACGCCGACGGGTTCGACGACGTGATCCTGGGCGCTCCCGGGTTCTCGAACGGCGAGGCCGGAGAGGGGGAGGTGCGGATCTACCTGGGCTCCACCGCGGGGCTCGCGGCCGCGCCGGCGTGGCGAGTGGAGAGCGACGTCGCGGGCGCGCAGCTCGGCTTCGACGCCCGCTACGCCGGAGACGTCAACGGCGACGGCTTCGCCGACGTCATCGCCGGAGCGCCGCTCTACGCCGGCGGCGAAGCGGCCGAGGGGTTCGCCGCCGTCTACTTCGGCGGCCCGAGCGGGCCGGGCCCAACTCCCGACTGGGCGGTGGAATCGAACCTGGCCGGTGCCCAGCTCGGGCGGTCGGTCGCCGGCGCCGGCGATCTCGACGGCGACGGGTTCGGCGAGGTGGTGGTGGGCGTGCCGGGGTACGGCAATGGGGAGTCCCAGGAAGGGGCGGCCTTCGTCTACCTCGGATCCGCCTCCGGACCGTCGGCGACGCCGGACTGGACCGCAGAAAGCGATCAGGCCGATGCCGCGATGGGGAACGCGGTCGCGACGGCGGGAGATGTGAATGGCGATGGCTACGCCGATCTCCTCATCGGCGACGCGAACTACGACGCCGCGCTCGCCGACGAAGGGGCCACCTTCGCCTGGTACGGCGGGCCCGGTGCGCTGGGGGCGAACGGCACGCCGGCGAACGCCGACTGGACCGTGCAGGGCGGGCAGTTCGAGGACCGCCTCGGGTGGAGCGTGGCGACGGCGGGGGACGTGAACGGCGACGGCTTCGCCGACGTGGTCGTGGGCGTGCCGTTCTTCGACAACGGCACGACGGACGGCGGGGAGGTCGTCGTCCACTTCGGCGCCGCCGCGGGGCTGGCGCTCACCCCCACGGTGACGATCGCGAGCAACTCCGACCTGGCCCAGCTCGGTGCGACCGTGGCCGCGGCCGGGGACGTGAACGGCGACGGCTTCGGAGATCTCCTCGCCGGCGGCCCCGCATGGTCGAACAACGAGACGGGAGAGGGAGTGGCGTTCGTCTACCTCGGCGCGGCCGCGATGCCGGCGGCGATCGCCGCCTGGGCGCCGGAGGGGGAACAGGCGGACGCCCAGTTCGGCGTGGCCCTGGGCTCCGCCGGCGACGTCAACGGCGACGGCTACAGCGACCTGCTCGTGGGCGCCCCGCAGTACGACAACGGTGAGACGGACGAGGGGGCGGCGTTCCTCTACCCCGGCTCCCCCGCGGGCCTGTCGCTCACGCCGGCCTGGTCCGCCGAAGGAGAGCAGGCCGGCGCGCTGCTCGGTCACTCGCTGGGCGGCGGCGATGTGAACGGCGACGGTTACGACGACGTCATCGTCGGGGCGCCCGGACGCGACAACGGCCAGGCCGATGAGGGGGCCGCGTTTCTGTGGCTGGGGGGCCCGGCCGGTCCCGGGGCGAACGGCACGCCGGCGAACGCCGACTGGAAGGTGGAGGTGGATCAGGCCGGCGCCGCTCTGGGATGGGCGGCGACGATGGCGGGGGACGTGAACGGCGATGGGTACGCGGATGCGCTCGTCACCGCTCCGAACTACGACAATGGTCAGCTCGACGAGGGAGGCGCCTTCGCCTACCTCGGGTCGGCGTCGGGGCTCCCGACCGCGGCGGACTGGACGGCGGAGAGCGACCAGGACCTCGCGCACTTCGGCTCCGCCGCCGGCTCCGCCGGTGACCTGAGCGCCGACAACACCGACGACATCGTCGTCGGCGCCGACAACTACTCCGTCAGCGCCTTCGGCAGTCAGGAGGGGGCGGCCTTCGTGTACCGGGGCTCGTTCCTGGGACCGAACACCGCCGCGTGGGCGCAGTTGAACGGGCCGCAGCCGGGATGCCATTTCGGCCGGTCGGTCGGCACGGCGGGCGACGTCGACGGCGATGGCCTCTCGGACCTCGTCGTCGGGGGGCCGACCTGCGCCTCACCGCAATTCGAGGCGGGGTACGCCGCCGTGTACCGCGGATCGCTCGGCGGCCTGACGCAGTTCTGGAGCTTCAGCGGCGGGACGGGCGGCTTCCGCCTCGGCGCCGCGGTGTCGGCCGCCGGCGATATCAATAATGATGGCTACGGCGACCTGCTGATCGGCTCCCCCGGGTTCGCCAACGGTGATGTCACCGAGGGGCGCATCGAGGTGTACCTCGGATCCCCGCTGGGGCCGGCACTCGTGGCCGGATGGCAAGCCGAGGGAGACCACCCGCAGGCGCAGCTGGGGAGCGCCGCGGCGCTGGCCGGGGACGTAAACGGCGACGGCTTCGCGGACCTGGCCGGCGGCGCGCCGAACCTCGCAAACGGGCAGGCGGCGGAGGGGGCGGCGTTCCTCTACTACGGCGGCGGCGGCGACGGCCTCGACCGCCGGCTGCGCCAGATTCGCGCCGACGGTTCCGCCCCGATCGCGCTCGGCGGGAACACCAGCCTCGCCGCGTCGTTCCGCGCGCGCCTGCTCGGCCGCATCCCGGCTGGACGCGGTCGCTCCGGCCTCGACGTCGAGGCGAAGCCGCCGGCTCTCCCGTTCGACGGCACCGGCCTCACGCGGATCGCGCCGCTCGACACCGGCGCTCCCGGCGCCGGCGGCAGCGCGCTCGACAGCCTGGAAGCGATCGTGCAGGTCGCCGACATCACGTCGTTCCGCTGGCGCGCGCGTCTCACCGGCGCCGATCCGCTCTTCCCGCACTCCCCCTGGCTGAGCCCGCCGGGAAACAGCCCGACCGAGCGAGACTTCCGCTCGAACTGCGGCGCGGTCCCGTGGTACGCGGACGGCGACGGCGACGGCTTCGGCGATCCGGGGACGGTCGTTGCGACCTGCCCGCCGCCGCCGGGCTTCGTCGCGGACGCGACCGACTGCGACGACACCGATGGGGACCTCTGGGGGGCGCCGGGCGAGGTGAACGCGCTCGTGCTGAGCCACGCTCGCGTCAGCGGGCAGACGACGATCCAGTGGTCGCCGCCGGCCTTCCCCGGGGCCAGCGTGGTCCCTTACGACACCCTGCGCGCGACGAGCGCCGCGAACTTCAGCGCGACCGCCGTCGTCATCGAGGCGAGCGGGACGGATACCACCACGCTGGACTCGACGAGTCCCGCCTCGCGGGGCGTCTTCTTCTACCGGATACGGGGAGTGGATACCTGTCCCGTCCCCTGCACGAGCGGCACCCAGTGCGGCAGCGGCTTCTGCGTCGACGGCGTCTGCTGCGATCAGGCCTGCTCCGGCGTCTGCGAGGCGTGCGACCTCCCTGGAAGCGTCGGCGCCTGCGCGCCGGTGCTCAACGGACAGGACGAGGAGTGCACGCTGTCGAACGCGCTGGCGGTGTGCAGCCTCGCCGCCTGTGTCGTCGGCTCGTGCAACACCGGCTTCGGCAACTGCGACGGGGCTGCTGCCAACGGCTGCGAGACCGACGTGCGCACGGACGTCGCCCACTGTGGCGCCTGCGGAAACGTCTGCGCGCCGCCGCACGCCACCGGCGTGTGCGGCAGCGGCTCCTGCGGCGTCGCCGCGTGCGCGGCCGACTTCTGGGACGTCAACGGCAATCCGGTGGACGGTTGCGAGTACGCCTGCGTCTTCCAGTCGGCGAGCGACCCGCTCGACCCCGGCTTCGTGGACGCCAACTGCGACGGGCTCGACGGCGAGGTGAGCACCGCGATCCTGGTCTCGACGGCGGGCGCCGACACCGGGACCTGCGGCCTGAGCCTGCTCTCCCCTTGCCGCACCCTCAACCACGGCGTGGCGCGCGCGGTCGCCACGGGGCGCGGCCGGCTCTTCGTGCAGGCGGGAACGTACACCGGCGTGTTCGTTCCGGCGGCCGGCATTCACGTCTACGGCGGCTACGACGCGAGCTGGATCCGGGCGGCGCGGACCGTCTCCGGCCACGCCGTGCACGTCGCGGGCGGCCTCGACAACGGCGCCGGCGGCGACGGGGAGTTCCTGACGGTGCGGGCGCGAACGCTCAGCGTCTCCACGATCCTCGCGGACCTCTTCCTCGACGGGCCGGCCGCGTCCGGCACCATCGCGTCGGGCCAGGGGAAGAGCTCCTACGTCGTGCACGCCGTCAACAGCCTGCTCGTCCTCGAGCGCCTGACCCTGACGTCCGGGTCCGGGGCCGCGGGCGCCACCGGCGGCACCGGCGGAAGCGCGCCCAACGTCGACGGCGTGGCCTCGCAGGATGCAGGCAACGGCGGCTTCGGCGGCGAGGTGTTCGTGTGCAACAGCACGACGCGCGGCCCGGGCGGCGCCGCCGGCACGAACTCCTGCTCCGGCGGGTCCGCAACCGCTGGGGGGGCGGGGGGCGCCGGGGGCCTGGCGGACACGAGCTGTCCGCTGCTGCTCGCCGCCACCGTCGGCTTGACCGGCAGCGCGGGTGCGCAGTCGGGCGGTGGCTTCGGGATCGGGGGTCCCGGCGGGGGGGTGTGCGGCGGCGTCGTGGGGTCCGGCAGCGGCGGCAGGATCACGAACGGAACTGGAGGAACGGGAGCTGCCGCGGGCGGGCGGCTCATCGGCAACTACTGGTACGGCCGCGACGGCAGCAGCGGCGGCCTCGGCGATCACGGAGGGGGAGGGGGAGGAGCCGGCGGCGCCGGCGGGTGTGACACCGGCCTCGACGACTACGGCGCGGGCGGCGGGGGCGGGGGCGCCGGCGGCTGCCGCGCGCCTGGGAGCGCAACCGGGGGGAAGGGAGGCGGCGGCTCGTTCGGCCTGTTCGCGGCGGGGACGTCGAGCGTGACCGTCACCGATTGCTCATTCGTGCGCGCCGCCGCCGGCGCCGGCGGGAGCGGCGGCATCGGCGGCCGCGGGCAGAGCGGCGGATCGGGAGGCAGCGGCGGGGGTGCGAGCCCGGACGGCGGGCCGGGAGGTAAGGGGGCCGGCGGCGGGCATGGCGGCCATGGCGGGGGCGGCGGTGGAGGCGGCGGCGGCAGCTCCGTCGGGATCTACCGCTCGGGTGCAAGCGCTCTCGTCAGCGTGACGGGCGCTACATTCAGCAGCGGGACCGCGGGGTCTGGCGGCAGCGGCGGCGCCTCCGCGCCCACGGCGCCGGTGGCGGAGCGCGATGGCAACGCCGGGCTGCCCGGCGGCGCCGGCACCGTCGGCGACACCGGCGTGTGCGCGAGCCCTGGAGCGTGCTGAGGCCGCCGCCTCTTCAGCCCTCGCGCACTCCCGAGGCCCGGATGGCGAGGCCCCTCGACTCCGCGGTCCACACGTTCCCCACCACGCCGACGCGCCAGCCGGGGCCGATCCACTGCTTCTCGCGAGCCAGCCCATCGCGATAGCGCACCTGCACGGTGGCTCCCTCCCACTGCCAGAACATCGTGTCCGGCTGCCCGCCGTCCGGGCCCGCCGGCGCCCCCAGCAGCGCGTTGACCTCGTCCTCCGTCCCCTCGATGGGGATCCGGTCGAACAGCTGCATCGCGGCCGGCTCGGGCTGGACGATGCGGGCGCCCAGCTCGTGCAAGCGGCCGAAGAGGTAGGCGGAGTCGAAGGTCGGTTCGGGCGCCTCCGGGAGAACCGGCGGCGCCGGCTCGCGCGCCTTGGCCCCGTCGGCGAGCAGCTCCTGGCGGAGGTTCTCGACCAGGCTGTTGCAGTACACGATCTTCGCCGCGCGCCCGTCCTCGAAGGTGATGCCGAGCTGATGTCCGGAGAACGGAGTCGTGTGGAACGTCCAATGTCCGAGAGTCAGCCGACGGGGCTCAGCGAACGTCGACTCGTCGTCCGGCTCCCCGACCAGCGCCACCACTTCCGCCCGGGTCATCCCTGGCTCGAGCCGTTCGAGGGTTGACATCTGGTCCGCGAGGGCGACTCGCAGCGGCCAGGCCAGCAGGACGAGCAGGAAGCAGCCGGCTGCCGTTCCGATCACCCGCGAGCGTCCACCGCGAGTCCATGTGCTGTTCATCCTCACCTCCAGTGCGGGCAAGAGCCCACGCTCCCCCTCGTCAGCAAGCCGCGTGCCGCATCGTTCGGGCTCTTGCGAACCAGCCTTGTCACGGGTTTACGAGATCGCCGCGGGGAGGGAAGCGCCCGCTTCCGAACGGCGGTGTGCGGAAGCGGGCGTATGAGGCGTGGCGTCGCCGCCCCGGCAGCTGGCCGGGGGGCGCGGGCTGAACGCCTTCGGAGCCGGCACGGCGAGCGGGGCGGTCGCGGAGAAGGGGTGACCCCGGTCCTTCACCTCCAGAAGTAGTGCCAAGTGTAGGTGAGCGAGAGGCTCTTGCCGGCCTCGATGCGCGCTTTCCAGGTGAACTGTCCGGTGCCGTTGACGGCTCCCCACCAGCCGGGCCAGCCATACCATCCCCACCACGGCGGGAGCGCGCCGGCGCCGCCTTCCTCGTACGCGTTGACCATCTCGACCTTCCCGAGCTGCCCGGCGGTGTCGGCGTGGCCGAGGACCGAGCGTTTGACCTCGATGTCCACCGCCTGATCGCGGCGATTCGTGATGTCGATCGTCCCCTTGAGATCGACGCGCAGATACGACGAGCCGTCCACGGTGAGCGCCGACGGCACGCGCCCGCTCTCCTTGTCGCGCTTCGTCACGCTGAGGTCCACCGCCTTGGTGAGGGCGAGATCACAATCCGCGCCGGGCGCGGTGTAGACCATGAGTCCCTGGCCGAGCACGCGATCCCCCGAGGCGATGAGCGCCGGCGCGGTCGTGAGCGGCGCGGGTCCGGAGTTCGCCAGCCGCAGCACGTGCGTGAAGCGAGGAGCGCCGAGGAGCCGGGCGAGCTCGCGCTGCTGGTTGTCGTTGACGTTCACCTGCAGCTCGGCGGGAGGGGCGTACGGCAGATCGAGCACGTACACGTCGCGGTAGGCGAGCTCGTGCTCGGTGACGGGCAGCACCATCCGCTCCCCCTTCTTCAGCGTCACGCCCTTCACGGTGAACACGAACATGTCCTCGTCCTTCTCCGATCCCTCGATCTCGGGGCCCGCGCCGGGCTCTTGATCCGCACGCTTCCCGCCGACGGCCTTCATCCGGCTGTCCCCCAGGCTCGCCACCTGCGACATGATGGCGTTGGACATGGCATAGCCGCTCGCCGATCCCGAGTCGAAGAACGCGCCGAGCTGCGCCACGGTCTCCTGGAGGGCCATCGGATCGACCGAGTTCTTGAACGCGAAGGTCGGGACGCCCACGACGAGGTTGGCCGTGACGCCGTCCAGGTCCACGAGCTCGTTGACGAGCGTGGCCTGAAGCTCGACGCGCGCCTTGCCGGCGCCGCCGATGGTGACGCGGTAGGACGGGATCCAGCGCAGCCCGTTCTGCACGTACGCCATGCCGACCTCGATGTCGCGCCGCGGCCGGGGATCGGGCCAGGCGAACGAGAGGGTCAGCAGGTTGCGGAAACTCTCGCTCGCGTAGCTGCTCGCGGGCTCGTCCTTGAAGCTCACCGAGCGGATGCGCTCGAGCGGCAAGGCGAGCGTCCCTTGGCCGGTCTCGAGCAGCACGATGTTCCCCTTGGCGGGCAGCACGTCGCGGGTGGGCGCGCCGCCCGCAGGCTGAAGCTCGTCGCTGGGTCGCGCCGGCAGGCCTCGGATGCGCCCGGAGATGCTCTGGCCGTCGGTGTCCACGACCTCAACGGCCTTCCCGGGGTTCGCCTCCAGCAGGCCGCGCAGGTCGATCGCGGTCTCCTCGCCGCGCACGCGGCGCCGGCTCGCGGTCACCGCGGTGAGCTTCACGTCGCGCTCGGCCGCATAGGGCCAGAACGTGCCGAGAACCGGCGCCGGCAGGCGGTCGAGCACCACGAGCCCGCGTGCGTCGGTGGGAACGCGACCCTGATGGACCACGAACGCGTGTCCATCCTTGAAGATCGTGACCTCCTTGACGGGCATCTGCGTCAACGAGGCGGCCTGCTCGGCGGGCGTGTCCGCGTGGGCGAGCGCGAGCGAAGCGCTCAGCATTCCCAGAGCCAGCGTAACGAGCCTCATGGCGGTCCCTCCCGGTGGACTGGCGATCACGGCGCAGTATAGGCGGCTCGAGGTGATGAGCTGGGAGGAGGTGCCGGTGCCGGAGTTGAGGCCCGGCAAGGTCGAGGTCCGGACCATCCACCCGCTGCGCGAGGCGGCCAGGGCCCACCTCGATCTGGAGGCGCGCCGGACGACAGGGTCGGTGCTGCTGACCCCCGCTGAGGGCTACGGCCGGAGGGTTCTCCCCGGCTCCGGCTCCTCCGCCGGGGTCGCTTCCTCGGGCGTCCCTTCCTCGGGCTTTGCTTCCGCGGGCGCCGCCTCGGCGGGCTTCTCCGTCACGGTGCCGACTTCGTCGACCGCCTTGACCACCTCGTCGATGTACCCCTGGATCTTCTTGCCGTCGGAGGTGGTCGTCTCGACGAGCTTCGCGGACGTGGTGATGGCGCTGTCGGACATGTCGGTCGTGTAGAACTTCTCGAGATCCTGCAGGTTCTGCCAGAACTTGGCCGAGTCGTCCTTCGCCTGCGCGATCCCCTTCTCGATCTTCTCGTACTGCGCCTTGAGGGCGGCCCGGCGCTCGTCTCCGCTCGCCTTGAGGTCAGGGTTGGTGACCCCCTTCATCGACTTCTCCCACTCCTTGAAGTAGTCCTCGCCCCGGTCCTTCATCTTCTTGGCGTAGTCCCGGGTCTTCTCGACCTGACCGCCCATCGTCTTCACCTCGTCGCTGTACTTCTTGAGGGCCGACTTCCGGGCCTTGGCGTCCTTCCCCTTCCCGATGCCGTCGAGAGCCGCCAGCGTCGTGTCGATCTGCCCTCGGATCGCGACCACGCTCTCGCGGAATCCCTTCCGATCCTCGGCCACTTTCTCGGCGGACTTCTGTGCCCAGGCCGCGGGCACGGCGATCGCGAGCATCGCGGCTCCCGTCAGGACGATCATCCAACTTCGCGCGTTGATCCGTTTCGGTGTCATCGAGTTGTCGCCTCTCGGCCGCCAAGGGTCCCCTTGGCCGCGCAATGCTCCCATAGGAGGACAGATCTTGTTCTTATGATGCGCTGCGAAGGCCCCATGTCAACGACCGCCATGTCCGGCCCCGGCTGGCACCAGGTAGCGATTCTGGCGATTCTGGGGTCAGGTCTTGACTTTACACCGGCCGGCTGAATGTCGATGGGCGCTCCCTCAGGGCGGGAGGTGTAAAGTCAAGACCTGACCCCGCCCCAGGCGATGCGAGTGCCGGCGCCCTGCGTGAGCGCTTTCTGGTAGACGTGGTGGCCGGCGGCGAGATCCTCGACGGAGATGCCGAGCGACTTGAACAGGGTGAGGTCGGAGGGCGAGGTGCGGCCCGGGATGCGGCCGAGCAGGATCTCCCCCAACTCGCCGAGGAGGTGCTCGTCGGTCACGTGTCCCTCGCGCCGGGCGATGAGAAAGTCGCCGGCCTCGTTGATGGCCGACTCCCTGCGATCGACGAAGAGGCGCGCGCGGGCCACAGCCGGTCCGTCGAGCTCGCGCGCGGCCGGGAAGCAGGCGCCGACGGCGTTGATGTGGACGCCCGCGCTCAGCCACTCGCCGCACAGCACCGGCTCGGTCGCCGACGTCGCGGTGCAGATCAGGTCGGCGCCGGCGACGGCTTCGCGGGCCGTGGCGATCGGCTCGACCGCGACCTTCCCGCGGCGCGACTCGCGCTCGGCGAAGGCGCGGGCGTTCGCGAGGCTCCGGCTCCAGACGCGCACCCGCCGCAACGTCCGGACCGCCTCCATCGCCTGCAGGTGCGTGCGCGCCTCCGTGCCCGAGCCGAGGATCGCCAGGTCCCCCGCATCCGGCCGCGCCAGCGCGCGCGTCGCGACGCCGCTGGCCGCCGCGGTGCGGATGGCGGTGATGCTGGTCGCATCGAGCAGCGCGAGCGGTCGCCCCCGCTCCCCCTCGAACAGGAGCACGACGCCCTGGTGCGAATCGAGATCGGAGCCGAGGTTGGCCGGGAAGTAGCTGATCACCTTGACCCCGAGCAGCGCCGGCGACGTCGTGAACGACGGCATCAGGCCGAGCGCGCCGCGCCGGTCCGGTCCCCAGTGGATGCTCCGCAGCGGCAGTGTCGCCTCGCCGCGCGCGAGCGCCCGGAGCGCCTCCTCGACGACATCGATGCACTCCGACATCGGCAGCAGCGCTTCGACGTCGGTCTGGTTCAGCAGCAGCAGATCCATGGCGGTAGCTCCTGTATTGCGGCTATGGTAACTCGGCTCCGGAGCTCCGGGGGTCAGGTCTTGACTTTACACCGGCGACGGGATGACCCGCGGTCACGGGAGCGGTAGCATACTCACCCGCACTGCCTCGCGCTGTCCACCAGCCCCGACCCGTCCACACCATGTCCCGTCCGCTCCGCTTGGAGTTTTCCGGCGCGCTGTACCACGTCACCGTTCGCGGGAATGCGCGGCAGCCCGTGTTCCTCGATGATGCGGACCGATCCCGGTTCCTCGCCTTCCTCGCCCGAGAGATCTTCCAGCACGGCTGGCGCTGCCACGCCTACTGCCTGATGACCAACCACTTTCACCTCCTCGTCGAGACCCCGCGCCCAGGTCTGGCGCGCGGCATGCACCGCCTCAACGGATCCTACAGCCAGAGCTTCAACCACCGGCACGGGCGCGTCGGACATCTCTTCCAGGGCCGGTACCACAGCCTCCTTGTCGAGAAGGACTCCTACCTCCTGGAGCTCAGCCGTTACATCGTCCTCAATCCGGTGCGGGCGCGAATGGTCGGGCGCGCCGAGGCCTGGGCCTGGAGCAGCTTCCGAGCGACGGCCGGCATGGCTCCGGTTCCGCAGTGGCTGGAGGTGCGGTGGCTGCTCGCCCAGTTCGGTGCGACGGTGGCCACGGCACGCGCGGCCTACCGGTGCTTCGTCGAGGCTGGACTCACCGCGGCCTCCCCCCTGGCCCACGTGAGGGGGCAAATATGGCTCGGAGGCGAGACGTTTCGCAGCCGGATGCGGGAGGCGGTCGGCGGGGAATCGCCTTCCGAGATCCCACGTTGCCAGGTGACGCCGACCCCGCCAACGAGCGACGAGCTGCTCGCGGCGGTCTGCGAGGCGTTCGGGGTGAGCGAAGATCAGGTGCGGTCCCGCACTCACCAGGAGGCGTACCAGGTGGCGGCGTACCTCCTGCGCCGCTGCGGCAACCTGCGCCTCAGGGAGGTCGCACGGCTGTTCGGCGTCACCGCCTCGCGCATCTCGCGCATCCAGGACGGCGTGGAGGCCCGCCCGCCAGACCGCCGACTCGCGGGGCTCCTGCACCAGTGGAAAGTCAAGACCTGACCCCCGTCAGTGACCCCCGTCAGGGTTTGGGCGGAGCCGGCAGCTCGAAGCGCGCGTCGCTCAGGGGCGGGTTCAGCTCGATCGTGTCCACGACCACGCGAAGTCGCTGCGGCCGTCCCGCGGCCTCGACCTCGATGAGGCGAGGGAACAGGAGTCCGCGCGTCTTCTTGAAATCGCCGAACGTGGTCTGGATGCGAACCGATCGCCCGCGCACCTGCCGCGTCGAGTCGGTCCGGACCAGGTGGAAGGTCTTTGCGTCGATGTACTCTTGCATCACCGCGCCGCTCCCGAGGGTGAGCGTCAGCTTGTAGGTCTCGCGACCGCCGAGGGTCTCGCGGCCGGCGAACTCCACCCGGTGCCCTTTGGACTTCCAGTCCACGAGCGGCCCTTCGATGTCGGCCTGCTCGGCCGCCTCGCTCACGACGTCGTCGGGGAGCTGCCGGGGATCCACGTCGCCGCTGAAGGGGGAAACCTCCCAGCCGCGCACGCCGTCGGAGAGGAGGACGGTGGTGACGCCCTGGACCGTGAACTCGAACCGCGTCCGGGACGGGCGCTTCAGCTCGCGGGTCACGAGGCCCGTCCGGTTCGGCCCCGCGGTGGCGTGACCTGTCTGGCGCAGGGTCTCGATGGATCGGATCTTCTTCAAGCCGCCGCGGGCCGCGATGTACCGCGCGACGATCTCGTCGACCGTCGGGGCGGGAGAGGGAGCGGGAGCGGCCGGCGCGGCCGCCGTGACCGCCAGGGTCGCGACCGCCGCCAGCGCCAGCAGGCGGCCGGCGACGAGCCTCCTGCCTCGCCTCATCGGGGAACCCGGCCCGGATTCACGGGACGATGGGCCGGCCGATTCACGGGCCGGTTCACCAGATCCTGCCCCGTGCCCGGCGTCGCGGGCCAGTAGGTCACGCCGTACCCCCAGCTTCCCCAGTAGACGGGCTGATCAACGCGACCCTCCGACTGCGCCTCGAGCAATTCTTCTTCCTCCTTGCGCGCCTCCTCCGCGGCCCAGCGTGCCTGGTCCTCCGCCTCCATGGCCGCCACGGCCGCCTGGTGCTCCTGTTCCTCCGCCGCGCGGCGCGCCTCCTCCGCCGCATTCGCCGCCGCATCCTGCTGCTGCGCCAGCTCCGCCTCCGCGGGCGTCATCCACTCACCGTCGTACTTCACGTATCCGCGGGCGGGGTAGCTCTCCTCTTCCGTGAGCCAGCGGCCGTCGAGCCACACGAATCCGAGGGCCTCTCGTGCTTTCGCGTCGTCCGGTGCCAGCGCGAGCACCTTCTCGTAGGCCTGGCTCGCCTGCTTCGACAGCCCCTGTTGCGAAGCCCATCTCCCTAGATTCCGCCAACCGTCGACGTCCTGCGGCCCGATCTGCGTCGTGAGCTGGTCGTAGTCGTCGAGAGGGGTGCGCCCCTTTACGATGCGCTCGACTCGCGACGTCGGGACCGAGATGACCCCGCCCCCGACGTCCACCGTGACGGTCGCCTCCGTCTGCTCGACGATCCGTCCGGAGAGCGTGCCCGCACCGACCAGGTAAACCTCGTCCGCGAGCGCAGAGGCCGGAACGAGGAGAACGAGGAGCAGGAGATACGGCAGCCGTTTCAACGAGTGTCCTCCGGGCGGATCCGAATCTACGGGCACCTACCCATCGCTGTCAATCCGGGGAGGTCAAATCCGGGGGTCA